>Ga0209578_10000400_pt1 | contig 58967 bp, 49 predicted proteins | sample tdAd472_FD_187127 | JGI IMG/M metagenome (GOLD analysis project Ga0209578, IMG submission 187127) | Marine sediment microbial communities from the Atlantic coast under amendment with organic carbon and nitrate - tdAd47.2 (SPAdes)... | ecosystem: Environmental > Aquatic > Marine > Coastal >...
CGGTGCAAAAGGTGACGGGATGCGCGCCGGGCTATGTCGGCCCCATCGGCATCAAGCCGGGCGCCCGGATGATCGCGGACAAAACCATCGAAGGGCTGACCAGTCTTGTTTCGGGGTGTTGCGAAAAGGACCGCCACGCGGTGCGCGCATGCCCCGGGCGCGATTTCGGCATGCCCGAGGTCGCCGATCTGCGCAAGGCGAGCCCCGGTGAGATCGCACCCAATGGCCAGCCGCTGCAACAATGCCGGGGCATCGAGATCGGCCACGTCTTCAAGCTCGGCACGAAATATTCCGAAGCGCTCAACGCCGGCGTCGCCGATTCTAATCAAGAGTTCAAGCACTTCCAGATGGGGTGCTACGGGATCGGCACGACACGGATTCTGCAGACCATCGTCGATCAGAACTGCGACGCGGAAACCGGCATCAAGTGGCCGGTCGTGCTTGCGCCGTTCCATGCGCACCTGATTCCGGTGAAGGCGGACAATCCGGAAATGATGCAGGCCGCCGAAGATATGGCGGCGAAGCTGGAATCAATGGGGTGCGAATGCATCGTCGACGACCGCAAGGGCAGCGTCGGCTCCAAGCTCAAGGATTCGGACATTCTCGGCATGCCGCTGCGCGTGGTCTTCGGTCGCGATTTGGCCGACGGAAAGGTGGAAATCTTTAACCGGCTGACCGATGAAAAAGACATCGTGCCGCTGGACGAGGCGGTTTCACGGTTGTCGGGTTTCGTGCACGCGGAACTCGCCGCTGCCAACACGCGCCGCGATGCGGTCGTCGCCGAGGGAGTCTAGGCGGGGGATCAGGCGTCCCGTGCTTCCGCCAACAAGCGGTACGAATTGCGCCGGTCTTCCTGCGCGTGTGTCCATGTCAGCACAACCACTTCATCGATCGACAGCCGTTCCGCGAGCTCGGATAGCTGGGCGTAAACGCCTTTGCCGGTGCCGATGATCGCGCCGGCGCGCAATTCGGCGATGCGCCGCTTATCGGCTTCGGTATAGTCGTAGGCGGCGACGGTCTCGGGCGTTTCGATGCCGCGCAGATCGCCTTTTTCACGCAGCGTCTTCCAGTGTGCCCGCGGTCCGAACAGGCGCTCCGCCTCGGCATCGGTTTCCGCTGCCAACGCCCAGACACAGACATTGGCAATGGGCTCGGGGAACCGTTCGCTCGGCTGGTAATTGTCGCGGTAAATCTGAAACGCACGTTCGACGCCGCGCCCATCGGTAATGAAATGCGCAAAGCAATACGGGATGCCGAAGTGCGCGGCGACCTGTGCGCCGTAATCCGACGTGCCGAGCATCCACATTTCCGGCGAGGTCTCGGCTTGTGGTTTCGCCACCAACCCGTTGAACGGATGCCCGCTCAGCAATGGTTCGCCCGACACCCAGGCCATCAAATCTCGGACGTTGGCCGGAAAATGTTCCGCGTCCTCGTTGGCATTGGGGTTCAACGCGAAGGCCGTCTTGCCGTCGGAGCCGGGCGCGCGCCCGACGCCGAGATCGATCCGGCCCGGTGCCAGCGCGTCGAGCACGCGAAACTGCTCGGCAACCTTGAGCGGCGCATAGTGCGGCAGCATCACCCCGGCACTGCCGATGCGGATGCGCGCCGTTGCCTGGGCAATCGCCGCCATGATGATTTCCGGTGCGGTGCCGACGATGGTCGGATGGTTATGGTGTTCCGAGACCCAGAACCGCTGGTAGCCCAGCTCCTCGCAATACTGCGCAAGGGCCACGGTATCGCGGATGGATTGCGCTTCGGGAACACCGGCCGCCGCCGTCGATTGGTCGAGAACCGAAAGTTGCAGCATCAACTTTCGGCATCCACGTCCGCGAAGACCTGTTTGACGTGACGCATGCTGTCGAGTGCTGCGGGCAGTCCGCAATAGATCGCGGTCTGCAATACCGCTTCGACGATTTCCTCGCGCGTCAGGCCGTTGTTCAATGCGCCCCTGATGTGCACCGACAGTTCGTGCGGGCGGTTCAGCGCCGTCAGCATGCCGATGTTCATGAAGCTGCGGATACGGCGTTCGAGTCCGGGCCGTGTCCAGCAAGCGCCCCAGCCGTATTCGTTGACGAGATCCTGCAGCGGTTTCGTCAACTCGTCGGTGGCGGCAAGGCTGCGGTCCACATACTCGTCGCCCAGCACCTCGCGGCGCACTTTCATACCGGCATCGTATTGCGATTGGTTCATTGTTCTCTCCCTGTAAATGATCGTTGTCGGGCAGCATAACCGACCGGCGATGCGCGGCAAGGGAGAGGGAGGATCAACAGTCTTTCCGGGGCGGCGCCGTGGTGCCGCGGACGATAATATCGACGGGCAGCTCATTGTGCGCGTCCGGAGACTTTCCGGCGATGCTTGCCAAAAGGTATTCTGCGGCACGCTCGCCCATGCGGCGACTGGGCACATGCACGGTCGTCAGCCCGGGAGACAGATGCGCTGCCAGCGGCAAATCGTCGAAACCGACAATGGAAACGTCTTTGGGGATGCGGATACCCATATGCTGTGCTTCGAGCATGGCGCCGACGGCGAGGACGTCGTTGCCGCAGAAGATTCCCGTGGGGCGGATCGCGGTAGGCAGCCCCATGAGAGTGCGAAATCCGTCCCGGCCTTCGCTGACTTCGTAGGGTTTCTCGACGGAAGCACCGGGTGCGAGTTTGAGGCCCTGGGCATGCAGCGCGCTTTCGACCCCGGCGACCCGTTCGCGTGCCCGGTCGTTGCCGGCATTGATGCCGGCGATGACGCCGATCCGTGTATGGCCCAGTTCCAAAAGGTGCTCGGTGATGCGTCGCGCGGCCTCGGCATTGTCGAAGCCGACACACGGGTGGGTGGCGTGCGGCGTGTATGTCCAGGTCGTGACGAAGGGACAGTTCTGGCGGGCAAGCAGGTTCAGCGTATCCGGATCGTGGTCGCGCCCGACCAGGATCAAGCCGTCGACGCCGCGTTCGATCAGCGCCTGTACCTGCTCGTACTCATGTCCCAGGTCGTAGTTGGTGATCGCCAGAAGCAGCGTGTACCCGGCGTCCGTCAGACGGTTTTCGATGGCATTGACGCCGCTTGCGAAGATCGCGCTTTCCAGCGTCGGGATCACGGCGCCGATGGTGTGCGAGCGTGCCGATGCCAATGCACGCGCCGCCCCATGGCGCACATATCCCAATGCACGAATTTGTGCTTCGACGCGCTCGCGCAGCACCGGACGGACATCCGACGGGCTGTTCAGCACCCGCGACACCGTCGCCGTGGAGACGCCCGCAGCGGTGGCGATGTCCTGAAGATTAGGGGTGTTGGCGGGTTTGTCAGGCATCGGGGCGGACCGGATTTTGGGGACGGGATTGACTCGTGAAAAAGTTGGTGCGATGGTTGTATAATTGTAAGCGCTTACATTTTTGTGCAAGATATATTTTGCGCCGAGAACCAGTGCATGCAATAATGGGATATATAGTCTCATTATTGAGATTTAAGAGAAAGAGGCAGCAAATGCCCAACCATAATTCCCCGGGAACGGGCGATTTGGGAGGCTGAATGTTGGGGTGGGGGTTCAAGACCACTGTTGGCAAAAGGACCGGACAATGGCCGGCGCTTTTGCATGGAACTCTCTTCCGGCGGCCGTTTTTTATTTCCGATCGTACCCTGATTGACGTTACCGAGCGCAGGCCCGGGCGGATTCTCTCTGCGCACAAGGCGGAACCAAAAACGACAGCAATTGGAGGAGACAATTAATGTTGCGTGTAAGTAAAACCATCAAGGGGCTTTGCGCTGCCGCGCTCGCGGTTGCCTTTGTCTCGGCGCCCGGCATTGCCGACGCAAAGACCAAGATCCGTGTTCAGTCGGTGATCCCGGCTAAGGCCGACGAAGTCTTCATGTTGAACGATTTCGCAAACGACGTGAAAGCTTTGACGGGCGGCTCGCTTGAAATCGAGGTGCTGCCCGCCGGGGCCGTCGTGGGTGTTAAAGAAACCCTCGATGCAGTTGATAGCGGTTTGATCGAAGGCGGGTTTGCCTGGACTCACTATTGGTCCGGTAAGCACCCGGCAGCCATGCTGTTCGGCTCGCCGGTTGCAGGTGCCGGTGTCGGCATCGACAACATCGCCTTCGTTTCCTGGTTCCAGTACGGCGGCGGCAAAGAGCTGTACGACCAACTCTGGAAGGAAATGGGCGTCAACGTGAAGGGCTTCATGCTGCAACCGGTCGGTCCGGAAGCGCTTGGTTGGTTCAAAGAGCCGATCAATTCCATGGACGACTTCCGCAAGTACCGCTTCCGCACGCCGCCGGGCATTCCGGGTCAGACCTACAAAGACATCGGTGTTGCTTCTGTCGCCATGGGCGGCGGGGATATTCTGCCGGCGCTTGAAAAAGGCACGATCGATGCTGCCGAGTGGTGCTGCCCGAAACCGGACAGCGTGTTCGGCTTCCAGAAAGTGCTCAAGCACTACTACCTGCAGGGCCTGCACCAGGTCGTCGTTAACGCCGACATGTACATCAATGGCGACGTTTACAACAAACTCTCGGCTCTCGAAAAGAAAGCCCTCGAAGTTGCAGCCAATGCATCGCTCTCGAAGGCCATGTCTTATCGGATCTATGAGAACGGCAAGGCCCTCAAGGACCTGACCGAAAATCACGGTGTGCAGCTGCATGATACCCCGGCGGACTACTTCCCGGCGTACATGAACGCGGCGCGCGCAGCCCTTGAGAAGAATGCAGCCGAGAACGCTTTCTTCGCCAAGGTCTGGCAGAGCCAGAAGGATTTCGCAGCGATCGCGGTTCCTTTCTGGGCTGGTGCCCAAGCGTCAAATGCGAGCCTGGGTAAGGCGTTCGCAGACAGCGTGAAAAAGAAGTAAGACCAAATTGGGAGGCGGGGCCGTCTAGGTCCCGCCTTTCTCTTAAAACATTTCAAAACGATAACGCCGAATTTATCGGGTGGGGGGCATCATGGCCGACGAAGTCGAGATGGATAAACTTGATACGACGGATGAATTGATCGCCGAAGCGCGCACGGAAGCGCCGGGCGAGACGCCGGAAGACATGACGCCCTGGCAGCGCCCGATCACGGCCTTCGTTGATGTTCTCAATCTGTGGGTAGGCCGCATCATCTGCGTTCTGATGATCCCGTTGGTTCTGGCCATTGTTTACGAAGTTTTCTCGCGCAATGCGTTTGCGGTATTGACCGAGATGGACATGAACGACGTGGCCATTTCGTGGGGATTTGGTCCGACGTTATGGGTCTACGATATCAGTCGAATGCTGGGCGGCGTCATATTTATGGCGGCGTCGGGGTACGCATTGATGCGTGGCGTACATATTCGCGCCGACTTCCTGTATCGAAATTGGTCCCCAAAGACGCAGGCGACCGTCGATGCAACGCTGTATATGGCGCTCTATATCCCCGCAATGTTGTTCTTTACCTGGGTCTCGGCGGAGTACTGGTACAAGGCATTTGCCATTGGTGAACAAGCGAGTGACTCGACGTGGGCGCCGATCTTATGGCCTGCCCGTCTTGCGATGCCGGTGGGTGGTTTTCTGCTCCTTTTGCAAGGTTTCCCGGAACTGTTTCGCGCATTTCATCAAATGGGTAAGGAGCGCGAACGGCTCTTCCTGCGCATACTGCCTTTTTATGCCGTTGGCTTGCTTGTGCTGGTCGGTGCGGTGTTCTTCCCCGATGTTGTGCCAATCACAGACTGGTGGAACGAGACGTTTAGCTACGAGGGGCAGTCGAGCGTCTCAAAGCCGGTAATCGGCCTCATCATGCTCGCGGTGATGCTGTTCTCGATCTTCGTCGGCTTCCCGATTTCCTTCACCCTCATTTTCCTCGGGTTCGCTTTCGGCACCTGGGGGGCCAACTTCAAACTCGCCACCTTCCTTATGGCCCTGCAGACCAATTCCGTGATGCTGAGCGACCAGTTGGTTGCGGTTCCGCTCTTCATCTTAATGGGGATTGTGATGGAGAAAGCCGGATTGATGGAGCGTTTGTTCCAGGCCGTTCAAATGATGATGAGCCGGACAAGGGGCGCGCTGTTCATCGCCATCCTGTTCGTGTCGACCATCTTCGCTGCTGCAACCGGCATCGTCGGCGCGTCGGTCACGATCCTCGGGATCATGGCTGCGCGTACGATGAACCGCTCTGGCTATGATGTGAAACTCGCCGCGGGCACGATCACTGCGGGTGGGACGCTCGGCATTCTGATCCCACCTTCGATCATGTTGATTGTCATGGGGCCGGTCCTTGAGGTGCCTGTGACGGACTTGTTCCGCGCGGCGATCATCCCCGGCATCATGCTCGCGGGGCTCTACATGCTGTATGCGCTCGGGCGGTGTTTCATCAATCCGAAACTCGGCCCCATTCTGCCGCCGGAGGATCAGCCTGAAACGTCCAGCTTCTATCTGCTCGAAGTGGCAATGGTTATGGGCGCGCTCGTCTTCCTGATTTGGCTGATCACGTATGGGATAACGGACGGTTTCGGCTTCCCCATGGGTGCGTTGATTGTTCCGCTCGCCTGGATAGGCGTGATGTGGTTCGTCTACAAGTGGCTCGGGAAAACACGCCCCTGTGGCTTCTATTTTTCGGACCTTTGGTACGAGTTTTTCATGGGCCTCGTGCCGCCGACCGTGCTTATCGCATTTGCGCTGGGCTCCATCCTTGCCGGTTGGGCGACGCCTGCCGAAGCTTCGGCCTGTGGTGCATTCGGCGCGGTGCTTCTATCCATGCTTTATCGCAAGTTTTCGATCGAGGAGTTTTATAGTGCTTTGATCAAAACCCTGGAGATCACGGTTCTGATCATGTTCCTGGTGGCGGCGTCGAACTTCTTCGGGGCAGTGTTCTCGAACCTTGGCACGCCAACGATGCTGACAGAGCTTCTGCTGACGCTCGATATGTCGCCCGTTTTTATTCTGATCCTGATCATGGCGTTGATCTTCCTGCTCGGATGGCCGCTGGAATGGGTGCCGATCGTCCTTATTATCGTTCCCATCCTGATACCGACGGTAACGTCGCTTGATCTCGGGTTTGAGAACCAGAACGACCTGTTGATCTGGTTCGCGATACTTGTCGCCGTCAATTTGCAAACGGCATGGCTCAGTCCACCTGTTGCGCTATCCGCATACTTCCTGAAGGGCGTGGTCCCGGAGTGGGACCTGCGCGATATCTATCTGGGAATGATGCAGTTCATGGTGATCCAGCTGATCGGGCTCACGCTGATCTTCGTGTTCCCGCAAATAGCCTTGTGGCTTCCTAACTACATTTACGGAAATTAGGGGGCGTGAGTGACGTATACCGTTCGATTAAATGAGTTTCTCGTCTGTGGGCACTTACAAGAGGACCAAGAAAAATGACCCGCGAGTACCTTAAGAAAGCCACGCTGACATCGCGCTCGGATTCAAGCGAAACGGCAGAGATCGTTTCCAGTATCCTTGCCGAGATCGAAGCGGGCGGTGAAGAAAAAGCGCTCGAGTATGCGGCGAAGTTCGATAAATACGAGGGCAATATCATCCTGTCGGCAGAAGAGATCGAAGCTGCGGGCGCAAAGCTTCCGCAAAAGCTCAAAGACGATATTCTCTTTGCTTACGATAACGTCCGCCGGTTCGCCGAAGCCCAAAAGAACACGGTTGCGGATTTCGAGTATGAGATAAATGAGGGGCTGATCGCCGGACAAAAAGCGATACCGGTATCCGCTGCGGGCTGTTACGTGCCGGCGGGGCGGTACCGCCATATCGCCAGCGCCATCATGACGGTGACGACGGCTGCTGTCGCCGGATGCAAACACATTTCGGTTTGTTCCGCCCCTCAGCCTGAAACGGGTGTCGATCCGGGGGTCGCTTATGCGGCGCATGTTTGCGGGGCAGATACGATTATGGCCATTGGCGGTGTGCAGGCTGTGGCGTCCATGGCCTTCGGCTTGTTTGGACAGCCGAAGGCGAACATCATTGTCGGTCCGGGCAATCAGTTTGTCGCTGAGGCAAAGCGCATGCTGTATGGCCGTGTCGGCATCGACATGATCGCCGGTCCGACGGACAGCCTGATCCTGGCCGACAAAGGCGCCGATGCCCATATCGTTGCCACCGATCTCGTTAGCCAGGCCGAGCATGGTTACAACTCACCGGTTTGGCTGGTTACCGACCACCGGCCGTTGGCGGAAGATGTCATGGCCCGTGTGCCGGACCTTATCGCTGACCTGCCGGAGCTCAACCGCGGGAATGCGGAAGCGGCATGGCGCGATTATGCCGAGGTGATTGTCTGTTCAGACCGCGAGGAAATGGCCAAGACGTCGGACGAATATGCGCCGGAGCATCTGACCGTTCAGGCGGATGATCTGGATTGGTGGCTCAATCGGTTACAATGCTATGGTTCGCTGTTTCTTGGCGAAGAAACCACCGTCTCTTATGGGGACAAGGCTTCCGGGACCAACCATGTGCTGCCAACCTCGGGAGCGGCCACGTATACGGGCGGTCTGAGTGTCCACAAGTATATGAAGATCGTGACCTGGCAACGGGCCACCCGCGAAGGCGCCAAGAAAGTTGCCGAAGCGACCGCGCGGATTTCGAGACTGGAAGGGATGGAAGGCCATGCACGAGCTGCGGATGTCAGGCTTGCCAAGTACTTCCCAGGTGAAAACTTCGACCTTACAGCCAAAGGGTAATTTGACGTAGGGCACGGGAAATCAAAGGGAGCAACGATGTATCAAAAGGTACTTGTACCCATGGCCTTGGACCATGGAATCTCACCCCAGACTTTAGAGATCGCCCGGGCACTTTTGTCGCCGGGCGGGTCGATCGTCGCCCTGCATGTATTCGAGGTGCCGAAGGGTTCCGTCTCCGCCTATGTTGGTGACGATGTCATCCAAAAGGGTTTCGACAAGGCCGCCGAGATTTTGCGCGAGAAGGTCTCTCATCTTGATGGTGTCGTCACAGACATCATTCGCGGAGAAGCCCATCGCAAGATCATTGATTACGCCGTCGACCATGGTTGTGATTGTATCGTCATCGGATCCCATAAGCCGGATATCACTGACTATTTTATCGGTTCAACCGCTGCGCGGGTGGTCAGGCACGCGCCCTGCGCAGTCCATGTGCATCGCGACTCTTGATCGCGTGGCAGGATCATTGCTGGCTGAAGTAATCTTACGTCATCCTTGAATGGATGGGATTGGAAAAACGAGCTATGCCGTCGCAATTTGATCTTACCGGTTCCGTCGCGGTTGTTACGGGGGGCTCTTCCGGGATCGGCCGGCGGATGGCAGGCGCGCTGGCAGAGGCTGGCGCCGCCGTGGCGTTGGTGGCGCGGAGCGCCGACAAACTAGAGGCAGTCGCCTCAGAAATCGAGGCCGTTGGCGGTCGGGCGTTTGCGGTCCCGGCCGATCTTATGAATCGTGAGAGTCTGCCCGATGTGGTGTCCACGGTAACCACCGGGCTAGGTGCGCCGACGATCCTCATAAATGCGGCGGGTATCAATCTGCGCGAGCCGTGGGCGGATGTGACCATGGAAAGCTGGGACAGGACGCTTCACCTGAACCTCGGCGTGCCGTTTTTCCTGGCGCGCGCCTGTGTGCCGGGGATGATCGAAAAAGGCTATGGCCGCATCGTCAATATTGCCTCACTGCAGAGCTACCGGGCGTTTGCCAACTCGATGCCGTACGGTGCATCCAAGGGCGGCGTTGTGCAGTTAACCCGCGCCATGGCCGAAGCATGGTCGAAGGATGGGGTCACGACCAACGCCATTGCGCCCGGATTCTTCCCGACGGAACTGACGGCCGCAGTCTTCGATAATCCAGAGCTGGCGGCGCACAATGCGGCCATGACAGCGGTCGGGCGCAACGGTGAATTGGACGATCTCGACGGGATCACGGTGTTTCTGTGTTCATCCGCGTCGGCTTATATCACCGGACAGACGATCCCGGTCGACGGCGGCTTTACGGCGAAATAGGAGGCTTGATGAAAGCGCTTGTTTATACCGGCCCGAAACAGATTGTTCTGCAGGAGTCGCCGGACCCCTCGCCGAGCGATGGCGATGTACTGATCGAAATCGGTGCGGTCGGTATCTGCGGCTCCGACATGCATGCTTACCTCGGCCATGACGAGCGCCGCCCGGCACCGCTGATATTGGGTCACGAAGCGGCGGGTGTGGTGCGCGGTGGTGCGATGGACGGCAAGCGCGTCGTGGTCAATCCGCTGGTGACGTGCGGTGTGTGCCGCGATTGCCTGTCGGGTCGTGAAAACCTGTGTGCGAAACGCGAAATCATTTCAATGCCGCCGCGCCAGGGTGCATTCGCGGAAAAGATCGCCGTGCCAATGCGCAATATCATCGAGATCCCGGCGGGCCTGGACATGACCCGGGCCGCGCTGGCGGAGCCGCTGGCAACCTCGTGGCACGGCGTCACGCTGGCCGACCGTCATGCAGAGCGGCCGCTCGCCGAAGCCAGGGCGTTGGTTATGGGGGCAGGGGCTGTCGGACTTGGCGCGGCACTGGCGCTCAGGGCATTTGGCTGTCCGGACGTGACGGTTGCCGAAACCAACGCGCTCAGACGTACGACGGCGACCTCGCAAGGCTTTGACAAGGTTGTCGATCCGACAGCGGACGGTGCGCTGGAGGCAGGCTTTGCCGACGTCGTCATTGATGCGGTCGGCAACAAGCACACACGCGCCGCTGCCGTGCGCTCGGCGAGACCCGGTTCCGTGATCGTACATATCGGTCTTGGAGACGGCGTCGACGGCTTCGATGCGCGGCGTGTAACGCTGCAGGAAATCACTTTCGTCGGCGCTTACACGTACACGATGACAGATTTCCGCGCGACGCTGGCGGCGATGGCGTCGGGCGCGCTCGGCAACCTCGACTGGATCGAGGCGCGCGCGCTGGAAGACGGCATTCAGGCCTTTGACGATCTGCTCGAAGGCCGCACCGGCGCGGCCAAGATCATCCTCAATCCTGCCGGTTAATCCGGATCGAACGCCTTGAAGGCGTCATCGTAACCACCGTGCCAGCGCGACAGCGCCGGACGGTTCTCCGTGACGTCGCCGGCGCTCCACAGAATACGCGTGCGGTCCATGTCGCGGGTCACCTCGCCGTCGGGACAGACGATATAGAAATCGCCGTTTTCGATCCGGAGCATCATCTCGTCGACGACCTGTTCGGGCAGCCATGCGCCCGGCTTGTGTTCACGGTGCCCCGTCGTGGTCCAGCCAGGGATCACCAGATGCGCACTGATCGACGGGTTGTTTCCTTTGCGCAGTTCGTGCTGCAGGCTTTCGGTGTAGGATTTAATGGCGGCTTTGGTCAGGTTATAGACAGTGTTGCCGGGCGGGTTGGTAATGCCCTGCTTGGACCCCATGTTGATGACATACCCCAGCTGCCCGCTTTCGATCATTTCGGGGACGAAGGCCCGCACGCCGTGGATCACGCCCCATAAGTTCACATCGACGGTACGCCGCCAGTCCGCAAGATCGTCCCAGAACCCGGGGCCGACACGGGTAACCGCGTTGTTCATCAGAACGCCGACGGCGCCGAACCTGCCGGTGACGGTGTCGCGCAATTTCGCCATGGCCGCCATATCGGAAACATCGACGCTGACGGCCATGACGTCGTCGGGATCGTTTGCGGCGTCGCGCACATAGGCCAGCGCGGTGTCGAAATCGTCGGACGCCAGATCGGCCAAACAGACCTTCATGCCGATTGCGGCGAACCTATGCGCTGCGGCGCGCCCGATGCCGAGTGCGGCGCCGGTGACGACGGCCGTGTTGCCCGCCCTGAATACGCTGTCCGTCATAATTCTGCCTCCGATTTATGGTGTCCGGGCAAGCATGCCATGGCGCGGGTATTCGTCAACATTCACTGGATAAGCGGGCTGCCCTGTGGAACGCTCTTGAAAGCGGCCGCTTCAGGCAACACCTAACAAAAAACCACTTCGGGAGGAGATCACAAATGGAAGTACGTATGGACGGTCGCAACGCGATCATCACCGGTGGCAGCGCCGGATTGGGCAAGGCCATGGCCACGGAGTTCGTGGCGTCCGGGGCCAACGTTGCGATTGTCGCGCGCCGCCAGGAAGTCCTCGACCAAGCGAAAGCTGAAATCGAAGCAGCCGGAAGCGGCAAGGTCGTGGCGATTTCCGCGGATATTCGTCAAGCCGACGAATGCACGCGCGCCTACGACGCCGCCGTTTCCGCGCTGGGTCAGATCGATATTCTGGTCAACAATGCGGGCACGTCACGGCGCGGCCCGTTCCTCGATATCTCCGACGAAGCCTGGCAAGAAGATTTCGATCTCAAGGTTTTTTCCGCAATCCGCTTTGCCCGCCTGGTGATCCCCGGCATGCGTGAACGCAAATGGGGTCGGATCATCAACGTGTTGAATTCCGGCGCCAAGACGCCGCCGGCCGAAGGCGCGCCGACCGCCGTCACGCGTGCCGCCGGTATGGCGATCATGAAGGTTCTGGCCAACGAAAATGCCGAACATAACGTGCTCGTCAATTCATTGCATGTCGGCAAAATCCGCAGCGAACAGTGGGAGGTTCGCCACAGCAAGGACGAGCGTGGCCTGACGCTCGACGAATGGTACGACGAGGAAGGCAAGAGTCAGCCCATGGGCCGTCTCGGCACGCCCGAGGAATTCGCCGCCATCGCCTGCCTGTTGTGCTCGGATCGGGGGTCTTATATCTCCGGCGCGGCGATCAACGTCGACGGCGCGCTGTCGAAGGCGGTGTGATCAGGGCTGACTAGAAGTAAGGTAATTCATGCTATTGGGGTTTAGCATTCCGAATATGCATAATTAAAAAAATGTATTTCTAAGGGAGAGATTGTATAGATGGTATTGTGCTGAGAATTACGTTCTTAAATAGAAGCGAAAGTAGCTGATGAATTCAAAAAAAATTAGCAGCAGAAGCCTAAGACGTATTTCAGATGAAGAATTTAGCGAGTTTTGCCGTGTAAAAAAGCGACAAATATGTGGTGCAAGAGCAGCCGGGAGATGGATTGATAGAGCCGCACGTCGGTCCTTATACCGTCGTGTAATTAGAAGGATGCAACTCATAAGGCACCCGCGTGGGGAAAGGCGGGCTTATCGAAGAATTAAGAATTACATATATAAAGAATCAAGAATTCTAAATAGTATATATCCTAATAGAGAAAAAGACTGGGTTAATCCAAAGAATAGAAATATAAAAAAATAAATAAAAGAATATCGCTCGAAAATTTTTCATTTATAGACAATCCGCTTAATACATTTAATTTAATTAAGGAGATTGCTAGAGCTGAAGCGAAGGATATTACATTTAAAATCGATTTCATGGATACTATTTGCTATGATATCGGGCCTTATCTGCTATTGGGAGTAATGCGTCAGCATATGATTCCAAACTGTGACGGTGGGATAATTTCCCAAGGATTAAGCAAAGTTCTACAAGCCGTACAGCTTGACCGGTTATTTGATATGGCGACGGTTAAGCATTTTGACGGTGACGTGTTTCCATTTCCGTTAAAAACAGGGGCAAGAGAAAGTACGGATGAAACACATTTCGGTGTAACAACTAAACAAAGAGCAGTAGATCAATTTGTACGAGCTTTGGAAGGCTGGCTCGCAAAGTTAGAACTTGGCATTAGCCCTGATGGACGTGGACATATTGGCGAAATCATTGGTGAGGCTATTGACAACGCAGAACGGCACAGCGGTGGCACCAGTGGTGAAGGTCGATGGTGGATGGCTGGATTTATGACAACGAGATATAAAGCAAATGGGGCGGCAACATATCACTGTCATTTTGGTCTACTTAGTCTTGGATGCTCTATTGCAGACTCAATTTTACTAGCTCCTGATGAAATTCGTAAACAAGTCGTTGGTTACACACAAAAGCATAAATCCAAGAACTTATCAGAAGGAACGCTGGCAGCCACCTACGCTTTGCAAGACGGAATCACGCGGCAGCCTCCAGGTGGAGTTGGTATGATGAGCTTGCTGGATATGGTATCTGTACTTGGGAAAACGGACAAAGGTGTTAAGGCATCAGTTGCAATTGTATCTGGTGATGCTTGCATTTTAGCTCGTGAGCCTTATATACAGCCTAGTTTAGAGTTAAGTGATGCACGTACTTTGTGGTTTAACGAGTCGAATTCGGAATCTGAAAAACCATCTGAAGACTTCGTAAAAACACTACCTTACAACTTCCCTGGTACACTCGTAACACTCAGATTTCAAATTGACCCGGATCACTTGAAACGGCTGGTCAGGGGGTCGAAGAGAAAGCATGATAACAATTGATTTTGATGAACTGACTGAAGGTGGACGAGTTCACAATCTCACTGGTCGTGATTTAGGAAGACGTGCACGTGAGCAGCTGAACTTAGAAGAATTAGATAAGTCTGATGATGAAGTACGGATTTTGGTTCCTGATCATATTTATCTGATTACACCATCATTTTTCATTGGGATGTTTGCAGCGAGTGTCTCGCTGCAAGGAAGTTTGGATAAATTCTTCCAGAAGTATAAGTTTGAGAGCGAGCCTTCGGTTTTGAGACAAGTTCATGATGCGGCGAAAAGGGTTTTAAGTGTTGCCAACAAAGGTGCTTCAGCGCCGTTTTAAAATAGGAACGTTTTTCGTTGTTGGGTGGTTTTTGCTTAGCCCAGTATTTGCGTTTCCTAATGGGGTTGCCGCAGACGTTAGGGGGCCAACGCAATTTGCAAATTTAGACGAGCGCATTAAACAGCTCGAAACCAAAGTACAATCTAGACATAATTGGATATACGTCACAGGCTGTGTTGCAGTATTAGGTCTAATTTTAAGTATAATAAATTTTAGACTTGCACGAAGTGACCGTCGATCAGACAAGAAGATTAAGTCGTTCGAAACGCTTTATGAGGCAGCATTGCAAAGCTCTCTAGAGCGTCTAGAAGCTTGTGGCTCAGAGTTAAGAACTGCAGCGGAATTTGCCGAACCTAAAGAGCGATCTGAAAAAGTTAAAGAAATTTGGGTTAATGATTTTATCCCTGGCCATACAGCACTGACTGGACATTTACGAAACCTAGACGAAAGCTCAAACGTTTCAGGAAATAGTTGGGCAGCTTGTGCCGATAATCCATTTGATGCTTTGGCAAAGAGTATTGATGTGCTGTTGGATGTGGAAAGAAAACCTGCAGAAGTCGCAATTGCGACAGAGACGTTTGCCTGTTCGCTAAGAGAGTTAGGCGAGGCAATCCGAACTGAAATCATCCACTATAAGATTTTGTTGAATTAGTTGATCAGGCCTTCTTCGAGGGCCTTGATCTGCAACGCCAGATACTTCGAGAAGATACGACACTGCGCCAGCGAGCCGGCGGTGAACCACAGCCCCGGCTGCGGTGTGCGGCACCACATGTTCTGTAACTCGCCGCCGTCGTTAAAGCCCCATACCGGCCCAGTGCGGTCGGCGATTTCGTCGCCCATGAACTGACGCACGGTTTCCTGCTGCATTTTGTAGCCGGTCGCCATGACGATCAGGTCGGCCTCGATGACCGTGCCGTCTTTCATGCGCGCGCCTTCTGCGCAGTAGGTGTCGATATCGTCGTGCTGGACGACATCGATTTCGCCATCCGCGATCAGCCCCGAGCAACCGACATCGAAATAATAGCCGCCGCCGCGCTGCAGATAGCTCATCTGGAAACCGCAGTCATCGACGCCGTCGTTGGTTCTAAAGCCGCGTGCTTCCAGTCTGTCGAGAAGCGGTTTATCGATCTCCTTCGACATCTTGGTCATCATCTTGTAGGCAACCTTCGTGACCGGGAACGGGAACGACGTCGCCAGAAGATCGCAGTCGTCGATCGACGGCCCTTCCGCATATAGCAGGTAAACCCGCTGTGCTTCCTTGAGGCTGACGATGTGCGTGGACGCGCGCTGTACCATCGTGGTTTTGACGCCGCACGCATGCAGATCCTGCGCGACGTCGTGGCCACTGTTGCCGGTGCCGATGACAATCGCTTTCTTCCCGGCCCATTTGCGCCCTGTCGTATAGGCGCCTGAGTGCATGACCTCGCCCTTGAAGTCCTTGAGCCCGGGCAGGTCCGGCATGATGGGAATGCCGCTTGCGCCGGTCGCCATGATGACATGGCGCGGGTGCATGACGCGCTCGGTGCCGTCGGATTTTATGAGTGTGACCGTCCATTCGTTCTTGTCGGCATCGTAACTCGCGGTCGTCAATTCGGTGCCGGCCCAGTAATTCAGCTCCAAGGCTTCCACATACGCTTCGAACCAGTTGGCCAGCATATCCTTGGGGATATAGACCGGCCAGGTCGGCGGGAACGGCATGTAAGGCATGTGGTTGACGTAGACTTCGTTGTGCAACGTCAGGGAATGGTAACGCTTGCGCCAGTTGTCACCGATGCGCTCGTGCTTGTCGACGATCAGTGTGTCGACGCCCAGGTGCGTCAGGCGCGCCGCTACGCCGAGTCCGGCCTGCCCGCCGCCGACCACGAGCACCGCAGGATCGCGATCCTCATAGGCGCGCTGACGATTGCGGAAATCCTGCCAGTTCTCGCCGCCCCATTCGCGGCTGAAGGCATCGCCGCCGGCGCGCACGGCGCTGGTGCGTTCGGGGAACCCGTCAAGCGATTGCAACGTCGTCGACAGCGTCCATGCCCGCCAGGCATTGTCGGCGTTCGGGTCCTCGCGCAGCCGCACGACGCCGCTGCCGGTGCCGACCGCCGTGGTGAAATCAAAAATGACCTCGATGGCGTCGGTGCCGGCGCGCATAACCATGCGCGGCGCTGCGTGCTCGTTATCGAGATGAAAATCAGAAGGTTTCGCGGTATCGAGCGTCGCGGCCAGCTTTTCCGCGATGGCGGCAGGGCCGCTGACGGTCGAAATTCGCCAATCGAAGGACAGAATGTCTCGCCAGTGGCCGTCTTCCATGAAAAGGGCGGCGGCTTCGGCGGCATCGCCGGATGCCAAGGCATCGTTGAACGCGTTAAGCCAGGTTTCGGAAATTTCAATCAGCGGCAGGTCTGTATCGGCGTCTTTAGGCATCGTTCTTTCCATCTCATGAATTAATGCGCAGATGGTACGCCACCCCTCGCAAGGATCAAGCGGCAGGTGCCACGGTCATGCTTTGCTGCGGTTGTGGGCGGTATATACTTGAATACACATGCCGACACATTACGTGTCAGGACAGGTCACAAACGAAAAAGGTTCCAGGGGGGATCATGGAATACAAATGGCTCGGCAGCACCGGCGTCAAGGTCTCGCAACTCTGTTACGGCACGATGTCGTTCGGGGGGGATGCGGACGAAGCGGAATCGGCGAAAATGTATGCTGCGTGCCGCGACAAGGGCATCAATTTCTTCGATTGCGCCAACGGCTATTCGCGCGGCAAGGCGGAAACCATCCTTGGCAAACTCATGGCGTCCGAGCGCGATGATCTGGTCATCACATCGAAATGCTTTGTGCCGATGGGGGACGATATCAATATGCGCGGCGGCAACCGCCGGCACATCATGAGCGCCGTCGAGGCGAGCTTGAAGCGCCTGAACACGGATCGGCTCGACGTCTTGTTCATGCACCGTTGGGACGCTCAGGTGCCGCTGGAGGAAACGCTCCGCGCTTTGGAAAATCTCGTCTCCCAGGGCAAGGTTATCTATCTCGGTGCCAGTAATTACGCGGCGTGGCAGGTCGCCAAAGGCCTGGGTATTTCCGCGCGCATGGGCTGGCCGCGGTTTGACGTCATCCAGCCGATGTATTCGCTGGTGAAGCGTCAGGCGGAGTCGGAAATTTTCCCGCTGGCGCTCGAAGAGAACATCGGCGTCATCACCTATAGCCCGGTGGGCGGCGGCTTGCTCAGCGGCAAGTACGGCCCCGACAAGCGCCCCGATCAAGGCCGGCTGATGAGCAACAAGGAATATACCGCGCGTTACGGCGAAGACTGGGTGTTCGAGACCGCCGGTAAATTCTCGGCGCTGGCCAAGGCGAAAGGTGTCCATCCGGTCAGTCTGGCGGTGGCATGGGCGGCGGCGAACCCGGCCGTGACGAGTCCGATCATCGGCGCGCGCAGCCTTGAGCAGTTGCAGCCGTCTTTGGATTCGACCGCCGTCGAGATGACGCCTGATCTGCATGCCGAAATCGCCGCGCTCGGCCGCACGCCGCCACCGGCGACGGACCGGCTCGAAGAACAGTAAAGCATGTTGTAAGCCGCGAGAGCGGCCCGGGGGGAGCCATGAAATACGTCGGATTGGGGACCAGTGGTCTCAAGGTATCGCCGATTTGCCTGGGGGCGATGACGTTCGGAAAGCAGACCAGTGCCGCCGTTGCGGCGAAAATGGTCGGCGTGGCGCGCGATACCGGGGTCAATTTTATCGACACGGCGGAATCCTATGTCATGGGGGAATCCGAAAAGATCGTCGGCAAATTGATCCGCAAGGACCGTTCGGATTGGGTTCTTGCCACCAAGCTGGGATCCAAGGCCGTCGGCGATGGCCCGAACCAGAAGGGGCTTAGCCGCGCCTGGATGATCGACGGACTGAACGGCAGTCTCAAACGGCTCGGCACCGATTATGTGGATATCTATTACCTGCATCGCGCCGACCCGACGACGCCACTGGCCGAGACAATCGAAACGATGGGCGAGTTAATCCGCGCGGGGAAGGTGCGGTACTGGGGGTTCAGCAACTTCCGCGCCTGGAAAATCGCCGAGATGGTGCACCTTTGTCGTCAGCTCGGCGTGCCGAAGCCGGTCATCGCACAGCCCTATTACAATGCCCTGTATCGTGTCGCAGAATTCGAATACCTGCCGGCGTGTCACGAATACGGTATCGGTGCCGTTCCCTACAGCCCTTTGGCGCGCGGTGTGCTGACCGGCAAGTACGGCCTCGATATCGGTTCAGCGAAAGATACCAAGCGTGGCACCGGCGAAGTCGATCAATACGGGGACGTCTATACGGCGGATTGTCTGCGCATTGCCGCGAAGGTGAAAAAACGCGCCGAAGCACAGGGTATGACGGCGGGGGATCTGGCGATGAACTGGTTGCTCAACAGCGAGGTCGTCAATTCGGTTGTCGCGGGCCCCAGGACGCTCGCCCATTGGAAGGCTTATCTGGGAGCATTGGATCACACGTTCACTGCGGCGGATGAAGCCTTTTTCGAAAAACTGGCGCCGACGTGTTATCCGTTGAAGCTAGTTTATGCCGAAACCAAGGACCCGCCACGCGGGCGGCGGCCTGTCGTCTCCCGATAGTTCAACAAAAAAGGCCCCTGAACGGGCCTTTTTACCGGTTTGCGGGGACAACGGCGCGAACGCCGCGCGCCGACGGCATTCCCTACATAACTTTCAGGTGCGGGTCAGGTTCGGGTCTGGCGGGTGGCGAAGTAAAGAATCAAACCGGCTGCCAGCAGGAATGCCAAGGCAATCGGCGACTTGATCAGGAACAGCGGATCGCCGCCCGAAGCCGAATAGCCGCCGCGCACCAGTTCTTCCAGTCGGGGCGAGAGCAGGAACCCGATAACGAATGGCAGGATCGAGATATCCAACCTGCGCAGCGTGTACCCGATCAGGCCGAAAATCATCACCACCCAGATTGCGATGAAGCCGCCGTCCTGCGCATACACAGCGGTCAACGTGATCAACAGCACCACCGGCAGCATGATCGATTTCGGTACCCGTGCGAGGATGCCGAGCGAGCGCATGACGACGCCGCCGACGGTCCAGTTGAAGAAGTTGGCGATGACCATCAACGTGAACATGGCAAAGGCGACGACCAGGTCCTTATTGATGATCGTGCCGTAGCCTTCGATTTCCTTGATTTCGGTAAAGCGGAACACTTGCGGTCCGAGCGTGAAGTCGCCGACCGATTCCACGGCGAGAATAATAAAGACGGCGGCAAAGTTGCCGGGAATGCCGAGGCTCATCACCGGGATCAGGTTGGCGCCCGATACCGATGAGTTTGCTGCCTCCGTCGCGGCGACTCCTTCGGGGATGCCTGTGCCGTATTTTTCCGGCGTCTTCGAGAACCGCTTGGCAAAATCGTAACCGAGCGTTGCAGCAAGTGTTGTACCGATCCCGGGGAGCGCGCCGATGATGGTGCCGATGACCGACGACGAAAGAATGTTCGGCATGATGCGCTTGATATCGGAAAACCGCAGCCGATTGTCGCCGAGCACCGGTGCTACACGTGGACCGGACGCAGACAGGCGCTCGCGGGCGGCTTGCTCGATGCCGATAAAGACTTCGCCCATGATGAGGACTCCGAGTATCGCCGACGACAGCGGTAGGCCGTTGCCCAGTTCGGCGATCCCGAACGTCATGCGCGGCCCGTTGCCGGACAGGGTGGTGCCCATCAATGCCAACAGCATGCCGAGAACGCCGACAATCAGGCCCTTGATCGGGGAGTTGCCGGCGACCGCTGCCATGAACGACAGCGACAGAATGATCAGGGCCGCCTTTTCCGGCAGGTCGAGGACGCTTTCGATCAGCACCGCCAGCACCGGCGCGGTCAGAAACAGCGCCATGTCGCTGAAGGTGTCGCCGCAGACGGAGCTGAAGTGCGCCACTTTCAACGCTTTCGGGCCTTCGCCCTTGAGCGCCATCGGGTGGCCGTCGAGGGTGGTCAGGTATGCATCCGGCGTGCCAGGTGTGTTGAACAATATGGCAGGGACGGCACCGCCGACGGTCGCCCCCTTCATCAGGCCGATCAGGAATCCGAGGATCGGCAGCAAGGCATCATCGCTGACGCCGAAAACCCAGATCAGCACCGGCAGCGACAACGCCATGGCGAACGGTCCGTTCAGACCGGGCGTCGCGCCGACGATGATGCCGACGATCAGTCCCGCGAAGACCATGATCAGCGGCATCCAGTCGAGTGCGCCGTCGGTCGTCGTAAAAACGTCCGCGATGCCGCGGAGCACATAATCGAGGATCAGTTCCATGGGGCGCGCCGTCTAAAATTCTGCGTTCGGTGGCAGCAGGACATTCGTCAACAATACGTCGAAAACGACGATTGCCACCACCAGTACCGCGACGACGGCGAAAATCCCGGCGGGCCGCAAGCGGCCTTCTGTCCAGCCGATCAGCGTCAGCGTCATTAAGAAGCCGCCGGTGATATAGCCGATGTATTTGTACGGTGCGGTGTCGGTCAGATGCCGGTATTCGGCATCCGTCAGACCGATTTGCTGCATGACCCAAACGGTCAGCGGGCCCAGAACGAACATGATCGCAAGGCCGATGGCGCAGATCGTCAGAAAGATCGCGAGAAAACGAATGTTATGCGGCGTCAGCCGGGTCTGGGTGCCGGAAGCAACGTTCGGCGGCCCCTTGGTCAGCGATATCGCCAATTGCAGGGCGCTGAGGAATGCCAGCGTGGCAGCCAGAAGAATGGGGAAAAATGCATCGCCCGGTTCGACCTTGCCGAACGGGGTCGTGTTGAAGAAGCCGCCGCGAATATCGACTGGAAACCAGACGAAAATCGCCAGCAGCGACGCAACAAGAATAACGACGCCGAACCCGATATCCCACGGGTCCGGCGCCTTGGTCGTTTTGTCGTTCGTGGTGTCCACGCTTACTTGACCAACTTGACCAGCTCTTTGTTGGCCTCGAGGTTTTTCTTGAGCTGTGCGGTCAGCGCATCACCGGCCGTCATCAACGGACCCGGCGGGTATTGCTTGGTGATGAACTTCGCGGTTTTCGATTTGGGGTTCGACAGAACCTCGTGGATCGCCGCCGCGATAGTGTCGCGCACGTCGGCTTTCATACCTTTGGGGGCCGCCAACACAAACTGGAAGCCGAGACCGGTATCCATCACACCGCGATCGATAAGGGTTTTCTGGTTCGGTGCCTGAACCAGCGGCTGCGGTTCCGCCGAAGCCAGGATCACAAGCTCGCCCGCGGCGACAAGCGGGCCTTGCACGCCACCGCCCCAACCGACATTCGCGTCCTTGGCGACCAGCGCGTTGATGGCCGACTTGCCACCTTTACCGCGCAGGTGGTTGACCTGAATGCCATAGTGTTGCGCGACCATTTCCGCACCGGCCTGTACCTGGTTGCCCCAGTTGGCCCAGACGATCTTGGTCCCGCTCTTCGCTGCGGCAACCATGTCTTCAAGGTTCTTCCAGCCGCTGTCGGCGCGGGCCAGAACTGCCATTTGCGAACCCGCGGTCATGGTGATGTAGGTGAAATCGTCGATCGAAATGTTCTCGTTACCGATCGTCGCGAAATCGAACGTGGTGTTGATGGCGAGACCGAGAGTCTGACCGTCGGCCGGCTCGTTCTTGAGTTGCGCCGCCATGACGGCGCCGCCGCCGCCGGCTTTGTTCTCGGGGATGATGCGCCAGCCCTTGAGGGCTTCGAGTTCTTCGGCAAGCGCGCGGGCCTGCGTGTCGGTGCCGCCCCCGGCACCGAAACCGATCCAGAACTTGATGGGGCCTTTCGGCGACCACTCCGCGTGTGCGGGCGCGGCCAGCAGCATAAGCGCTGCGATAAACGGAACGAATAGTCTCATTGACTTGTTCTCCTCTGGTGAAATTGTCCCTTGTTGTCGGTCACTTCTGCAACTCTCTTCTCTCGTTTAGCGTCTTGTCATGAAGCATAGGTTTCCGTGATTTCGACCGGCATATGCCCCGGCGGCAGTTGGTAGCGTTGAAAAAGCAGCGGCGTGTCATGGATGGAAAAATCCTTGATGTCCCAGACCATGCCCATGGTGCCGATTGGCAGTAAAAGCTCGTGGCAGGCTTTGTCATTCAGCGTCCGGCAGCTGATGCTGTGCTCCATGCGTACCGTCGGCAGATTGAAGCGTTCGATCAACATACGGTGCAGCGACGAGCCGTTAAGGTCTTCCAGCGGTTGATCAAGGTACGCCTGACCGTGCTCGTACGTGAAATAGACGCTGGAGAATGCGGGCGGTTGCTGATCGAACCAGACAAGACGGTCGACACGCACGCAACGGTCCACGCGCAGAGCATCGCGCCACGGACCGTCGTTCTCGTCGATATTGACGGCGAGGGTGCGGACGAACGGCATCTTGTAACTGCCTGTTTCGGGATCCTTGTAACGGTAAACGAAAACCTCGTTCACTTGCGATTTGCGATCGGCGATGAAGGTGCCAGTGCGGCGATTGCGCACCACAAGCCCATAGGTGACGAGCCGGGCGAGGGCTTTCTGCACCGTGCCGACGCTGACGGGCAGCTGTTCGGCCAGCGTGGTTTCGGTCGGCACCCGTTCGCCGGGCTTGAAGCGGCCGGAGATGACGCATTCGGAAAAGGCCTCGACGAGGCGCTGGTACTTCGGCGCGCCGTTGACCGGCATGCCGTCGCCGACGGATTCCACAAGTGCGTCCATTGCTATGACAGGTGCAGACATCGAAGCCATTACTTATTAGTTTTCACTCTTATACTATATAGTATATAAATTACATAACACGTCAATATCTCTATATCCACAACCCGCCCGGGAGGCTGCAATTGAAGATCACATTACTGGGGACCGGTACACCGGCGCCGTCGTTGACGAGACAAAGCTCGGGATACCTGATCGAAATCGGTGACGATGTCATCGTCATGGACCATGGCCCCGGCGCCGCGCACCGCCTGCTCGAAGCGGGATGCCATCCGACGAAAGTCACACACGCCTTCATCAGCCACCTGCACTACGATCACATGATGGACTACCCGCGCCTGATTCTGCAGCGCTGGGACGTGGGGGCGGGAAAAATCCCGGACCTCAAGGTTTTCGGTCCGAAGCCCATCGCCGAGATCACGGAAAAAGCCATCGGCCCCGACGGTGTTTTCGGCCTGGATATCGAATCGCGCGTGTCGCACCAGGCCAGCCTTGATGTTTTCGTCTCTCGCGGCGGCGAGCTTCCACGTCTGAAGCCGGCACCCGAGGTGACGGAGATCGCCCCCGGTGATGTCGTCGAAGGTGACGGCTGGCGCATCGTCGTCGGTGAAGCGCAGCACTTTCAACCAATCCTCGAATGCCTTGCCTTCAGAATGGAAACGCCGGACGGCGTGTTCGTGTATTCAGGCGACAGCGGCGGCGTCCCCGACAGCATGATCGAGTTGGCGCAAGGCTGCGATGTGCTGGTGCACATGTGCCATTTCGCCACGGGTATGGAGCCGAGCGACGGGTATCGCCTGGCCAGCGGGAACCACATGGACATCGCCGAAATCGCCAAGCGCGCCGGTGTCAAAACCGTCGTGTTGACGCATTTCATTCATCTACTCGACAGACCCGGCGTGTTGGAGCAACTGGTCGGTGAAATGAAAACAGTCTATGACGGCAATATCGTCATCGGCAGGGACCTGATGGAATTGTCGTTGAATATCGAATTGCCGCACCGGATCGACTGAGCGGGAGAGGACAAAATGATCGAAACACGCGACGTTGTTCACGCTGATCGATACGCGGTCTCCGCCGGGCACGAACTGGCAACGCGCGCCGCGCTGGAAATTCTCGAAAACGGGGGCAATGCCGTCGATGCCGGGGTCGCCGCAGGCATGGCGCTGGGCGTGCTCCACTGCGATCTGGTGAACTTCGCCGGTGTCGCGCCGATCATGATCCGTATGGCGGATACCGGGAAGACCATCACGATTGACGGGCTCGGCGTATGGCCGAAAGCCGCCTCGGTCGAGTTGTTCGAACGCGAATATGACGGTGCGATCCCGCAGGGTCTGCTCAGGACCGTGGTGCCGGCGGCGCCGGCCGCCTGGATCGCGGCGCTGACGCAATACGGCACCATGCGCTTCGCCGATGTGGCAAAATATGCGGCACGGTACGCCCGCGAGGGTTTTCCGGCATACCCGGTCTTTGCCCGATTTATCGCCGACAATGAAAATGCCTATCGCCGCACCCCGGCATGCGAGGCGATCTTTCTGCCGAACGGCCGCCCGCCGGCGGTCGGAGATAATTTCGTGCAAAGCGATCTCGCCCGGACCATTCAATATATGATCGACCAGTCCGAGGCCGCTGGCGGAGACCGCATCGCGGGACTGCGTGCCGCGCACGATGCTTTTTATGCCGGCGATATCGCCAAGACCATAACCGCATATCACGCCGAAAATGGTGGACTGTTGAGCTTCGAGGACATGGCGTCATACCAGCCGCGCTTCGAACAGCCGATCAGCGTCGGCTACAAGGGCGATGAAATACTCGCCTGTGGCGCCTGGTGTCAGGGCATTTCCCTGGCGCAGGCGTTCCGCATGCTCGACGGGATCGATGCGGTCGCGCTCGGGCACAATTCCGCCGATTATATTCATACGCTCAGCGCCGTTTTCGATCTCGTGTTCGCCGATCGCGAAGCCTACGTCGCCGACCCGGCGTTCGTCGATGTGCCGGTGGCGGAAATGCTCGACGATGCTTATCTGGCGGCGCGGCGCACGTTGATCGATCCGGCGCGGGCCTTCCGCGAGATGCCGCCGCCCGGAGATCCCCGCGGCTGTCGCGCGATCCTCGGCGAAACCGGGATCGCATCCGCCACAATACATGGCGCGGAGGACATCGATCCGCACGACACCCGGCCGCAGGACAAGCACGCCATGGCCGACCCGGCATCGGCGGACACGACGTATGTCTCGGTGATTGATGCCGCCGGTAATATGTTCTCGGCAACGCCCAGCGACACATCGGCGGACACCGAAGTGATCCCCGGCACCGGGCTTTGTCCTTCGTCGCGCGGTTCGCAATCGCGCGGCGTCGCCTCGTCGATCAATGCGGTGCAGCCCGGCAAGCGGCCGCGCCTGACGCCGAACCCGGCGCTGGCCCTGCGCGACGGCAAGCCTTTGCTGGCATTCGGGACTCCCGGCGGCGACGTGCAAATTCAGGCAATGATCCAGGTCTATTTAAATGCCTTCGGTTTCGGCATGGATATTCAACGCGCCGTCGAGGCGCCTCGCTTTGCGAGCTATAACTTCCCATCGTCATTTGCCCCCAACACCTACCATCCGGGACTTGTGATGGTGGAGGAAAGCATTCCCGATGACGTTTGCGATGACCTGATGGTCCGTGGACGCCAGATCGAACGCTGGGACGACGGCACTTGGAAGGCCGGCGGCGTGCTGGCCGTGCGGGGCGAAGCGGACGGCAAATTGACGGCGGGCGCGGACCCGAGGAGGGCTGGATATGCTGGGGGACGCTAAGCCTTCGCGTGTGGCGCCCGATGATGCGGAAACGCTGCGGACGTTGGCGGTATATGCCGATGGCGTATCGAGTGCATCGAGTCCGTCGGTGGCGTTCCAACTCGCCGAGCAAACGTCGCAGCGCCTGATCGGTTGCCGGCTATTCACCGTTATGCAGTTCAATCCCGCGACGATGGAGGTCAAACGGGTCTATTCCAGCGACCCCGAAAGTTATCCGGCGGGGGGCAGCAAAAAGAAGCGCGAAACCGAATGGGGTGCAAAGGTGCTCGAAAACGGCTGCGCGTTCATCGGCTACGATGCGGACGACATACGCCGTTATTTCGACGACCATGAGCTTATAGCCGAGCTTGGCCTGGCGTCGGTGCTGAACATGCCGGTCCGTCTTCTCGGTAAGACCGTCGGGACGATGAACCTTCTCGACGAAGCCGGTTACTATACCGAGGATGATCTCGGCACGGCGTCGATTATCGCCAACGGGTTGGCGGCGATCCTTGTGAAACTGAACGGTTCGCAGTAAGCACAATACGCCGACGTTGCGCCGAAGAAGGACATCCCATGACGTTCAAGTTATTTGTCGAAGGGCCGATGCACGATCACGGCCGTTCCATGCTGCAGGCACGATCCGACATTACGTTCAGCATCCACGAAAAGATGCCGCCCGAAGAAATGAAAGCGGCGTTCAAGGACGCCGATGGCCTTATCTGGCGCCTGACTCCGTTGACCGCCGATTTGATCGGGGCGGCGGAGAAACTGAAATTCGTGTCGCGCTATGGCGTCGGTTACGATCACATTGATGTCGCGGCCTTGACGGCGCGCGGTATTCCGCTGGCTATTTGCGGTGACGCGCTGTCTGCATCTGTTGCCGAGCATTCGCTTTTGCTGATGCTAGGCGTGTCACGCCAGATCGCCTTCATGGACCGCATCACCCGCGAACGCGATTACGCCACACGCTATACGAGCCCCGGTCACGAAATTCAGGGCAAGACCGTGCTGCTGATCGGCCTTGGCAAGATCGGCCTCGAAACGGCGAAGCGCTGCACCGCGATGGGCATGAAGGTCATCGCCGCCGGGCGTGAGGCATCGCGTGCCGCCGCGGCCCGGCACGGCTATGCGTTTGTCGATGATTTCCACGATGCGTTGCCCGAAGCCGATTTCGTCAGCCTGCATTTGCCGGGTCAGGGCGACGGCCTGGTTTTGCTGGGCGAGGCCGAGTTCGCGGCCATGAAGCCCGGCGCGTACATCATCAACACGGCGCGCGGTTCGCTGATCGACGAAGACGCGCTTTATCGTGCCTTGACCGAAGGTGCGCTCGGTGGGGCCGGTCTGGATGTGCTTCGGAACGAACCGCCACTCCCCGATTGCCCTTTGCTGACGCTCGACAATATTCTGTTCACGCCGCACAACGCCGCGCTGACCGAGGAAACCGGGCAAAGCGTGAGCGAAGTATGTGTCCAGAATATGCTGGATGCGATAGACGGCAAACTGGATGAAAGTTGCGTCGTGAACCGAGATGTTCTTTAAACGACACGGCGAATTTGCAAAGCCGTCATTGAATCAACCGTTAGTCGCCTCAATATAGACTAGGCAATTTAAACCACAGGACGAGTAGCCAGAATATGACCAGCTATCCAGACGTAAAACTATTCATCAACGGCACGTGGCGTGACGGCAAGGAGGGGAAGACCCTGCCGATCATCGATCCGGCGACGGAAGAGGAAATCGGCCGTCTCGCCGTTGCCACGCAACCCGATCTCGATGCCGCGTTGGAAGCTGCCGACAAGGGCTTTGCCATTTGGCGGGAAACGCCGGCGTTCGAACGTTACAAGCTGATGCGCCGCGCCGCGGATCTGATGCGCGAGCGCAAGGACTCGATAGCTTGGCTGATGACCCGCGAACAGGGTAAGCCGCTGGTTCAGTCGGCCATGGAAATCGCCGGTGCCGCCGATACCATCGATTGGTTCGCCGAGGAAGCGCGCCGCACTTATGGCCAGGTTATCCCGCCGCGTATGGGCGGTGTCAGCCAGATAACGTTGAAGCTTCCGGTCGGCCCGGTGGCTGCATTTACGCCATGGAACTTCCCGATCAACCAGATCGTGCGCAAGCTGTGCGCCGCGCTGGCCACCGGGTGTTCGATCATCGTCAAGGCGCCTGAAGAAACCCCGGCGTCGCCGGCGGAACTGATCCGGGCGTTTATCGATGCGGGTATTCCCGAAGGCGTCGTCAACCTCGTCTACGGCGTGCCGGCGGATATCTCGGAATATCTGATTCCGCACCCGGTCATCCGCAAGATTTCGTTCACCGGCTCGACACCCGTGGGCAAGCATCTCGCGGCCATCGCCGGACAGCATATGAAGCGTGCGACCATGGAATTGGGCGGGCATGCGCCGGTGCTAATTTTTGACGATGCGGATATCGACAAGGCGATTTCCATCATGGCGCCGACCAAGCTCCGCAATGCAGGTCAGGTATGTGTGTCGCCGACGCGTTTTCTGGTGCAGGACAAGGTCGCGGATTCATTCATTGACGGTTTTGTCACGGCAATGGCCAAAGCCAAGGTCGGCAACGGGCTCGAAGCGGATACGGACATGGGGCCTTTGGCCAACGAACGCCGCATTCCGGCAATCGAGGACATGATCAACGATGCCACGGGGCGCGGCGCCAATCTGGCGACGGGCGGCGAGCGGATCGGCAATAAAGGGTATTTCTTTCAACCGACCGTGTTGACTGATGTCCCGACGGATGCCCGGATCATGAATGACGAGCCGTTTGGGCCGGTCGCGATCGTCAATCGATTCAATACGTACGATGACGCGATCAGCGAAGCGAATCGCTTGCCGTTCGGGCTTGCGGCGTATGCCTTCACGACATCCGATCAAACAGCGGAGCGGCTGGGCCACCAGGTCGAAAGCGGTATGCTGACGATCAACCATGTCGGGTTGGCGATTCCGGAAGTGCCGTTCGGCGGGGTCAAGGATTCCGGATATGGCACTGAAGGCGGCTCGGAAGCGCTGGACGCCTATCTTGAAACGAAGTTTGTCACCAAGTTGGTCTGAATAGACTCAAACGCATGATTTGAGGGCCGGTGCCATAATGGGTGCCGGCCCTTTTCATTTTCATCGTCGTGGTTGTTATGTGGCTAGGTGGTGCGGCGTTACTCTGCCGCTGAGTTCTGTACGACGTCTGTGCCATCGCCCGTCACTTGCGGCCAGGCGCGCGCGGCATTTTCGGCAACGCTGAGGAGCTGTTCGCGGGTTGCGCCGGTACTCGCCTGGATCGACATGCCGTTGGCGATGGTTGCAAGCAGCATGGCAAGGTCTTCGGGGTTGGTGCCGGGCGGCAGCCGGCCGGCGGCCTGTTCCTCGGCGAAGCGATCACGTATTTGCTGTTCGTGGCCACGGCGGATGCGGATCAGTTCCTGGCGTACGGGTTCGGACTCGTCGCTACAGCTGATTGCGCCCTGGACTGCCAGGCACCCAACCGGGTGGCCGGGCTCGGTCATCATTTCGGCGGCCTTGCGAAGCAGGTGACGGACCACGTCGCGGCCGGTCGGTTCGGCGAGGGCTTCGGCGAAAATGGCGTCCTTGATCGACACATAGCGCTCAAGCGCCTTGCGGAACAGTTCTTCCTTGTTGCCGAAAGTGGCGTAAAGGCTCGGGCGATTGATACCCATCGCCTCGGTAAGAACGGCGATCGACGCACCCTCGTAGCCGTGCCGCCAGAACAGGTCGAGTGCCTTGTCCAGCGCTTCCTCTTCGCAGAAGCCGCGGGGTCGTGCCATTGGATGACTTCCCTATTGTTTTATACCTTACGGTAAAATATAAGCTTGACTCATCAATTGTCCAGGCTTAGTTATGTACCAATCGGTATATAATTTAGAGTTTAATCCAATGACGGCAAACAATCATCTTCCGGGACGTAAATCCCGGGTCCTTCTATGGTCGGTAGGCATCCTCGTGGCTGCCGGTGTCGCGGCGGGCGTGGCAATGACGTCCAGCGACGGCGACGCCGCCGGTCCGGCTGCGTCGGGTGCACCGCAGGCAGTGCCGGTTTCCGTTGCCACCGTCAAAGCCACGGAAACGATCCGCTGGCACGAATTTTCCGGCCGCCTCGAAGCGGTGGAGCGGGTCGATATCCGTTCGCGCGTTGCCGGTCAGGTGCAGGACGTGCTGTTTCGCGAAGGTTCGCTGGTGGACGAAGGCGATCTGCTGGTGACCATCGACCCGGCGCCTTTCGAGGCCGAAGTTGCGCGCGCTGAAGCCACTGTGGCATCTGCTCGCGCACAGCTCTCGTTCACGAAAGTGGAACATGAACGTGCTCAGAAATTAGCTGGAACCGGCGCGATGCCGGTTCGCGAGATGGATCGCCGCGATAACGACTACCGCGAAGCGCAGGCGGCACTTCGAGCCGCGCAGGCAACGCTTAAGGTCGCCAAGCTCAACCTCGGCTACACTAAAATCCGCGCGCCGATTTCCGGCAGGGTCGGCAAGGCGCTGATCACGGTCGGCAACCTGGTTCCCGCCGGTGCCGCTGCCCCCGCACTGACGACGCTGGTTTCCGTCGATCCGATCTATGCGGCGTTCGACGCCGATGAGAATGTCGTCATGCAAGCACTGCACGAGTTGAGAAAATCGAGCGGCACGCTTGACGTCGGTCGTATTCCGGTCGAGATGGAGGGCGTTACCGCCGACGCGCCGGCAGTACATGGCCAGGTCCAGTTCGTCGACAATGCTGTCGATGCAAGCAGCGGCACAATTCGTGTGCGCGCCGTGTTTTCGAACCCGGATGGGTTTCTGATGCCTGGGCAGTTCGCGCGTCTCCGCATGGGACAGGCGTCACCGCAGATGTTGCTGCTGGTTTCCGAGCGGGCGATTGGCAGTGACCTCGACAAGAAATTCGTCATGGTCGTCGGCGACGACGACAAAGCCGAATACCGCGAAGTTACGCTGGGCGCCATTGCCGACGGATTGCGGATCGTGACGAACGGTCTCAAGGACGGCGACAGGGTTATCGTCAGAGGACTGCAGCGCGTGCGTCCCGGTGTGCTGGTTAAACCGGAAGCCGTCGACATGAAGTCGTCGATCGCAACCGAGATCGCCGACAAGCAGTAATTCAACCTTCAGAACACGGGAGCATTCCGTGAATATCTCGAAGTTTTTCATCGACCGCCCGGTCTTTGCCGGCGTGCTGTCGATCATGATTTTTGCCGCGGGTTTGTTGTCGCTTCGCATTCTGCCGATTTCGGAGTACCCGAACGTGGTGCCGCCGACGGTGGTGGTCCATGCCCAGTACCCCGGCGCAAACCCCAAGGTGATTGCGTCCACGGTGGCGACGCCGCTGGAAGAAACCATCAACGGCGTCGAGGACATGCTGTACATGTCCAGCCAGGCGACGACCGACGGCACCTTGTCGCTGACGGTGACGTTCAAGCTTGGCACCGATCCCGACCGTGCGCAGCAATTGGTGCAGAATCGTGTGACGCAGGCCGAGCCGCGCTTGCCCGAGGAAGTGCGCCGTTTGGGTATCACGACAATCAAAAGCTCCCCCGACCTGACCATGGTTGTGCACCTGCTGTCCCCGAACGGCCGCTACGACATGACGTACCTGCGAAACTATGCGGTGCTTAATATCAAGGATCGGCTGTCCCGCCTCGAAGGCGTTGGACAGGTACGGCTCTTTGGCTCCGGCGACTACGCCATGCGCATCTGGCTGGACCCGCAGAAAGTCGCCGAACGCGGTCTTTCCGCCGGTGATGTCGTGCGCGCGATCCGCGAACAGAATATTCAGGCGGCGGCCGGTGTGGTCGGCGCTTCCCCGGGGCTGCCCGGTGTCGACCTGCAGTTGCCGATCAACGCCCGGGGCCGGCTCGAAAACGCCGAGGAATTTGGTGACATCATCGTCAAATCGGATGCCGATGGCGCAGTAACGCGCCTTCGCGATCTTGGGCGAATCGAGATGGGCGCTGCGCAATATGCGTTGCGCTCGCTGCTTGACGGCAAGGACGCGGTCGCAATTCCGATTTCACAGGCACCCGGCTCGAATGCGATCGAGATTTCCAACAATGTTCGCGCGACGATGGAAGAGCTCAAAGGCTATATGCCCGAGGGGGTCACTTATGAGATCGTCTACGACCCGACGCAGTTTGTGCGCGCTTCCATTAAATCCGTCGTGCATACCTTGTTCGAGGCAGTCGCTCTTGTTGTTCTGGTCGTCATTCTGTTCTTGCAGACGTGGCGGGCATCGATCATCCCGTTGCTGGCGGTGCCTGTTTCCATCGTTGGTACCTTCGCAGCAATGCATCTGTTGGGTGTTTCCATTAACGCTCTGTCGCTGTTCGGTCTTGTGCTGGCGATCGGGATCGTCGTCGACGATGCAATCGTCGTTGTCGAGAACGTGGAACGAAATATCGAGGAAGGGCTTGATCCGAAACAGGCGACCTATCGTGCCATGCGCGAGGTGTCGGGACCGATTATCGCAATCGCCCTGGTGCTGGTCGCGGTGTTTGTGCCGCTGGCGTTCATCAGCGGCCTGTCGGGACGGTTTTACGAGCAGTTTGCGCTGACAATCGCCATTTCGACGATCATTTCGGCCATCAACTCGCTGACGTTGTCACCGGCCATGGCGGCTTTGCTTCTCAAGGGACGCGACGCGCCCAAGGATTGGCTGACGCGCCTCATGGATCGCCTGTTCGGATGGTTGTTCCGCGGCTTCAACTATGTCTTTGGCGGTGGCGCCAAGGCGTATGGTGGCGGTGTGGTCCGGGTGCTGTCGCGCAAAGCGATTATGATGGCGATGTATCTTGCGTTGCTTGGCATTACGTACGGATTGTTCCAGGCGGTGCCCGGGGGGTTCGTGCCGCAGCAGGACAAGCAATACCTGATCGGTTTTGCGCAGTTGCCGGACGGCGCCACGCTGGACCGCACCGAAGAAGTGATCCGCGAGATGAGCAAGATCACGCTCGCCGACCCCGGCGTGGAACATGCGGTTGCCTTCCCCGGCTTGTCGATCAGCGGATTTTCAAACAGCTCCAGCGCCGGCATCGTATTTGCGCCGCTGAAGTCCTTTGATGAACGTGCCGACCCCAGCTTGAGCGCAGGCGCCATTGCCGGGCGCTTGAACGCCAAGTTTGCGGGTATCAAGGACGCATACGTGGTGGTCTTCCCGCCGCCGCCGATCCTTGGTATCGGCGCCACCGGCGGGTTCAAGCTTCAGATCGAGGATCGGGCATCGCACGGTTATCAGGCGCTGAACCAAGCGGTGCAGGACTTCCTCGCCAAAGCCAACGCGCAGCCTGAACTCGCCAATCTGTTCACCGGTTTCCAGGTCAACGTGCCGCAACTTTATGCCGACATTGACCGGACAAAGGCGCAACAGCTCGGCGTTTCGGTTTCCGATGTCTTCGATACGCTGCAGATCTATCTGGGCAGTCTCTATGTCAACGACTTCAACCGCTTCGGACGGACTTACTCGGTCCGGGTGCAGGCCGATGCCCCGTTCCGTTCGCGTGCCGAGGATATCGGCAAGTTGAAAGTCAGGTCTGCCGGAGGAGATATGATTCCGTTGTCGGTGCTCTTGAATGTGCACAACGACGTCGGGCCGGAACGCGCGCTGCGCTACAATGGCTTTCTCGCTGCCGACGTGAGTGGCGCACCGGCGCCGGGCTTCTCGTCCGGCGAGGCGCAAGCAGCGGTGGAGCGGGTTGCCGCAGAAACGTTGCCGAACGGCTTTTCGTTCGAATGGACGGATTTGACGTACCAGCAGATTCTCGCCGGTGATTCCACGCTGATCGTTTTCCCGCTGGCGATCATGCTGGTGTTCCTGGTCTTGGCCGCGCAGTACGAGAGCCTGACGCTGCCGCTTGCAATTATCATGATCGTACCGATGAGCCTGCTGGCGGCGATGACGGGCGTCTACCTGACCGGGGGCGATAACAATATCTTTACGCAGATCGGGCTGATCGTGTTGGTCGGGCTGTCGGCGAAGAACGCTATTCTGATCGTGGAATTCGCCCGGGACCTCGAGTTCGCTGGATACTCTCCATACGACGCGGCGATTGAAGCCAGTAAACTGCGGCTCCGGCCGATCCTGATGACGTCGATGGCGTTCATCATGGGCGTCGTGCCGCTCGTATTGGCAAGCGGTGCCGGTGCTGAAATGCGCCACGCCATGGGCGTCGCGGTGTTCGCCGGCATGATCGGTGTTACGGCGTTCGGTGTTTTCCTGACGCCTGTGTTCTATGTTTTGGTGCGTGCTCTGGCAGGCAACAGACCGCTGCGTCATACAAAGACGGAGGGCGGGGAATTATTCTCGGACCATCAGCAGCCTAAGGCGGGAGAATAGCCGGCTGGCGCCTGTTATTGCCTAATACGGAGCGTTCATCATATCGTGACAACTCATATGAAATTGGGTTCAGCAACCGTATGTCCGCCGACGAACAAGAATACCTGACCGCGAAAGAACTGGCCGCGCTGCTGCGCGTCAAAGAGCGCAAGGTCTACGAACTTGCGTCGAACGACGAGATTCCATGTACGCGGGCACTGGGAAAACTTTTGTTTGCGCGCGCCGCCGTCGATCAGTGGCTGTCGGAAAGCAGCACCGGCCAGACCGGTGCGGTGCCGCAGGCCAAGGCGCGTCCCAATGTGATGCTGGGCAGTCATGACCCGCTATTGGAATGGGCGCTTCGGGAATCCAAGAGCGGCATGGCAATGTTCTTCGACGGTTCCATGGACGGCGTCAGCCGCTTTGAACAGGGCGACGGAATCGCTACCGGCCTTCACGTATACGAACCGGACACAAACACCTGGAACGAGAATACGATCCGCCAACGGTTTCGGAACAAGCCGGTTGTCCTTGCGCAGTGGATCTGGCGCGAACGTGGTTTGCTTTTCCGCCCTGAACTGGACGGTAAAATCGCGGGCCTGGCGGATATCAAGGGCCTGAAGCTGGTGCCGCGCCAGCCCGAAGCCGGGAGCCAGCGCCTTTTGGAGTATCTGCTTGAAGATGCCGGGGTCGCCGTCGACCGGCTTGATCTGGCCGACGTCGCGCGCACGGAAACCGATGCGGCGCTCTCGGTGAACGACGGTTCGGGGGATGTCGCACTCGGTCTGCGGTCATTGGCCAAGCAGTATCGGCTGTCATTCGTGCCGGTGATGCGCGAACGCTTCGACCTGTTGGTCGACCGCCGCGCCTGGTTCGACGAGCCGATGCAGACGTTCCTCGATTTCTGCTATTCCGAAGCCTTCCGAAAACGTGTCGCGGACCTCGGTGGGTACGACACAGCGGGCATGGGCAAGATCGTATTCAACGGCAGCGTCTAAGGCGAACCTGCATTTTCCTGTTTTAAACTGCATGAATTCCGGCGAGACTCTCGGCTTCAGCGGTGCCGGCGCGCATTTCAGGCCGGTTCCGGGGGTGAATGGACGAGCAATCGGCAGACCATGAAGTTCGGACACGCAACATCGATGATAAAACCGGGACTCGTGGGTGAGCTCTCGGGGTCGCTTGCCGATTTCGGTACATTTTTGCCGTTGGTGCTGGGGGTCCTTGCGCTCGGCACCATGGATGCGACGGGTCTGCTCGTCGGTTTCGGTGTTTTTGCGCTCGGTGTCGCCGTTTTTTACCGCCGTCCGATACCGGTGCAGCCGATGAAGGCAATTTCGGCGCTGGTGATCGTCGGCGCGCTGACGCCTGGTGAGATGATGGCGAGCGGCCTGATCATTGCTGTAGTGCTCATCGTTCTCGCTGTCGCCGGCGTCATCAATCGGATTGCCGATATGATTCCCGGCACCGTCATCGCCGGTGTGCAACTGGGCGTCGGTGCGCAACTCGCCATGATCGGCTTCGGACATATTTATGACGACCCGGCTTTCGGCGTCGGTGCGTTGGTGCTGGTGGGCGCGATGTTTTTCACGCGCATTCGGGCTTTTTCCTGCATCGTCGTGTTCGTCGCGGCAGCGGCCCTCTCGCTCGGCATTGCGCCCGGTCAACTGGCAGGGGTGGCGCTGAGCTGGAGCTTGCCCGGTTTCGCGTTGCCGAGCCTCAATGACTTCGAGGGCGCGCTCGTCGTCGCCGTGCTGCCGCAACTCGCGATGACCCTTTCCAATGCCGTCATCGCGACATCGGCGATTGCCGGAGATTATTTCCCTGAAGACAAACAGAAGCTGACCCCGAACCGGCTTGCCGCGTCGACAGGGGTCCTCAATCTTGTCCTTGCGCCGTTTGGTGCGTTGCCGATGTGTCATGGCTCCGGCGGGCTTGTCGCACAGTACGGGTTCGGGGCGAGAACGTGGCTCGCCCCGGCGTTTTTCGGCGCGATGTGCCTCACCCTGGGGCTCGCCTTCGGGCCGCATGCGGCACAGATCCTGGCCGTGCTGCCGCTGAGCGCGCTCGGTGCCATGCTTGCCATTGCCGGCGCCGAGATGGCGCTGGGCAAACGCGTGCTGGATGCCCGGCCGTCATGCCGGCTTATCATTATCGCGACCGGGGTCGCCTGCGTTGCGATCAACGTCGCCGCCGGCCTCGTCATCGGCCTCGCGCTCGAAGCCGCCCGTTCAGCGTACTTCAAGTCGAGAAACGGAAAAGGTGCGAACGGCTGACCGCGTTTCGGCATCCATAACCGCGAAGGTTGGAAACGCGGTGTCAGGCATGTCTGGCGAGGATTCGCAGCACCCAGCCGGTGCCCTGGTGTTTGATACCCTCGTCGAGGCGCACCCAGCCTCTCATATCCTCGACAATCTGCATGCCGTCGACTGCCGCCAGAATCCCGTCGCGGTCATAAAGCAACTCGTCGTTCTTGGGGCCCAGTTCGCTGTTGCCGTCGTGATTGGGGGCGAAACCTTCGGCGACAAACCAGCCGCCGGGCGTTGTTGCCTCGGCGGCGATGCGGGCGGCGCGGTGACGGACCTCGGCCTCGCACTGCAGGTAGATCATGAAGGCGGCATCCCAGGTGCGGCCGGGCGGCGGTGTCCATTCGGCGAGATCAGCGATAATGCGTTCGACTGCAACGCCCGCGGCCTCGTCGTGCGCACGGGCTTGCTCGGTGGCAACGGCGGATATATCGACGGCGGTGACATCAATGCCCAGTGACGCCAGCCACGCGCCGTTGCGCCCGTCGCCATCGCCGATCATGAGCGCAGACTCAGGCTGCACGTCGGATCGCGCCATGACCTCGCGCACGTATTCGTTCGGCCGCGCGCCGAACAGCCGCTGCGGCGCTTCCATGTAACGCTTGTCCCATTTGCTCATACAGCAATCTTATCCATGGAACGGAGCGCCCGAAACCGTTTCGTCGGCGAAAATACGTGGCCGGTTCGTGCCGTCGACGCGCAGAAAGAGGGCGCTGACGGATCGGATAACGGGCGGGATGCCGTGGATAATGTTCTTGCGAAAAAGCGCCATCTGCAAAAGGAGGAATTTCGTGATAAGATGGATTGGCTGCCGAGAAAATTTGGGGCGGAGGGGTTCATGCAATGAATCGTCTCAAGAGTGCCATCCTGAACCGCAAGGACATCGTTTCCGGGCGCATCCTCATGAATGTGCTGGAAAAGACAGATCCGGAAGACCTGGTGCACGCGGTGTGTGTCGCCGAAATATCGAAGATCATCGCGTCCGGAACCGGCCTGGAAAAAACCGCTCGGGGTGAGTTGTGGCTGGCGGGGCTTTTGCACGATATAGGAAAGCTTGGCATTCCGTCAGAGGTGCTAAGCCGGCGACATCTAAAAAGATCGGACAAGCAATATCTACGCAAGCACACGACAATCGGAAGATACATCGTCGACAAGTTTTTCAGTGGCGGTGCGATGGGGCGGGTGATCGAAGCGCATCACGAACGCTATGACGGCAAGGGATATCCGAATGGATTATCAGAAAATGAAATTCCCTTTGACGCACGCATCATCGCGATCGCGGATTATTATGACGCGGCGCGATCGGCGGGCTGGATTCTTGTACACAGAAGCCATGAAACGGTCATGCAAGAGATTCGCGACGGGGCCGGCAGCCAGTTCGATCCGGATATGGTAGAGGCCGCCCTGTCGAAATCCGTAAAAATTCAGATCGCACACAAAAGTATCCATGCGGCAAGCGCACGCGAGTTGCTTAGATGGATGTAGCGATCAGAGCTAGCGGCGGAGAATCCGGCCGATCTCTTCCGGTGATGCTTGCAGCACGATATTGACGCGGCGGTTTTTCGCCCGCCCGTCGTCGCTCTCGTTCGAGGCAATGGGGTCGGTATGCGCAAAACCCGCGATCTCAAGGCGGTCTTCGGCGATGCCCAAGCGGATCAGCTCCCGGACGACGGATGAAGCTCTCGCCCCCGACAGTTCCCAGTTCGACGGATAAGAATCCGTAGAAATGGGAATGCTGTCCGTGTGGCCCTGAACGGTGATATGGAATTTTCCCGAGGCGAGTATGGGGCGTAGCCGGTCCAAAACGTCGACACCGCTGGAAATAAGCTCGGCAGAGGCGCTCGGGAACAGAACGCTCTCCTGAAGCTGCAGGTCTATCAGTCCATCTTCGAACTTGACCTGGACAAGGTCACTCAGACCACGCTCGGCTATCAAGGCTTCGAGCTGCTCGGTGGTTTCCGCGCTCGTATCGCTTTTGGTATCCAATGCCGGCTTCGGCGCCGGTGCAGTCCCGTCGGGGGAAACGCCGGGCAAGTCCATAATGCCCGTGGACCCGGTCACGATCCCGGCGCCGTACTTGTCCAGGCGCAAACCCTCGACCAGCAAGTTGAACTTCTCCTCCGAAATGCTGGCGAAACTGAGAATCAGGACGAAAAGCGTTACCAGCAGGGTCACCGTATCCATATAGGTGAGCATCCATTCTTCAAGCCGCTCGCCTTTTTCCGCGGGCGGGCCGAATGTCTCCATGCGGGACCGTTTGCGTGTGGCCGGCCGCTCGGAATGATTGTCGGTTCCTGTCCCGGTTTGGTTCATTTGTCCGCCATTTGAGGTCTTCTGCTCGGATCGTCCTCGATGACTTCGTCGTCGTAATCGGCGAGGAACGAATAAAGCGTTTCACGGATGTATGATGGCGTTCTTTGTTGACTGATCAGGTTGACTGCCTCCAACGCCATGCCGAGCGTCCGCACACGTTGTTCGGTGCGGTCTTCGAGTTTCGTTGCGATCGGTTTGAACAAGAGGTTTGCAAGGATCAGCCCGTAAAAGGTGGTGATCAGTGCGACGGCCATGTTCAGGCCGATCTGTTCAAAGCCACCGTCACTCATGCTGAACAGCATGTTGACGAGCCCGATGAGCGTGCCGAGCATGCCGAACGCGGGAGAATACGCGCCCATCGTCCGGAACACGGCAGCCTCTGCATTTTCCTTTGAGCGAAGACGCGTGATCCGCCATCTGAGAAGATCTTCGACGTCCTCCGCGGGTGTGCCGTCGATCAGAAGCCGCAGACCCGTCTGCAGAAAAGGGCTGCGGATATCGTTGAGCTTCTCGTCGACTTTGGCAATCTGGCCGGTCTTCCAGCGTTTCGCGATCTCGACAATGTCGTCGACGTCGTCTTTCTCATACAAGCGTTCATTGCGTAACGCGACGATGAAATTGCGCCAGACACGCCACAGATAGGCAGGCGGATAACTGACAATCGTTGCGGCAATCGTCCCGCCGAGGACGATCAGAAGACCCGGAAGGTTCACGAACACAAGAACGTCTTGCGCCGTGGCCGCGATCGAAACGGCGACGATCAGAAAACCGCTGATAATGCCGATGATGGTCAATGGGTTCATGTGCTGCTCGCCGATTCTTTCTGTTAGCGCATGTTTTGCGTTACCCGTGCTTAAGCTTTTAATGACGTGAGTGCTGTTGCGCCTTTGTCCAGCAGCGACAGGCAAGCCTTGGCGACGTCCGGGTCATAACGCGTGCCGGCCCCGTCGCGGATTTCCGCTGCTGCGGCCTCAATGCCCAGGCCCGCCCGGTAGGGACGGTGACTGGCCATGGCCTCGAACGTATCGGCGACAGCGAGGACCCTGGCCTCCAGGAGGATATCATTTCCCGACAGGCCGTAAGGATATCCGCTGCCGTCGTAGCGTTCGTGGTGCTGCCGGATCATGTCGGCGATCGGCCATTCGAATTTCACGTCTTGCAGCAATTTGGCACCCGTTTCCGGGTGCTGCTTCACAAGTTCAAACTCGGCTTTCGACAGGCGCGTTGGTTTGCTGAGAATTTCTGCAGGAATCTGTATCTTGCCGACGTCATGCACCGTCGCCGCCAGTTCAAGGCCAGTCAGCCGGTGCGCGTTGAGGCCCATTTCCCGGCCAATCGCCGCCGCGATCACGGCCACCCGCTCCTCGTGACCGGCCGTGTACGGATCTCGGGTTTCGAGTGCGGCCGAAAGGACACTGACGGTTTTCCGAAGGGCGGCGGCGACGGCCTCCGCGGAGGTTTTCTCCTCTGTAATATCGATGACAAGGGCGGTGGCGGAGACGTCGCCGTTAGACCGCTTGTGCGGCGTGCCCGTACCGCGCAGCCACTTTTCCTCCCCCGATTTTGAAATGATTCTCCATTCAATCCTCCATTGAGACAGGTTTTCAGCCGATTGTGCGACGGAAGCTTCCATGAGCGGAAGATCGTCGGGATGAATCATTTCCCACATGGTGTTTGGGTCATTGCAGATTTGCCGGGCACTCGCTCCCCAGATGTCTTCGCAACCGTCGCTCATGTAATAGACCGAATGGGTGCCATCCGGGTGGATGATATACTGGAAAATGGCGCCTGGTGCGTTTGCGACGATATCTTGGAATCCCCTTTCACTCTCTCGCTCGGCCGTCACGTCCAGTCCGTAAAGATTGACGTACTCTCGATCCGGTATCGACGCGATCTGGAACAAATAGGTGCGGTCGGCAATCTCGATTTGGCGAGACTCCGGAGGATCGGCCGATATTGCAGCCGTTACAATGTCTGACCATGTTTCGCGTCCGAGCGCGCCGCCTTCGGCGAGATCGTTGATCAAGCGCTGCGCGGCCGGGTTTGCAATGAGGACATCTCCGTTGCGATCGAGACGTAATACAGGAGACGGATTTTCCAACGGGAAGCGCGACAGCTGCTCCGCCTTCTTCGCGATCTCAAGTATTTCGGTTACGTCTGCGCCGAATGCGATAGTGCCCGAAACATGCCCTTTGGCATCGCGCTCAATCGAATGGTACCAGTGTATGATCCGTCTGTCGCCATTGGGTAAAACGATGGGGTTTTCATATTCACCCGTTTCCGGAATGCCGCTCTCGATTACCGTCCGGAGATAAGCCCTGGCGTCCTCTTTCGCTTCGTCCGGCACGTACGTCTCGATCCAGTCGCAGCCGATCAGGTTTTCTTTGGTATCGCCAACGATTTCGCAGGTCTTGTCGTTGACGGCGACGACGCGGCCGCGCGTATCCAGAGCCACGAATATGCCGCCCACGGTCTTGAGGTATTGCCGGGCGCGATTTTTCGCGCCGACACTATCGGTAACATCGAGGATGATCCCCTGGTTCTGTGTGGCTAGTCCCGTCTGGTCGCGGAGAACTTGCGTCAAGTCGACAATCCACCGGACGTCGCCTGCGCGTGTGAGGATACGGTACTGCTGCTCAAATTCGTCGGCGCCCGATGACATATAATGTTCGACTTCTTCGCCGACGCGGGGAAGGTCGTCGGGGTGCACGATATCGGCGAACCGGATCGCGCCGTTATAAAAGTCTTTCGGCTCATAGCCGAATTGTCGAATGTTCTCCGAAACGTACACAACCGGCCAATCGGTACTAAGGTCCCAGATAAACGCGATCGCGGGGCTTTGGTCGATAATCCGTTGGAAATTTCTTGCTCGGCCCAAGGCTTCGTCCAGCGCCAGCCTGTCCTTGTGCCGCCGAACGTGGATGGAGAGGACTTCGGCAATGTTCCGAAGCATATCTTTTTCTTCGATAAGGAAAGCCGCGCTCGCTTCCTCGGCGTCATCGCGTTCATAGGCGACGGTGATGTGTCCGGCCATCCCGTCATCAAGCTGCAATTTCTGTTCGAGTGTAGGCCCGCCGTCGGGCATGGGCCTCGTTTGAACCATGACGTTGCCGACGACGATCTGCGCCACGGCGTTTGCGGGATGCTGCATCGCTTCGGGGAGCTGGTCCACAATCGTTTGCAGTGCCTCTTCGATGCGAAATGTTTCGTCGAGCAAAACGCGGGAAATGCGATAGACGCACCTGAGTTCTTTTTCGAGCACGATCAACGTGCGAAGGGCGTTTTCGATCTTTTCAATTTCTGCCATGGCATTCAACGGTTCCGAAGGGCTGATGCGAGACGTTGCTCATTCACGGTTCGCTCCTTGGTCATTATTTGGTATGCGTGACCATGGCTTATTCCGGCATGAGATCGAGACCGGCGAGCAGTTGTTCGGTTTCCGACAAGTCGCCGACGACACGCCGGGTCGGTAACGGCAGTTCCTTTACGACGGTCGGGGTGGCGAGGATCTTCTCGCTCTCGGCAAGCTGAGGGTGCTTAAGGATATCGATAACCGTGATTTTGTATGTGTAATGATTGCTGTACTCGGCACACACTTTTTCAACGTTGTGGATCGCACGCTGTGCGGCCGGTGTATGTCCCGCGATATAGACCTTGAGAATCAGGTGCTCGGTCATGTCGTCCGCCCGCTCAGGAAGTCCTCGGCGTTGATCGAACCGCCGATAGCAAGCCCCTTGTTCGTGATCTGAAGCTCGCGAATTTGCTTGGACGTTGCCGCCCCGCGTGATTTCTGGACCTGAATCTTGCGCCGCATTTCGCCACCACGTTCGATCCGGCCGAGCCGGATCCATGTATCGACGAGAGATGACACGTTCAGCTTCGACAGGTTCCCCATATCATCGGGTAAGAGTTCTGTGATAACCGTGGTGATCCCGCGCGCTTTCAGCTCATGGCAGAGGCGTATCGCCATATTCTTGAACGTTCGCGCGTCGCCAAGGTCCGAGAGCGCGCTGATCGGATCGAAAACGACGATGTCAGGATCATATTCGTCGACTGCCCGGAGTTTCAGAATGATGTGCTGTTCGATGCCGTACTCCACGGACCGCCGCGAAATCATGCGAAGGTTCCCGGCCTTGATGTGGGATGCGAGCCTTATGCCGGCTGATTTGACATCGCGAACGATCTGTTCCTGCGATTCTTCGAAGGATACGTAAAGAACCTTCTTTCCCTGGCGACAGGCGGCGGCGGCCATGTTTGCGGCGAGCAACGATTTGCCGGTGCCCGATTGACCGGAAATCATCACCGCAGTGCCTTCCCAGACACCCTGACCGCCAAGCATTTCGTCGAGACTGTCGAGCCCGGTCGAGATTTTTCGCTTCGATGCGTTTGCCGACATCATGGTATTCGTGACCGGCAATATGGAAACACCGTGCTCGTCAATCAGGAACGGATACTCATTGGTGCCATGGGCGCGCCCGCGGCATTTCATCACGCGGAGCAGCCGGGTCATCAACCCGTCCTCGATCCGCTGGTCGAGCAGGATCGTGCAATCCGCGGCATAATCCATGATGCCCGTCGAGGCCCGGTAGGCACTCTCTTCCCCGGTGGTTGCGACGACCGTTATGCCGCGCTTGCGGCACCAGTCGAAGACGCGGAACAGGTCGCTACGCACCTGGGCCTTGTTTTCAAAGGCACCGAACAGGGTGTTGAACGCGTCAAGCACAAGCCGCTTCGCGCCGCTCTTCTTAAGCGCGTATTCGATGCGGACGAGCAGCCCGCCGAGTTCCATCTGGCCGCCCGAGGTCATCAATTCCGGATCGGGTCTGAAGTCGAGAAGTGACACGGATTCCGGCGGGCCCCAGGTGCTCAGGTAATCGCGCAGGGTGTCCGGTGCCTCGTCGAATGTCGCGAAGACGGCCTTGCCGTCCGCTTTCGACCTGCTTATTGCGTACAAAAGGGCAAAGATGGATTTGCCGGTGCCGCTTGCGCCGCGGATAACGGTGACCCGGCCGCGCGGATAACCGCCGCCGAGAATCTGGTCAAGGCCGGGTATTCCTGTTGAGACACTTTGCGATATAGGAAGCGCTGCGCTGCCGCGAGATCGGCTGGACGTTTTTCGGACTGCCTGTTTACCGTTTGCCATTTCAGCAGCATCCAGTCGTTTGTTAATACTGGCGTATATTCGCAATATAATTCAAAGACTTGGCGATCGCTTGTTTGCGACTTTTTACCTAGCCTCTACCCTCAGAAAGCGCTGTTCCTCCACTGGTGATCAAAAAACTCAAAAAATATCGATCAAAATATATGATGATCCTGATCAAAATTGCGGTCAATGCGGAATTGCACCAATTGAATATCCAGAACAACTATAATTAACATTTTTACATCGTAAAAATATAGCACGGCTGCATGTTAATATTATAAGTCGCATTCATGCAGTGATGTGGCGCACTGCTAGCTCCGTTCGCGCGTCCCGCCGTATCGCATCAATCCCAAGGGATCGTCACGTTAACGAAGGTCGCAAAGGCCTCTCGCAGGGTAGTGGCAAGGTGCGCGGCGCGCCAGGTGAAACCGGTTATGACATTTTGTCATTCCGGCCCGCCTGAAATCTCTCTTGTTCAGGCCGGGGCGGAATACGGATAATTCAACATAACAAACGCCGTCGGTGAAGCGGGCCTCCCCGGCTTGTTCGCTGATTGCAATAAGGGCTGACGCCCGACTGGGAGAGAACGCAACCGATGATGCTTCTTGAGCACGATGCCAAGACCCTGCTGCAGAGCGCCGGTGTACATTGCCCGGAAGGCTGGCTTGCGGCTGCCGACGGGTTCAAACTTTCCGAACGCGCGTCGTTTCCGGTTGCGGTCAAGGCACAGGTCCCGGTCGGCGGGCGCGGCAAGGCGGGCGGTATCCGCATCTGTCACGACGCCGCAGAGGTAAAAGGCGCGCTCACCGATATTCTCGGGATGGAGATCAAAGGACACACCGTCGGCGCCTGCCGGATCGAACAGGCCGTCGACGGCAATGAACATTATATGGCGTTGAAGCTTGTGCCCGATCGTGGCCAGGTCTGCTGCCTGTATTCCCGGGCTGGCGGGATCGAGATCGAGAGCAATGCCGACGCGCTGGGTTCTGCGTTTGCCGCTTACGAACCGGGCGCGGTGAAAGCCGCATTCGAGACGCTTTTTTCCGGCGCCGATGAATTCGCCGCGAAAGCGCTCGTGGCGTCTTCGGGTTCTCTCGTCGACGCGTTCTTCGTTAACGAGCTGATGCTCCTCGAAATCAATCCGCTGATGATCGATGCGGATGGCGGCTGGACCGCGGCGGACGCAAAGGTCGTTGTCGATCTGAATGCATTGCCCCGTCAGGACGCGATCCGCGACATGATCGAGGTCCGGCCCGGCACCTATCCCGAGGCGGAAGTGAAGCTGAAGCAGGGCTTCGACTTCGTCATTCTGTCGGAAGATGCCGACATCGGCCTGATTACGACGGGTGCGGGTCTCAGCATGCAGGTCGCCGATGAATTGGCCGCGCGCGGTCATGACGTCTTCAATTTCTGCGACATGCGCACCGGTGGCTTCCGCGGCAACCCCGACCGGTTGATCTATGTGCTGCGCGAGATCGCGGCGCGTCCGACCGTCAAGGCAACGCTGGTCAATATTTTTGCCGGGATCACGCATCTGGGCGAGTTCTCGGCGGTGCTGTTGGACGCGTTGAAGCAAGTGCCCGAATTCAAGCTTCCCATCGTTGCGCGCCTCGTGGGGAACGGCGAGGAAGAAGGGATGGCGCTTCTGAGCGCGGCGCCCCACAGCATGCATTTCGAACGCGACCTGGACCGTGCAATGGATATGGTGGTGGCGATCTCCGAAGGACGCGCGGCATGACCGGACGTCCGTTCTCCATTCCTGACGGCGGGGTCATCCTGCAAGGCGCGACCGGGCGCATCGGCCGCAAGCACATGGCGTTGATGCGGGCATACGGCACGCCCATCGTCGCCGGTGTTTCGCCGAATGCCGACGCGGCGGAAGTGGATGGTGTCCCCATATTCCCGACGTCCGTCGCGGCGGCTGCCGAAACGGGGGCGGCTTCAAGCATCGTCATGGTGCCGCCGTTGCAGGTGCTGTCGGCCATTGCCGACGGGATCGAAGCGGGTTTGCAGTTGATCGTAACCGTAACGGAAGGCATGCCGGTCGCCGATGCCATGCGCGCGCTGGCAATGACGCGCGACGCCGGTGTGACCTGGGTCGGCGCGTCGACGCCCGGCCTCGCGATCCCGAACAAGCTGAAGCTCGGCTTTCTGCCCGATGTCGCGTTGGCGCCAGGGCATATCGGTTTCGCCTCGAAAAGCGGGACATTGTCTTACGAGATCGGATACCGGCTCGTCGGGCGCGGGTTCGGGCAGTCGGCCTGGATCGGCGTAGGCGGCGACCCGGTCAAGGGGACGCGGTTCGCGGACCTGATGCCGTACTTCGAAGCGGATAAGGATACCCACGCCGTCGCCATTATCGGCGAGATCGGCGGCAACGAGGAAGAACAGTTGGCGGACGCCATCGCGGCGGGCGCTTGCACCAAACCGGTTTACGCGATTATCGCCGGTCATTCGGCGCGCGAAGGCGTCGCCATGGGGCACGCAGGCGCGATGGTCGACGGTAACTCGGGGACGATTGTATCCAAGATCAATGCGCTGGAAGCTGCCGGCGTTCGTGTTTTCACCAATATTTCTGCAATGATCGACGTTATGTCGGAAGAACTGACTGACGCCAGCATGTCGGAGGATCGAAATGTTTTTGCAACTCAGTAGCGAACAGAAGGCTTTCGTGCACACCATTCGCGATGTGTCCCAAAAGCAATTCAAACCGCATGCGAAGGATTACCTGGATGGCACTTTCCCGTGGGACAACATCCGCACCCTTGCGGATATGGGCGTCCTTGGGATGGCGGTGCCGGAAGAGTACGGCGGATTGGGCCTGAGCGTGTTCGATACCGCGCTGGTACTCGAAGAAATCGCCAAGACCTGTTACGTCACCGCGATGGCGGTGTTGGGCGAAGTCGGCGTGCAGACACGGATCATTTCGACCTATGCACCGGAAGAGATCAAGCAGCGCATTCTGCCCGGCGTATGTTCCGGTGACGTGATCCTGGCGATCTGTATGACCGAACCCGATGCCGGGACCGACGTCGGCAACTACAAGACCAACGTCGACACCAAAGGCAGCAAGTTGGTGCTGAACGGCACCAAGACCCTGATCAGCCGTGCCCCGGAAGCGAAGATGTTCGTGGTCTTCACGCGCATCGACAAGACGCCCGGAAAGGAAGGGATCGGCTGCGTGCTGGTCGAAAACGATACCCCCGGTTTCGAGGTTACGGGATCGTTCCACACCATGGGTGGGGAATACCTGCACGAAGTTCAGTTCCGCGACTGCGAGCTGCCGAAGGAAAATCTGATCATCGGGCTCGACGGGATGAAGAAACTGTTGAACGCCTTCAACACCCAGCGTTGTCTCAACCCCAGCATCTCCCTGGGTCTTGCCGAAGGCGCGTTCGACGAAGCCAAACGCTATATGAGCGAGCGCACCGCGTTCGGCAAAGCGATTGGTGATTTCCAGGGTATGCGTTGGAAACTCGCGGATATGTACAAGGATATCGAGGCGGGCCGGAGTTTGCTGTATCGGGCTTGCGCATCGGCCGATCCGTTTCCCGATCCGATGCAGGCCGCCGTCGCCAAGATCTATTGCAATGAAATGTCGCTCCGCGTGACCAGCGAGGCGATCCAGGTGCACGGCGGTTATGGTTTCACCGACGAATATCCGGTATCCCTGTTTTATCGGGGCGCACGCTATGGAACGCTCGGCGGCGGCACCAGCGAAACGCTGCGCGATCTGATCGGCAAGCGTCTGATGAGCAATAACAACACCGCCGACGGCATCTTCGGCATCGCGCCGCTTTAATCAACGGAGGAAGGTCCGGGCCGGTCTTCCGGCAAGGCAAATTCATGCCCATCAGAAAAACCAACCTGATCGCAGCGTCCATCGTCTTCCTGTTCGGGATTGCCGTCATCGTCGAAGCGATCGGTCATGACATGGGCACGATGCTGCGTATCGGCCCCGGGTTTTTCCCGATGGCGCTGGGTGTCGGGCTGTTGTTCATAGGCGTCGCCATCGTCTTCGACCCCCATAAACCCGACGACGATGATGGTGTTCGTATTTCCTGGCGGCAGATGCTGTGTATCGCGGTTGGGATCGTTGCGTTCGCGTTGCTGATCGAACCGGCCGGTCTGGTGCCGGCCGCCGCTGCACTGATTGGGACAAGTGCGCTCGCCAATCCGGCGTCGAAGCTCAAGACGACAATTGCACTCGCGATCCTGCTGCCTCTGGTGCTCGGGGTTGTATTCGTTTACGGGCTGAAGATGCCGATCGACATGGGGCCTTGGTAGATGGGCTTATTGGACGGACTCTGGATCGGAATTCAGACCGCATTGTCGGTGGAAGGGCTTTTGTTCTGCCTCGCCGGTGTGGTTATGGGAACGTTTATCGGGGTGTTGCCGGGTGTCGGCCCGCTGGCGACGATCGCCATTCTTCTGCCGCTCACATTCAATGCCGAACCGCAGTTCGCCCTGATCATGCTGTCGGGAATTTATTACGGCGCGCAGTACGGCGGTTCGACCGCATCGATCCTGCTTAACCTGCCCGGCACGGCGACCAATGCGGTGACGTGTCTGGACGGCTACCCCATGGCGCAGCAGGGACGTGCCGGTGTTGCCTTGCTTCTGACCAAGATGGCGTCGTTCACGGGCAGCCTGCTCGGTGTGCTGCTGATTGGCGGGTTCGCACCGATCTTGGCGGCGTTCGCGCTTGAATTTTCCGCCGCGGATTACTTTTCGCTGATGCTGCTCGGGTTGGTCGCGGCGGCGATGATCAGCCGTGGTTCGCCGTTGATGTCTATCGCAATGGTGTTCATCGGCCTCGTGCTCGGTCTTGTCGGCGTCGATGTCAACACAGCTGAATTTCGTTTCACATACGGCAGCATTGAACTGGCCGACGGGATTCATCTGGTCGTCGTTGCGACCGGTATGTTCGGGGTTTCCGAGATCATTTCCAACGCCGGCAGCATTGCCGAGGCGCAGATCACAAAGGCCGACCTCAAATTCCGAAACATGCTTCCGACACGCGACGATCTTAGGCGGATGTGGAAACCGATCCTGCGCGGCACCGGTGTCGGCGCCGGGTTCGGTATTTTGCCCGGCACCGGGTCAACCATCGCGTCGTTTGTTGCGTATGCGTTGGAGACCAAGATCACCAAAACCCCCGAGCGCTTCGGAAAAGGCGCTGTCGAAGGGGTGGTCGCCCCTGAATCCGCCAACAATGCCGCCGCGCAGACGGCCTTCATCCCGACCCTGACGCTTGGTGTGCCGGGGGACGCGGTGATGGCGTTGATGCTGGGCGCGCTGATGATCCATGGCCTGATCCCGGGGCCGACCCTGATCACCGAGCACCCCGACATTTTCTGGGGACTGGTCGTCAGCTTTCTGATCGGCAATCTGATCCTCGTGATCGTCAATGTCCCGCTTATCGGTGTCTGGGTGCGATTGCTGTCGATCCCTTATGTCGTCCTTTACCCGTCGATTCTGGTTTTCATCTGTATCGGCGTTTACAGCATCCGCAATTCCGCCTTCGACGTGTTCTGTATGCTGGCGTTCGGCGTTGTCGGCTATCTGATGCGGCTGTTGCGGTTTCAGCCGGCGCCTCTGCTGCTCGGCCTGGTGCTCGGTCCGCTGATGGAAGAAAACTTCCGCCGCGCCATGCTGTTGTCGCGTGGTTCGCTGACGACGTTTTTCGAGCGTCCCATCAGTCTGATTTTCATAGTTGCCACGATCGGGTTCCTGGTGGCGTCGTTCGTTCGTTATTACCGTTCCAGATCGGTTTCGTCCGACGCCTCCGGCTCTGAATGAACCCATTAGCGCGAATGCTCATTTGAACGGGTTCTGCGATACCCTATACTTGGTGCATCAAGCGGTACGGCGTTAGATAGGAAACGAGTATGTGGCGGCGGTTTCCACCCCTTAACCCATTGCGCGCCTTCGAAGTAACGGCACGCCATCTCAGCTTTACCAAGGCTGCGGACGAACTTTTCGTGACGCAAGGCGCGGTGAGCCGTCAGGTCAAATCGTTGGAAACCTATCTCGGATTTCCTCTCTTCATCCGTGGACCGCGCGGGTTGGAACTGACGCCGCAGGCGAAGAACTATGCGGCAGCGCTGACCGAGGCGTTTCACCGGATCGAGAGCACCACCGATGAAATTTTCATGAAACATGGCCTGACCAGCCTGACGATCAAGGGCTACACGACGCTACTCAATCGCTGGCTGATTCCGATGCTGGCCGACTTCCAGATCAGCCATCCGCACATCATGGTCAAGACGCTGGCGTCGAGCGAGAATGTCGATTTTTCACGGGACGCCGTCGATATCGGTATCCGTTACGGTAACGGACACTGGAGCGATACCGTTGCCGATCTTTTGTTCCGTGATGAATTGACGCCTGTCTGCAGCCCCGAATTCGTGGAGGCGGCGGGCGGTCTGAAGTCGGTCGACGAGCTTGCCGGGTGCCAGATACTTCATCTGCGCAAACGGCGCAGGGACTGGGCCGACTGGCTGATGGACTGCGGCGCCACCAATGTGCCCGAGGACGAGGGGATCATCTTCGAAGAACTGGCGATCCTTTACGAGGCGGCGTTGAATGGGCGGGGAATCGCAATGGGCCAGATACGTTATCTGGAAGACGATCTCTCCAGCGGGCGGCTGGTGCGTCCGTTCGATCACGTGCTGAAGCGGCCGACCGGGTATTACCTCGTCGTTCCCGAGGACCGGGCCGACGGCCAGAAAATCCGCACGTTCCGCGATTGGATTGCGGGCAAGACCGGCGCGGTTGAACTCGATAACGTCGCCGACTGAATTTCACCTGTTATTACCAATGCTCATAACGCCCGGCCGTTAAACTCGTTTGCCGGTTCTCCAGGGCGATGGCTACGGTTTGGCTTCCATTCCAATCGGGGGAGTCCATGGAACCTAGCGTCATTCCAATGCTCGTCGATGGCGTCTGGCGCACGGCGGAGAAGTGCTGCGACCGGCTGGATCCGTATCACGGCAGCGTCGTTGCCCGGGTGCCCGACAGTTCGACCGCAGAAGTCGCCGCCGCCGTTCAGGCGGCCAGGGCGGCATTGGGGAAAGTCGCACCGGCGCACGAGCGGGCGGACTATCTAAGGCGTGTCGCCGGTCTGGTCCGCCGCGATACGAACAGGATCGCCGACGCCATGACGCGCGAGACCGGCAAGCCGATCACCGATTCAACGACCGAAGTCGCCCGCTCCGCCAAGACGCTTGAGATCGCCGCCGAGGAAGCGGTCCGGATCGAAGGACAGCACGCGCCGATCGATGCAACGCCGCTTGGTGCGGGCAAGCTCGCGCTGCTGCAGCGTTACCCGGTCGGTGTGGTGGCGGCGATCACGCCGTTCAATGCGCCGATCAACCTCGCGTGTCATAAACTGGGACCGGCCATCGCCGCGGGGAACACGGTGGTGCTCAAGGCATCACCGGCGGCGTCATTGTGCATTCACATGCTGGCCGAACTGTTTGTCGAGGCCGGGCTTGAACCGGGTGTGATCAACACGGTCTATGGCGATGCGGCCGGTGCTTATCTGGTCGGCGATCCGGGGGTCGATTTCATCTCGTTTACCGGGTCGAGCGCCGTGGCGCGCAAGATTTCCGCTGTCAGCGGGCTCCGGCGGATGACGCTCGAGCTTGGTGGCAATGGCTGGACCATCGTCGATAAAGGCGCCGACATCAGTTCAATCACGGCGCTTTGCGCCATGAACTCGATGCGGCTCGCGGGTCAGAGCTGCATCTCGGTGCAGAACGTCGCCGTGCATGCGTCGCTGTTTGAAGGGTTTGCCGAAAGCGTCGCGGAAACCGCGGCGCGCATGATTGTCGGCGACCCGCATAAGCCGGAAACGCAGATCGGCACGCTGATCGATGAAGCCGCTGCCGCGCGGGTCGAGGAAATGGCTGCCCGTGCCGTTAAAGCCGGTGCAGAGCCGTTGCTGATGGGGGCGAGGACCGGTGCGCAGTTGACGCCGAGCGTGCTGGTGAATCCCCGGCCGGATGCCGAAATCGTGATGAACGAGATTTTCGGCCCGGTGGTCAGCGTGTTGCCGTTCGATGACGTCGGCGACGTGTTTGAATGGGTGAATGCCTCGGGATATGGTTTGCAGACGGGGCTTTTCACGCCGTCCCTCGAAACCATGATGAAAGCATCAAGGACGTTGCGAACGGGCGGGCTGATCGTCAACGGCTCGTCAACGTGGCGCACCGACGACCTGCCGTATGGCGGGGTCGGCGAGAGCGGCATGGGGCGCGAGGGTCCGAAGTACGCCATTAGGGAAATGACCGAAGAACGGTTGATGGTCGTCAACCTGTGAACCAGACAAAAAATGGAGGAAACGCATGGCCGACTTTAACGAAACCGGAATGAACACGCGGCGCAAGATCGCCGGGAGTGAATGGATCGACAAGAACTTCGAAAATATGACTGAGTTCGACCGTTCCTGGCAGATGTACGTGACGAACATCAATTGGGCCGGCACCTGGTCGCGCGGCATCATTCCCCAGCAGCAATTGAGCCTGATCAATCTGGCGATGCTGGCGGCGGGAAACCAGATGCACGAATTCGAAGTGCACTTCCGCAATGCCCTTCTGCGGACCCATGTGCCGCTCGAACAACTGCGCGAGCTGCTTCTGCACATCGCCCAGTATTGCGGGATTCCCACCGGTACGGCGATTTACACCATCGCAAGGCGCGTGATGAAGGAACTCGACGTCGATCCCAATGAGATCGAGCCGCTCGACACCAGCCCGCTTTACCACCTGCCGGACGACTGAAAAGGGTGCGACGAGGCGGCATGAGATTTGCTCATGTCGACGAGGCGGAAATCTCGTTTGTGCCGTTTGCGGGTCGGTTGTTCAATAATTACGAGCGCCGGAAGGTAACAACTTTAAGAAATTCAACGCGTTCGGGGTAGAGAACAACTTTGGCGTCCGACGCCGAAAAAGTGCCGTTCCCGAGGTCACGCGCCGGTTTCCAAGCCTATTCCGGTCCCGATCTGACAGGTAGCAAGTAAGCTGGGAGGAAACAGCAATGCGCCACTTTACCAAACTGACCTCGGCATTTGCCGGGATGCTGCTTGCAGCATTTTCTTTCAATTCGATGGCGACGGCGGACTCCTATCCGTCGCGTGCCGTGACGATTGTCGTTCCCTATAACGCCGGCGGTACCACTGACACGGTCGCACGTATCGTCGCCCAATATCTTAGCGAAAAGCTTGGCCAGGCGGTCGTCGTCGAGAATAAGCCGGGGACGTCCGGTACGGTCGGCGCCGGTGTCGTCGCCCGCTCCGATCCCGACGGATACACGCTGCTGATGGGCACGATCAGCACGCACGCGACCAACCCGTCGCTCTACAAGTCGCTTCCCTACGACAACATCAAGGACTTCTCGCCGATCTCGCTTTGCGCTTCCAGCCCGAACATGCTGATCGTCAACCCGAGCGTGCCGGCGAAGTCGGTCGCCGAGCTGATCGACCTGCTCAAAAAGAACCCGGGCAAGTACACCTACGGTTCGAACGGTGCGGGGACGTCGCAGCACCTGATCGCGGAACTGTTCAAGGCACAGACCGGGACCGACATCCTGCACATTCCCTACAAAGGCAGCGGCAAGATGATCGTCGACGTCGTCGCCGGGCACATCGACATGAGCTTCGACAACATGCCGACGGCACTGGGCCAGATGAAGGCCGACAAGGTTCGGGGACTCGCCGTTACCGCCCTTGAGCGTGTCTCCCAGGCACCAGACGTACCGACGCTGGCAGAAACGATGCCGGGCTTCCGCGCCGGTTCCTGGCAGGGCTTGTTCGCACCGGCCGGTGTTCCGGAAGAGGCGCTTAACAAGCTGTCCGAAGCCGTTCAGGCGGTGCTGAAAATGGACGCCGTCAAGGAGCGCTTCAACAAATTGGGTGCGACGCCCGAGCCGATGACCCGTGCCAAGTTCACCGGCTTCGTTAAGTCCGAAACGGAACGCTGGGCCAAGGTGATCGCCGACGCCGGGCTGTCGAAAACCAAGTAACATCTCCCTGCAGCGATTTTGTTGCTAATCCCGCCCGGAAAGTGTGACAACTTTCCGGGCAACTTTTCTCCGGCTCGCATGCCGGTGAGCATGTCGAACACGAGGACGAAATGAAAAATATGACCGGTGGTGAAATGATCGTGGACTTCCTGATTTCCAGGAAAGTGCCGTATCTGTTCGGCCTCTGCGGCCACGGCATCGTCGGACTTATGGATGCGGCGCTGGAGCGCAGTGACGAGATCAAGATGGTCTCGGTCCACAACGAGCAGGTCGCCGGATTCATGGCAGACGCGTTTTACCGCGTTGCCCGCACGCCGGCCGCAACGTTCACGTCGTGCGGTCCCGGCTCGGTCAATATCCAGATGGCAATCGCCACCGCGCTGCAGGACTGTACGCCGATGATGGCGATTACCGGCAACGTGCCGACACAACAATTCAACCGTATGCCGTTCCAGGAACTCGGTCAGCATTATCAGGCCGACTATGTCAGCGCCATGCGTCCCTACGTGAAGCGCAGCTACCAGGCGACCCGGCCGGACATGCTGCCGCATATGCTCAACCACGCCTACACCACCATGACCACCGGGGTCACCGGGCCGGTGCATCTGGATGTGCCGTTCAACGTTTTCCTGGAAGAAGCCGGGCCGGACGAAACGACGCCCGTACCGGTCGAAGGCGCCATCACCTCAAGCGCGGGGCAGGCGCCTGACCATGTGATCGAAGCGGCGCTCAATCTTCTCGAAAATGCGGAAAAACCGCTGCTGCTGGCAGGGCATGGCACGCTGATATCGGGCGCTCAGGAAGAAGTGTCGGCGCTGGCGGAATATCTGCAGATTCCGGTCGCGACCACGCCGCAGGGCAAGGGATCGATTGACGAGTACCATGACCTGGCGCTCGGGCCGACGGCACGTGACGGCGTTTACGCGGGCAACCGCGCGTCCCGTGAATGCGACGTTCTTCTGGCAATCGGAACGCGCTTCGGCGATCGCTCCACCAGTAGCTGGGAAAAGGGTGTTACCCACGACTTCTCCCACACCAGGCTTATTCATATCGAACTCGATGCCGAGCGTCTCGGCCGTACGTTCGCGCCGACCGTCGGGATCGCGGGCGATGCCAAGACGGTTCTCGCCCAGTTGCTGGCGGCGGCGCAAAAGCGCAATACGGGACCCTTGAAAAAGGCGCAGCCGTGGCTCGCGAAAGCACAGACCTGGCGTCAGATGTGGTTCGAAGCTATCGCTGAGACCGACACCGACGACAGCGCCCCATTGCACCCGGACCGGATACTTGCGGACCTTCGCAACGTCGCGCCGGACAACGCGGTCATGGTGTCCGATATCGGTGCCCACCACAGTTGGATGGTGCAGCAATTCCGCGTCGGCAGCGGCCAGATGATGCTCCAGTCCGGCGGTTTCGCCACCATGGGTTTCGGTGTGTGCGGCTCGTTGGGCGCCCAGGTCGCAGCGCCGGACCGCCCGGTCATTGCGGTCGTCGGCGACGGCGGCTTCCTGATGCACTGCCATGCGGTCGCGACGGCGGTCGAATACGGCCTGCCGATCGTCTGGATAGTCTGGAACAACAACGGGTACGTGTCCATTCGCGATATCCAGAAAGGGTTCTTCGGCGCCAACCGTGAATACAAGACGATGTTCCGCGATGAGCAATCGGGGGATCTGGCGAGTACCGACTTCGCCATGCTGGCGCGCTCCATGGGCGCGGACGGCGTGCGTGTCGACCGCGCCGAAGACCTTGCCGGGCAGATCGAAGCTGCGATCAAGAACCGCCGCCCGTGCGTGCTCGACGTTAAGGTGCGCTCGGACGTGGTGCGGCGTACGGCGGGCGGATGGAACATGCCGCCGCTCAAGGGTGCAGGGCCGAACTTCGACCCCGACCCGATGGCCTGAAAGACGCGGCATGCCGTCCGCGCAAAAACACGCACTGGTCGTCGGCGCTTCGGGGCTTCTCGGGACGCACCTCGTCGATCATCTGCAGAGGGACGGCGGCTGGTCGATCACGACGCTTTCCAGAGGGGCGCGCGGACAAGCGGGGGATCACGTCGCGCTCGACCTTGAGGACCGGGACGCCTGCATGGCTGCGGCGCCCGCGTTCAAAGACATAACGCATGTGTTTTACGGGTCGCGCGCGGTCAGGCCCGGTTACCGGATCGATCTCGACGCCAATCAGGCGATGCTCGCCAATCTCTGCGATGCGATGGTGACGCGCAACAACAACCCGGTCCACGTGCAATTGGTGCATGGGCTCAAGTGGTACGGTTTCAATCTGGGGCCGGCGCCGACACCGGCGCGCGAAGATACGCCGGCCCACCCGGACGCCAGCTTCTATCTGCGACAGCGCGACTACATTTCGAATTTCGCGGCGGACGCCTCATGGACATGGTCGACCGTCCGCCCACACCTGATCTGCGCCGTCGCCAGAAACAGTCCGTCGAATATCGTGTCCGTGATCGGCACGTTGGCGGCTGTCTTGAGGGAACAAGGGGAGCCCCTCTGGTTCCCCGGGCCGGAAGCGGCCTTTGACGCCCATATCACGGTTTCGGACATCGCCCTTCTCTGCCGACAGATGAGTTGGATTGCCGCAATGCCGGAATGCTGCGGGGAAGACTTCAATACCGTCAACGGCGACGTCATGTCATGGCGCGACCTGTGGCCCGAGATCGCGGCCGGGTTCGGCATGGAGGCGGGGGGCGTACGGCCGACGTGTCTGGTCGACTACATGCGCGATAAAGATGCGCTATGGGCCGACATGGTCGTCCGTTACGGTCTTGAAAACGATGGTTTCGCGTCGATGTGCGATTGGTCGTTCGCCGATGCCTCGCTTGGTCTCGGCTGGGATCAGAAAGCGTCGTCGGAAAAGCTTCGCAAGCATGGGTTCAAGGAAACGGTGGATACCCGCCGGATGTTCCTGGATTATCTGGAGGAGTATCGGCAGCGGAAGTTGTTGCCGCGAGGAAAAGAGGTCACGTCATGACGAAACCCGTTCTCGGATGTACGACCGTGACATTCGGTGGCAGCTTGACCGACAAGGTCCGGGCCATGTACGCCGCAGGGTTCGAGGCCACTGAAATGTGGCCGCGCGATGTCTTTGAACATGCGGAAGGGCCGGAGGTGGCTCAGCGCGCGCTCAGGGAGAACGATTTGAAAGTCTCCGTCTACCAGGCGCTTCGCGATTACGAGGGCATGGGCGCCGAGGTTCGGAATGCAAAACTGGAGATCGCCGGACAGTTGATGGATCAGATGGATCTGATCGGCGCCGATATTCTTGTGCTTTGCAGCAACTGCGATGCGTCGAGTTCCGCTGACGAGGAGGAAGTCGCCGACGATCTTGCGACGCTTGCCGAGCTGGCCGGTGAACGAGACAAGAGAATCGCGTACGAGGTGCTGGCATGGGGGAGTCACGTCAATGATTACCGCGCCGGGGTCGAACTCGTCGACAAGGTCGATCATCCGGCGTTCGGATTGATGCTCGACAGCTTCCACTATTTTTGGACCGGCGTGCCGCTTTCGTTTCTGGACGAAATGGACATGTCGAAGGTTTTCCATCTGGAGATCGCCGATCTGCCGAAATGCGCGCTCCCGGCGATCGAGGTTTCCAGGAACTACCGGCTGTTCCCTGGTGAAGGTGCTTATCCCGCGCTGGAGTTTACGGAAAAGGTTCTTGCGAACGGATACAGCGGTATCGTCACGGTTGAAATCTTTAACGCGGCATACCGCGCCCAGACTGCGGACGACGTCGCGGCCCGTGCAATGGCGAGCGTCAAAAACGCACTGTAGGCATTGTCACTTTCATCGCCGTTTCGAAGCTTGTGATAGCTGCTACAGGCGTCATTGCGTCCCGCCGTGATCATCCGGCATGACAAATGATCAAGAATGAAACGGTCCAAGCCGGGCTTGGATGACGACCGGGTCGAGAGCAGCGCCTTGGCCTTGATATGCACAGTTAACGTGACAATGCCTATTGCACGAACAGGCCTTCGCAGTCTCTATAAAGACTGCGGCAAATTGGTTTTCCAGGGAGACACTCAATGCATTTCGAGCGACGGCTTTGGTCATTCACCGATGGTGTCAGGGGGCGCATCGCATGGGCGACACTGATCGGGCTGGCTGCCGTTGGCTTGGGGATTGCCCGTCTTGGTCTGTTGGGCTGGTTGATCGGCCGCATCTTTGCCGGCGACGAACCGGCGGCGCTGATGACGCCGATTGCCCTGATCGCGGTGGTCATGGTGCTTCGGGGCGTGTTCGAGCACTGGCGCGCGCTGGTCGCCCACGAGACCGCGGCCAGGGTGCAACAGAAAGTCCGCCGCACCATCTATGACAAGATCGCCGCGCTCGGCCCCGGCACTGTCGCGAGTAGTCGCTCCGGCGCTTTGTCGTTATCCCTGATCGACGGCGTCGAGCAACTCGAAACCTACTTCGGACAGTTCCTGCCACAGTTCCTGATCGCGCTTTTGACGCCGGTCCTGATCTTCGTCGTGGTTGCCTGGATCGATGTGCCGGTCGCGGTCGTGACGCTGATATTTGCGGCCATCGCGTTGTTCGCACCCGCCCTGTGGCATCGCTGGGACGTGCGCAATGCCCGAGGCCGTCAGACCGCTTACGCAGCATTCGCCGCCGAGTTCCTGGATTCCATCCAGGGGCTGGCAACGCTCAAGGCCTTCGGGCGGAGCAAGGCGCGGGGCGACGTCCTGGAAACCAAGGCCCGGGACGTGTTTCAGCGGACGATGTGGGTGCTCGCGACGAGCGCCCTGAGCCGCGGCATCACCGACAGTGCCATCGCCTGCGGCGCTGCGGC
>Ga0209578_10000401_pt1 | contig 58961 bp, 49 predicted proteins | sample tdAd472_FD_187127 | JGI IMG/M metagenome (GOLD analysis project Ga0209578, IMG submission 187127) | Marine sediment microbial communities from the Atlantic coast under amendment with organic carbon and nitrate - tdAd47.2 (SPAdes)... | ecosystem: Environmental > Aquatic > Marine > Coastal >...
ATGGCCGTGGCAAAGCATCCTGGATTGGCAATGAGGTCGGTTCCTGCGGGAGGTGCGCCGGTAATCTCCGGCATGCCGTACCAGGCGCCGTCGAGCAGGTCCGGACGCGGATGCTCCTTGCCATAGCGAGCCACGTAGGTGGCCGGATCCGGCAGACGGAAGTCCGCGCTCATGTCCACGATCAGTCCCTCGTACCCCGCATCCCGCAGGGCACTGACAGCGGCGGCGCCCTGTCCGTGACCGGCGGCAACGAACACGACATCGATGTCTGCAGGATCCAGTTCTGCGCTGAACACGAGGTCCGTTCGTCCCGTCAGCGTCGGATGCGCTGCGGAAACAGGTTTTCCTTCGAACGAGCGACTTGTCACGGCCACCAGTTCCAGGTCCGGATGCGGCAGGATGGCTTCGAACAGTGAGCGGCCGACATAGCCGGCCGCGTGCAGTACAGCGGTCCGCTTCATGCCTCTTCCCGTTGTTTGGGAGCGGGCAGCTTGCTGGCCACTTTATCACCCAGATCCTTGGGGTCCTCGCGGGCATTGATGGCCGGAATGCCCATGACCTGCTCGATGTACTGCTTGCCCACACCGTTGTCGGTAACTGGACCGGTGACCACGGTAATCTCGGCGTGATAGCGGTCCTTGAACAGCTGCTGCACGGCCCACACACCGGCCAGATCCACAGCGGCCACGATGTGGGCCTTGGCAAATTTCTGCAACTCCTTGTCCTGCAGAAGCTCATCGACACCGTAGTAGCCAATGATTCCGTCCCCGAGTTCAATCACGATGGCGTCAGGATCTGCCACCTCGTTGAGGTGCTTGATGATCCCCTTGACCTGGGGCGCCATCGCCTTGTTGGTCGAGCACACAACACCCGTATCGGTGAATGTGGCAATCTCGACAGCGCCGTGACGACGGATGAGCTGCACGTCGCGCATCAACGAAGCACCCGTGGCCTTGGCCGCTGCCACCCGGTACCCGCTGCGCGTCAGTCGCTGCACGACTTCACAGGCGGCAAAGGTCTTTCCGGTATTCATGGCCGAACCGGAAATGAAGATGAGCGGCACGGAGGACTTCAGCGAATCCACCGGGAGCAGCGCGTGGTCCTGCAGCCGGGCGTGCACCTGCATGCCATCCTTCTCGACCATGGCAGCACCCAGCACCTTGACCCGCAGGGCCGGTCCAAGATCCGGGTGATCACTGACGCATGTACCGATAATACCACCCATGTTGAGGACATTGAGGGTATCTCCCGGCAGGGCCACGCGCGGCACGACGCCGGAATAACCCTTCAGGGCTTTCCGTTCTCCAAGGACACCCACGAAAATGTCACCCTTCGCGATCGTGCGGAATTCGCCGTCGGCACATTCAATCTGGTTGTAGATGGGCTTGGCCTCGAGGGCTTCCACCACGATGCAGTACCCCTCCTGGGCCACTACATAGTCGCTCAGCGACACGTCCCGAACCAACCCGGTCTTGGCTGCCGTCGAGCTGACGTAGGTTACTTCAATGGTATTCATGCTTCATTCCGTTTGGTGCGCACCCCGTGGGTGAGCAGCGACTGGACGCCCAGGATCCGCGCAAATCCGCGCGCATCCCGTCCGTCCCAAAGATCGTTCTGTTCACCGTACGTAGCCACGCCGGTATCGAACAGGGAGAACGGCGATGTGCAGCCACCGACCGACACGTTGCCCTTATAAAGCGCGACGCTGACCGTCCCCGTCACGGTTTCCTGCGAACTGTCCATGAGCGCTTCGATGTCCCGCATGATCGGGTCGAAGTACTGGGCCTCATGCAGCAGCATGCCATAAAAATCACCCAGCTGCGCCTTGTGGTACTGCTGCCAGCGCGACAGCACGATCTTCTCGAGCTCCCGGTGCGCCGGAATCAGGATGGCAGCCGCCGGCGCCTGGAATCCCACCCGGCCCTTGATGCCCAGGATGGTATCGCCGACGTGGATGGCCCGCCCAATGGCGTGCTCTTCGCCGAGCGTGTTCAGCGTTTCGATAACGTCCACGGCGGACATCTCCTTGCCGTTCAAGCTGACCGGAATCCCCTTTTCAAATCCGATCTCGAGGAGCGCCGTCTCGTCCGGAGCATTCGCAACCGATGGTGTCGGCCAGGCATCGTCCGGCAGGGGCTCGGCCGTTCCGAGGGTCTCTTTCCCTCCCACCGTCGTGCCCCACAGACCCGTATTGATGGAATACGTCGTCGTGGAGGCATCCACCGCGTATCCGCGCTCTTTCAACCATCCGGACGTGAACTCGCGACTCAGGTTGCCGTCACGAATCGGAGTCAAAACCTCAAGATCGCCGCCCAGAACGGAAAGTGCGATATCGAAACGGATCTGGTCGTTCCCGGCCCCTGTGGAGCCGTGCGCCACGGTGCTGATCCCCATCTCTCTGGCCTTTTCCACAAGGGCGGCCGCCTGCACGACCCGATCCGGGCCGACACAGAGCGGATACAGATCGCCCCGCAGCACATTGCCCTTGATCAGATACTGAAGGGACCGCTCGAACAAATCCGGTCGGGCATCCACCATGTGATGACTGACGGCGCCGAGCTCCTTGCTTCGTCGCTCAATGGCCACAGCTTCCTCGGGGGAAATACCCCCCGTGTTCACGGTTACCGTGTGAACATCGCACCCGTGCTCTTCCCGAAGGAAGGGGACACAGAACGAGGTATCGAGTCCGCCACTGAAGGCGACGATGATGGACATGGCTTCGAATGGATTGGGCCGGAGGTTCATCCGACGGTTGGTGGCAACGCCCGTCGCAAGCGACCGGACATAAAAAAAGCGTCGATCCCGTACGGGCCGACGCTGTCATACATGAAATCGCTGTTGGAAGCAGTTACAATGCAGGCGCACACGGACCGTACCCGGATCGGGAAGCCGATCGGACTCGTCGAGCACGACGAAGCAGGCGTGATGTGATTGCAGTGCCTTTCATATTGTCTTTTCCCCCAAGGGTGTCTTTTTCCCCGAAGGGGGCGCGAACATACGGCAAAAACCGGATTCCGATCAAGCATCAACACATGCTTCACGGAATCCATTTTCACGAAAACAGGTCATCCCCGACGTTTTTCCAGAGTTTGGCATCCGTGTCCCGGGCTTTTTTCAGGGACTTTCGACCCAGGGTTGTAACGTCATAGTACACCCGCGGACGCCCACCCTTGCGTTCCGGATTGGGCCGCGATTCCTTCTTGACGAGTCCTCGTTCTGCCAACGCGTCCAGAGCAACCCAGAGACTTCCTACCGTCACCTTCTTTCGCGCCCGTTTGTACAACTCCTGCTTGATGGTCGTGCTGAAGGCGTCCGGGCTCAGAACCAGGATGCAAACCAGCAGCATCTCGTCAGCGCGGGTGAGAACGGTTGGTCTGGCCATGGATCTTTTCAGGCTTCAGAAAGCGCTCAGCTGATGAGTCCTGCCTGGCGTGCGTATTCAAAGACATTGCCTGCACGCAGGATCTCGGCCACTTCACCGAGTGGACGCAACAGATGATCTTCACTTGCGGGCTCGTGATGCAGCGTTCCGGCCGCCGTATCGATGACCACGCGGTCTCCGGTGCGGATCTGTTCAACCAGTCGCTCTTCTGACTCGAACGGTACGACAAACCCCCCATCGACCGCATTGCGATAGAAAATACGGGCATAGGACGTAGCCACAACGGCCTCGATGCCGGCTTCCTGCAGCGCGAACGGGGCATGTTCGCGCGAAGAGCCGCATCCAAAATTTGATCCTGCTATGATGATGGTGAATTCGCTCTTCCATGCATCGGGCGCCGTGAGCGGCGTTCCGCCTTCGGGCAGACCGGCCTGATCGTCCGGAACGGCGCTGCACGCATAGCGGCCGTACATCCGACGCTCGTCCGGCTCGGTCATGGAGTAGACAAGATGGGCAGCGGGGATGATCTGATCCGTATCGATCGAATCGCCCAGGACGTAGGCTTTGCCTTCTATGCGGTCTTTCATGGAATCGGGGTTCAATCGGTCCGGCGCATCCGACCGGACGGAAGCGTCAAACGAGAACGGTGCGCGGATCGGTAATTTCGCCGTGCAGGGCCGAGGCGGCAACGGTCAGTGGCGATGCCAGGTAGACGGCCGATTGCTTCGAGCCCATCCGACCGGGGAAGTTGCGGTTCGTGGTGGAGATGACGACTTCCGTGCCGTGCGTCCGACCGAATGTATCCACTGGCCCTCCAAGACAAGCGCCGCAGGAGGCATGCCCCATCTTGCAGCCCGCATCAAGGAAAACCTGCCACAGCGTCTTGCCGTTCATGGTATTCTCCCGAAGCTGCTTCGTGACCTCCGTACTGGCCGGAACGACATAGGTGTCGACCTGGACCCGGTTGCCTTCCAGGATCCGGGCGGCAGCCAGGAAATCCTCGTACTTGCCTCCCGTGCAGCTGCCGATATAGGCCCGATCCAGCTTGGTCCCCGCCACTTCGGATACCGTGGCCCGGTTGTCGGGACGATGCGGTTTGGCCACGACAGGCTCCATGGTGGAGACATCGTACACCTTCTCGAATGCATAGCGGGCGTCGGCATCCGAAGTCACCATCTCGAACGGGGCATCCGTCCGTGCCGTCACGTAGTCGACGGTTTTCTGATCGGCAGCGATCACGCCGTTCTTTCCACCGGCCTCGATAGCCATGTTCGTGAGCGTCATGCGCTCCTCCATGGACAGGTCGAACACGGCTTCGCCATCGAATTCCAGGGCGCGGTACGTCCCCCCTTCAAACCCGATATCACCGATCACACTCAGGATCAGGTCCTTGGCCATCAGCCAGGGTGGCAAGGTGCCTTCGAACACGAAACGCATGGTCTCGGGCACTTTCACCCAGATCTTCCCGGTCCCCATGATGAGGGCTGCATCGGTATTCCCTACGCCGGTGGAAAACATCCCGAAAGCGCCCGACGTGCACGAGTGGCTGTCCGTACCGAAGAGGACCGTACCGGGCCGGTTGAAGCCTTCTTCGGCCAACGCCACATGGCATACGCCCTTGTACCGGGCCGTCCCCACGTCGAAATAGTGCTTCAGGTTGTGCTCGGCGGCAAAATCCCGAAGGATCTCGATATTCCGCCGGGCATGCGGATCCTCGGTAAAGATGTAGTGGTCCGGCAGGATGACCAGTTTATCCGGATCCCACACCCTGGCATTTTCCCCGAACTCCCGCTTGAAAATGCCGATGGTCGGTGGACCGCATACATCGTGGGTCATGAGTGTATCCACGTCCACCCAGATATTGTCTCCGGGGGCCACGCGGTCACGACCGGCGTGTTTGGCTAGGATCTTCTGGGTGATGGTCTGTCCCATGGCGACTGGAAGTCAGGAAAGTCTTGGCTCTACGCTCGGATTACTGATCCTTCGGGCTGTCGAAGGCCTGCATGATCCCGGAACCGACAAATTCGATGGATTCCTTGTCCAGGCGATAGGCCGCCAGGGAATTCAGCGCATTCATGTATGCCTGGGCCGATGCCTCAATGACATCCGTACTGCTGGCCTTCCCGGCAAACAACGGTCCGCCCAGCCCGATCAGGACGCTGACTTCCCCGAAGGAGTCCGAACCCTCAGACACCGAACGGATGGAGTAACTGACCAGGTCATGTCCTTCGTTGACGGCATGATCGATGGCGCTGTAAAGCGCGTCGATCGGACCATCGCCGGTGGCTTTCTTCTCGACGACGGTTTCATTCTGGAGATCCTTGACCGTTACGGTTGCCTCAGGCTCCTGACCGGAACCGACCGTGACGTGGAAATTCTCCAATGAATAGTGCGGGGTATCCATGGTCTGCTGTTCGTGATGGAATAAGTTGATGAGATCGGAATCGTGGATTTCCTTCTTGCGATCCGCCAGTGCGACGAATGACGCATACACATCGGCCCGGTCTGCGGCGTCCACCCGGATGCCCAGCCGTTCCAGTCTGGAAAATAGGCCATGACGACCCGAATGCCTTCCCAGACGGATGGATTCTGCATCCTGGCCTACATCCTCGGCGCGCATGATCTCGTAGGTGGCCCTGTTCTTGAGTACGCCATCCTGGTGGATTCCGGCCTCGTGGGCGAATGCGTTCTTGCCGATGATGGCCTTATTGGGCTGAACCTGGAAGCCTGTGAACGTGGACACCATCCTGGAAGTCTGGAACAGGAGGCGCGGTTCAATGCCCGTGTGCAGCCCGAAGTGGCCTGCCCGCACATTCAACGCCATCACCACTTCTTCCAACGCGGCATTCCCGGCGCGCTCCCCTATGCCGTTGATCGTGCACTCGATCTGGCGGGCACCGGCCTGGAGGCCGGACAGGGAGTTGGCGACAGCCAAGCCCAGGTCATCGTGGCAGTGGGTGGAAAAAACCACCGAACCGGGGGCGTTCACACCTTCAATGACCGTCCGGATCAGTGCGGCGTACTCATCTGAAATGCAGTATCCCGTGGTGTCCGGAATGTTGATGGTGGTGGCCCCTGCATCGATGACCGCCTGCACAACGCGGCACAGGTATTCGGCATCCGTACGCCCGGCGTCCTCCGCACTGAATTCAACATTGTCCGTGTAGGTCCGGGCATGCCGGACAGCCTCCACTGCCATCTCCAGCACCGTCGCGCGCTTCTCTTCCATCGTGGATCCGTAGCGCGGGTCCGCAAACTTGCTCTCGAGGTGGATGTCGCTGGTGGCGATGAAGGTGTGGATACGGGTATTCGACCCGCCTTCGAGCGCCTGTCCTGCCGCATCGATGTCGTCTTTCTTTGCCCGGGCCAGGGCGCAGATGGTCGGACCTTCCACTTCAGCGACGATGCGACGAACCGCCTCGAACTGACCGGGCGATGAGATGGGGAAACCGGCCTCGATGACATCCACACCCAGTCGGGCCAGCTGCCGTGCTACCTGTAGTTTTTCAGGTACGGTCATAGCGGCTCCCGGAGCCTGTTCGCCGTCACGCAGCGTGGTGTCAAAGATGATGACGCGGTCGGTACTCATTGTCAGTCTGTGATGTCGGTCAGTTGGCGACCGTTTGTGTCGGGATACGATCCATTTCCTCGCATACCCGGTCAGTGAAGGCCAAGGTGGAAACACCGTCGGCGGAAAGATCTCCGGTCATGATGCCTGCCGCCAGCGTGGCATCCACGGCACGGCGGACAAGCCCGGCGGACTCGGGATGGCCGGCGGTTTCGAACAGCATGGCAGCGCTCAGCATGGCCGCCACCGGATTGGCCTCGTTGCGCCCCGCGATGTCAGGGGCGCTGCCATGGACAGGCTCGAAAAGCGGCGTCGTGCCTCCGGTCGATGCCGACGGAAGCACGCCCAGCGAACCCGCCAACGTGGATGCCAGATCGGAGATGATGTCTCCGAACAGGTTGGCAGTCAAGACGACGTCGAATGCCCCGGGGTCCCGCACGACCTGCATGGCGGCGTTGTCCACGTACATGTGGTCCAACGCGATATCGGCATAGACCTCGGCATGGAGCAGGGTTACCCGTTCCCGCCAGAGGCGCGAGGAAGCCAGCACGTTGGCCTTGTCCACCGAGGTCACTTTGGAGCGGCGCTGCCGTGCCGCCCGGAAGGCCACGTGCGCAATGCGATCGATCTCGGCCGCCGAGTAGCGCATGGTATCGAACGCCTCCTCTGCAGAATACTGCCGCGGCTCACCGAAATAGATGCCTCCAGTCAACTCGCGCACGACCAGCAGGTCCGTTCCCGCCACCCTTGTCGGGGGCAGAACCGAAAGGTGCGCCAGTGCCTCCGGAACGCTCACGGGCCGCAGGTTGGCATATGCCCCGAGCGCATGACGCAAGGCCAGGAGTCCTTTCTCCGGGCGACGTTGCGGTTCGACATCGTCCCACGCAGGCCCACCGATGGCGCCGAGCAGGACGGCATCGGCGGCCAGACAGGCCTTTCGAGTGGCATCCGGAAAAGGTTCTCCCGCGACGTCGATGGCCGCGCCTCCAAAGGCATGCTCTTCCCAGGTTACCATCACCCCCGAACGGACTGCCGCCCGGTTCGAGACCTCACGAGCCGCCGCGATGACCTCTGGACCTATGCCGTCTCCGGGCAAGAGTACTATGTGGAGCGATTCGGACATGATGGTGGAAAGCGTACCTGTCTGACTCAGGAAGCGGTGACAGGTTCTTCGCGACGCAACCAGGACATCATGCTGCGCAGTTTCCTGCCCACGCGCTCCATGGGATGATTGATGGAGGCATCCCTCAACCGGGACATGTTCGGCCAGTCCGCATCGCATTCCTCGATCCACTCCCTTGCAAACTGTCCGCTCTGGACCTCGGAAAGGATATGCTTCATTTCCTTCTTGACGGCATCGGTGATCACGCGCGAACCCCGCGAATACCCACCGTACTCGGCGGTGTCGGACACGGACCGGTTCATGGCTTCAAGGCCGCCTTCGTAGTACAGGTCGACAATCAACTTCAATTCGTGCAGGCATTCGAAATAGGCCAGTTCTTCCGAGTATCCGGCTTCGACCAGCGTTTCGAATCCGGCCTTGATGAGCGCTTCGCTGCCGCCGCAAAGTACGGCCTGTTCTCCGAAGAGGTCGGTCTCGGTCTCATCCTTGAAGTTGGTCTCGATGACACCGGCACGGGTACCGCCGATGCCCTTCGCCCAGCTGAGCGCCAGATCCAAGGTGCCGCCGGATGCGTCCTGCGCCACGGCCACGAGGCATGGGACACCGCGCCCCTCGGTGAACGTGCGGCGGACCAGATGTCCTGGCGACTTGGGCGCCACCATGAACACGTCGACCCCTTCGGGCGGTTCAATCTGACCATAGTGCACGTTGAATCCGTGCCCGAATCCGAGGGCTTTTCCCGGCGTCATGTGCTGCTTGATGTCTGCCTCATAGACCCGCTTCTGGTGCTGGTCGGGAATCAGGATCATGACGACATCGGCCCATTCAGCGGCTTCGGAGATCGAACGGACGGGCACACCGTGGGCTTCCACCTCCTGTCTGGTTGAGGATCCTTCCCGGAGTCCCACGGTCACGTTGACCCCGCTTTCGTGCAGGTTCAGTGCATGGGCGTGGCCCTGGCTGCCGAACCCGATGACGGCAACCCGGCGGTTCTGGATGATGCCGAGATCGGCGTCGTAGTGCATGTTCATGTGTCTGGAGAGTCGAGCTGTGAAAAAAGTGTTGGGGGTCAGATCAGTGTTCGAATGCCAGGCGGCGGCGCATGGCCACCCGGCCGCTGCGGGCCACTTCGCGGACGTCGTAGTCCTTCATGACGCCGATGAAGGCGTTGACCTTGGCGGTCGGACCGGTCACTTCGAACGTGAGGCTGTCGGGCGTGATGTTGACCACGCTGGCGCGGAAGACATCCACCATGGCCAGCAGTACGCCGCGTTCTTCAGGCGTACAGCGGACCTTGACGAGGCATAGCTCCCTTTCAACGTGATCCTCGTGGGTCACGTCTTCCACTTCGATGGTGTCAATGAGCCCGTTGAGTTGCTTGAGCACCTGCGCGATGATGCGGTCGTTTCCCGTCGTGACGAGCGTCAGGCGGGCCTGTTCGGGCTTGAGCCCCTCCCCGACCGTTACGCTCTCTAGGTTGAAGCCCCGCTGCGAGAACAGGTTGGCCACGCGGTTCAGCGCACCGATGGTGTTGTCGATGAGGACGGTCAGTACGTGCCGATGGACCGAATCCTCGGCATCGGGATGGAGTGCCTCGCCTGCCGCCTGCTTGCGGAACAGCTGTTGCGATGTCAGCTCCGGCATGGCGGGAGCAGCGGTTTCAGTGGTCATGGTGTCGAGCGATTGGAAAGGGTGGGTCAGGCGCAGGATTCAGGATTGAACTGGGCCGTGATCATGTTGTCGGTGGCGGCGCCTGCGGGCACCATCGGGAAAACCTTCTCTTCGGTGACGACGCGGAATTCCATGACGACCGGACGGTCATGGATTTTCCACGCCGCATCCAGGGTGGCGTCGATGTCGCGCGGCGAATCGCAGGTCATGCCAACGCATCCGAAGGCCTCCGCCAGCCGGGCAAAGTCCGGGTTCGTGGGTTCCAGATTGGTGTGGCTGTAGCGCTCTTCATGGAAGAGCTCCTGCCACTGCCGCACCATGCCCAGGTAGTTGTTGTTCAGGATGACCACCTTCAGGGGCAGTTTGTGGGCCGCCGCCACCCCCAGTTCCTGGATGTTCATCATGACACCGCCATCGCCGTTGATGGAGATGACATCCCGGTTCGTTCCGCGCAGTCCGAACGCCGCGCCCATGGCGGCCGGCAGACTGAAGCCCATCGTGCCCAATCCCCCGGAGGTGATATGGCTGCGGGGATTCACGTAGGAGTAGAACTGCGCACCCCACATCTGATTCTGGCCCACATCGGTTACGACGACGGCCTCGCCGCCGGTTTTTTCGCGCAGGGCCTGGATGATCTCCTGGGGACGCAGATTGTCGTCCCGCTCGAAGGTCATCGGACATTCGGCTTTCCAGGCGTCGATCTGTGCCAGCCATTCGGTGTGATCTTTGGGCTCGACCAGCGGCTCCAGTTGCTCAAGGACCTTGCTGACGTCTCCCAGGATGGGGCAATCGACCGGCACGTTCTTGGAGATGCACGCCGGATCGATGTCAATGTGTATGATCCTGGCGTGCGGTGCCCACGCCTCGATCTTGCCGGTGACCCGGTCGTCGAAGCGGGCTCCGACCGCGATCAGCAAGTCCGTGTTCTGTACCGCCATGTTGGCGTACCACGTCCCGTGCATTCCGAGCATGCCGACCGACAGAGGGTCGTTTTCAGGGAACGCCCCCAGACCATGCAGCGTGGTCGTGACCGGAATCTGGGCTTTGCGGGCCAGGGCGGTCAAGCGCTCAGCTCCTCCGGAAATGATGGTACCACCGCCCACGTAGAACAACGGACGCTCGGCTTCAGCCATCATGGCGGCTGCCTTGCGGACCTGATCCGCATTGCCGCGTCCCACGATGTCGTATCCCCGGATGGAGACCTTCTCCGGATAGTGGAACGGCGCACGGGCGGCGAGCACGTCCTTCGGAAGGTCCACCACGACCGGACCGGGACGACCCGTGCGGGCAATGTGATAGGCTTTCTTGACCGTGGCAGCCAGGTCCCGCACATCGCGCACCAGGAAACTGTGTTTGGTGATGCTCCGCGTCACACCGATGGTGTCGCATTCCTGGAAGGCATCGTTGCCGATCAGGTGCGTCGGGACCTGGCCCGTGAAGACAACCAGCGGAATGGAGTCCATGTAGGCGTCCGCGATGCCGGTCACGCAGTTGGTGGCGCCGGGACCCGAGGTGACCAGGACCGTGCCCACCTTGCCGGTGGCCTTGGCATAGCCTTCGGCTGCATGCGTTCCTCCTTGCTCATGACGAACGAGGACGTGCTCGAAGGACGGATTCAGTCGGTGCATCTCATCGTAAATGCCGATGATGGCCCCGCCGGGGTGGCCGAAAATCACTTCCACACCCTCGGCTTCGAGCGAGCGGATCAGGATTTCGGCACCCGAGGCAAGCGGACGAGCCGTTTCCGGCGCGTGCGCGGCGTGCGCGTCCTCAAGGGTCGCGGCAAGGGCGGATGCGTATTCAGTCTGTGCTGACATGGTCATCGGATTGGAAATGAGGTGACTGGAAGTCGGTTGTTGTTGTGATGGATTCACGTGGACAGCACCGGCTCGGAGGCCGGTGCCGCTTCAGGAGATTCGAGACCGGGAACGCGCAGGATGGCACCGGTCGAGGCACTGGTAACCAGATGGCTGTAGCGGGCCAGAAAGCCCGTGCGGATCCGTGGGACGAACGCAGGTTGGAGGGCGCGGCGACGGTCGGCCTCCTCCGGCGATACATGCCAGTGGACCGAGCTCGTGTGCAGGTCGATCGTGATGCGATCGCCTTCTTCCACGAGCCCGATGGGGCCTCCTGCAGCCGCCTCCGGCGAACAGTGCCCGATACTGAGACCGCGCGTCCCGCCCGAAAAGCGGCCGTCGGTAATCATGGCCACGGAGCGATCCAGGCGCATGCCGGCCAGGGCGGATGTGGGCTGAAGCATCTCGGGCATGCCGGGTCCGCCACGGGGTCCTTCGTAGCGGATGATGACCACGGTCCCCGGTTCGATGGTGCCGCTCAGGATGCCTTCGACGGCGGCGTCCTGGCTCTCGAAAATGCGGGCCGTGCCTTCGAAGGTGTGCATCTCCTCTGATACGGCGCCGGTCTTGACCACACAGCCTTCCGGGGCCAGATTGCCGAAGAGGACACGAAGGCCGCCCGTGGCACGGAACGGATTGTCGGCTGAGCGGATGATGTCCGGGCGTGTCGTCCGGGCGGCATCCAGGCCCTCGCCCAGCGTCCGTCCCGATACGGTCGGTCGGTTTCCGTGCAGATGGCCGGCCGTGTGCAGCTCGGCCAGGACAGCCTGGATGCCACCCGCCGCGTCCACATCTTCCATATGCACATCCGGAGTGGCGGGAGCTACTTTACACAGATAGGGCACCCGGTCAGACATCGCGTTGATGCGCGAGAGGTCATACTCGATGCCAGCCTCGTGGGCGGCAGCCAGAAGATGCAGGATGGTGTTTGTGGAACCGCCCATCGCCATGTCCAGGGCAAAGGCATCGTCGAATGCCCGTTCGGTGACGATATCGCGCGGTTTGAGGCCTTCGTCGACCATCTCCACGATCCGCGTGGCTGCCTTGCGAGCCAGATCGCCCCGCTTCGGATCGATGGCCAGGATGGTACCGTTGCCCGGCAGCGCGAGGCCCAGCACCTCCATGATGCAGTTCATGGAGTTGGCCGTGAACATCCCGGCGCACGAGCCGCACGTGGGACAGGCCAGGTGCTCCAGCGCTTCCAGCTCCACGTCGTTGATCTCGCCGTTGGAATACTGTCCCACTCCCTCGAACACGGATACCAGATCGACCTTGCGCCCATCCGGCAGCCGACCGGCTTTCATCGGGCCGCCGGACACGAAAATGACCGGGACATTGCATCGGAGGGCGCCCATCAGCATGCCCGGGACAATCTTGTCGCAGTTGGGCAGACAGATGATGGCGTCCAGGCAGTGGGCCTCCACGACCGTTTCGACCGCATCGGCAATGATTTCTCGGCTGGGCAGGGAGTAGCGCATGCCCAGATGGCCCATGGCGATCCCGTCGTCCACTCCAATCGTGTTGAATTCGAATGGCAGCCCGCCAGCCTCCCGCACGGCTTCCTTGACGAGGGCGCCGAACTGCTGCAGGTGCACGTGCCCGGGAATCAGGTCGATGTAGGAGTTGCAGATACCGATGAACGGGCGGTCAAAATCCTCATCGGACTGCACGACACCGGTGGCTCGCAGGAGACTCCGGTGTGGAGCTCGCTGGTATCCCTTGGTAATGGTGTGACTGCGTCTGTACATCGACTTGAATCTTTTTGGGGGTTCGGTCAACCCCAGCATTCAAAAAGATTCCGCGATGCGGCAGGGTTGACCAGTGGTTCAGGTGACGAGCACGCTGAGAAGAATGGAAATCACAATGGCTAGCACGACTGGCACGTCGAGTAGCAGGTCAACCACCAGAATCGAACCGGAAAGCACACGCGTCTGCACGCCGATGATCTCGGTCGGGGCTACAGCGTTGATGGTGTGCAGGGGAAAGGCAGACATGATCTGGCCGGTTCGATGCGTTCAAAAGCAGCATGGGAAGTTGTCGTCCAAAATCCGTCCGCTGCCCGGAATTGCCATCCATGGTAGGGCCGTTTTTGATTCCACTTCAACCTTTTGGCCTGTGAAGAATCTGGAAGCGCTACCGGAAAAATGGCGATTCTGCGTCGTTTGGGTAGGAATTTGACAGTGTTAAGCAGCGCCCATGGCCTCCATGCGCGTATCTTCCGGAAACCCCGAACCCCGGCCCGCCAGCCGTTTCTGCGTCAAACTTATTTGTCCCATGTCCCGATTTCCTGCCCAGAAAGCCCAAGAAATGGATGCTGTCGACCCGCTTGCCGGGTATCGTTCCCATTTCTCCATTCCCAGGATGGGCGACGGATCGGATACATTGTACCTGTGTGGCAATTCGCTGGGACTGCAGCCGTGCGAGGGCGCGGAGGCCCTGGACCTGGTCATGAAGGACTGGGCCCGACTGGGCATCGAGGGGTACTTCACGGGTGACAATCCGTGGGCGGATTACGGTACGGAGTTGCGCGCCTCCGAGGCGCGCCTCGTCGGCGCAAAGCCCATCGAGGTCGCCGTCATGAATTCCCTGACGGTCAACCTGAACCTGCTGATGCTCTCATTCTATCGCCCGACCGATGAGCGACCCGGCATCCTGATCGAAGAGCACACCTTTCCTTCCGACCAGTACGCTTTCCGCGAGCAGATCCGGTTCAACGGCTACGACCCGGACGATTGCCTGATCATCCAGAAGGCGCGCCCCGGTGCATACCACCTGCGCACGCAGGACATCCTTGAAACAATCCAGCGGGAAGGACACCGGATTGCCCTGGTGCTCCTGGGCGGTGTGAACTACTTCACGGGCCAGTTTTTCGACATTCCCACCATCACCCGAGCGGGTCACGAGGCCGGCTGCACCGTGGGTTGGGATCTGGCGCATGCCGCCGGCAACGTGCCGCTTCGACTTCATGATTGGGACGTGGACTTTGCCGCATGGTGTCATTACAAATACCTGAACTCGGGGCCTGCCGCTCCGGGCGGAGCGTTCGTGCACGAGCGGTTCGCGCATGCCAAGGACTTGCCAAGACTGGCCGGCTGGTGGGGACACAATCGTCAGACCCGCTTCCAGTGGGTGGATGAGTTCGATCCCGAGCCCGGTGCTGTCGGATGGCAGATGACCAACACGCCCATCCTCTCCACGGCACCCTTGAAAGGCTCCCTGTCGCTGTTCGATGAGGTCGGCATGGAGGCCATCCGCACAAAGAGCATGAAATTGACCGGCGATCTGTGGGATCTCCTGCAGGAGATTGGCGGCGGCTTCGACATCATGACCCCGTCCGATCCCGAGCAGCGGGGAGCCCAGCTGTCGTTGAGGGTACATGGACAGAATGGCCGGGACGTATTTGACTTCATCAAGGAACGCGGCGTCATCTGTGACTGGCGCAATCCGGATTGCATCCGCATCTCACCTGCCCCGCTCTACAACTCGTTTGAAGATGTGCGGCGGTTCGCTGAGTTGTTTGATGAAGCGCTGAGCACCGTGGCCTGATCAGACCAGACGGCTCGGAATCGGGGCACAACTGCATTTTTTCCGGTCCGGAAGCGCTTTTATTCGCCGATGGATGGGGTCTTGGCGGGCAGAAAGGTGTATCACCACCTCTATCGTCCCTCCTGCCTCAACGACCCGGCCCATGTGCTCCATCCTGGCCATCCTGGACATTCCCCACGTCACTGACGACTTGCGTGAACAGGCACTTTCGATGAGTCGCCGCCAACGCCACCGCGGCCCGGACTGGTCCGGCATCCATGCCGACGACCACGCCATCCTGGCCCACGAGCGATTGGCCATCGTGGACCTTCTGCATGGCGCCCAGCCGCTCTACAGCCCGGACAAACGCTACGTCCTTGCGGTGAATGGCGAGATCTACAACCACCGTGAATTGCGCCGCGAATTTCCGGACTACGCCTTCCAGACCGATTCGGATTGCGAAGTCATCATCCCCCTCCTCGACCGGGATGGAATCGATGGCCTGAAGCGTTTGAATGGCATTTTCGCGTTTGTCCTCTGGGACGCCCATAACGAGCGTTTTTTGGTGGCCCGGGATCCCGTTGGTGTCATCCCGCTCTATTTCGGACACGACGCCGATGGACATCTGATCGTAGCTTCCGAGATGAAAGCGCTTGAGTCGGTCTGCAATCGCTTTGAGGAATTCCTCCCGGGCCATGTGCTCAACAGCGATTCCGATCGTGAGCCACAGAAATGGAGCGAGTGGGGATGGGAATCTTTTGATACCGTCAAGGACGGCTCGTCAGATCCACAGGTGGTGCGCGATGCGCTGGCCGATGCCGTGCATCGGCAGCTGATGGGCGATGTGCCCTACGGCGTCTTGCTGTCTGGTGGCCTGGATTCCTCGGTCATCGCCGCCCTCGCCTGCAAATACGCCGCTTCCCGTGTGGAGGAAGACGACCGGACCCAGGCCTGGTGGCCGCGCGTCCACTCTTTTGCCATCGGCCTGGAGGGCAGCCCCGACCTGGCGGCCGCACAGGAAGTGGCCAACCACATCGGCAGCGTGCACCACGGATTGACGTTCACGGTGCAGGAAGGCATCGACGCCCTGCGCGATGTCATCCACCACATCGAGACCTACGATGTGACGACCATCCGCGCTTCCACGCCGATGTTCTTGATGGCCCGCAAGATCAAGGCGATGGGCATCAAGATGGTCCTTTCCGGCGAAGGCTCGGACGAAATTTTCGGCGGCTACCTGTATTTCCACAAGGCACCCGACGCACGGGAATTCCACGAGGAGACCGTCCGCAAGGTGAACCGACTCCACCTCTTCGATTGCCTGCGGGCCAACAAGAGCATGGCTGCCTGGGGTGTAGAGGCCCGTGTGCCGTTCCTGGATCTCGCATTCCTGGATGCTGCCATGCGACTGAACCCCGAGGCCAAGATGATCACCGATGGCAAACTGGAGAAGCAGATCCTGCGGGATGCCTTTGCTGACCTGCTGCCCGAATCGATTGTCAAGCGTCAGAAAGAGCAGTTTTCCGATGGTGTCGGCTACGGCTGGATCGATCACCTGAAAGCGCACGCCGAGGAGCGGGTCAGCGATGAGGACATGAAGCGCGCCGCCTTCCGCTTCCCGATCAACACACCGGATACCAAAGAGGGCTATTTCTACCGGAGCCTGTTCGAAGAGCTCTTCCCGTCCGAATCGGCTGCACGGTGTGTGCCCGGAGGAAAATCCGTGGCCTGCTCCACTCCGGAAGCGCTGGCGTGGGATGCTTCTTTTGCCTCCGCCGCCGATCCGTCTGGAAGGGCGGTCAAGGGAGTGCACACAGACGCGTATTGAAGCCGGGTCACCCGACCCCGTTCTGCGGGCAGAGCGGTCGGAGCGTGCAGTCATCGCATTGCGGCTTCTTGGCGTCGCACACGGCGCGGCCGTGCAGGATGATGGCGTGGCCTGAAAAGATCCATTCGCCTTCGGGGATGACCTCCATGAGGTCGCGCTCCACTTTGACAGGGTCCTTCTCTTCGGTAAACCCGAGGCGGTAGGCCAATCGCTTGACGTGGGTGTCCACGACGAACCCGCTGGCCTTTCCGAACCAGGTGCCCAGCACCACATTGGCCGTCTTGCGGGCCACACCGGGAAGCCGGATCAGGTCTTCCATGGTGTCCGGCACCTTGCCGCCGTATTCGTCCACGATCATGTTGGCGGCCGCAATGACGTTCTTCGCCTTGTTGCGGAAGAAGCCGGTCGAGCGGATTTCCTCCTGGAACGTCTCCAGGTCGGCATCCGCGAAGTCATGGACCGTCCGGTACGTCTCGAAAAGGGTGGCCGTCACCTTGTTCACGTTCACGTCGGTCGTCTGCGCGGACATGATGGTGGCAAACAGCAGTTCATGCGCATTCCGATGATTCAAGGCGCAGTCCGCTCCGGGAAACAGGCGATGCAGTTCTGACAGGATGGCTTCAGTTCGTTCGGTTTCGCCGTTGCTCACAGGATTCGTCTGGTGATGAGGATGCCGAGTATCGGGATCGAACCTTCCCTCCGGGGATCGGTTCATGGACCGTCTTCCCAAGATGAGGCATATCCCAGGAGCATGCGCCCCGAACTGGCCGAAAAACTGTCCCGCATTCCCCGAAAACCCGGGGTATACCAGCACAAGGATGAGGCGGGCAAGGTACTGTATGTAGGCAAGGCCAAGAACCTGCGCAACCGGGTCAACTCATACTTCCATGCCAGTCGAAATCTGGATGGGAGGCTGCGCATTATGGTCTCCAAGGTGCATGACGTCGAGGTCATCGTGACCGACACGGAAGTCGAGGCCCTGCTCCTGGAGAACAATCTGATCAAGAGCCTCAAACCGCGCTACAACATCCTGCTGCGCGACGACAAGACGTATCCGTTCATCTGCATCAAGAACGAGCCGTTTCCGAGGGTCTTTCCGACGCGACAACCACGCAAGGACGGATCCAAGTATTTCGGGCCGTACACCGATGTCCGCAGCATGAACCTGATGCTGGACACCATCCGGTCCATTTTCCGGTTGCGCACGTGCTCGCTGAATCTGGCGCCCGAACCCATCGCGGCGGGCAAGTACGAGGTCTGCCTGCAGTACCACATCAAGAAATGCGATGCGCCGTGCGTGGGCCTGCAGTCGGTTGAGGACTATGACAGCACGATCAAACAGGTCGAGCAACTCCTGAACGGCAAGACGCAGGGCCTCATCCGGCTCCTGAAGGACGAAATGCAGCGCGTGGCCGAAGCCATGGACTTCGAGGAAGCCGCCAAGCTGCGGGACCAGATTGCCGCGCTCGAGAAGTATGCCGAACGCCAGAAAGTCGTGGCCGGAGACCTGGCCGACAGGGATCTGTTCGCCCTGTCCACCGATCGGGAGTCCAATGCTGCGTGCGGCGCGGTCTTCCAGATGAGGGACGGGAAAATTGTCGGGCGACGGCACATCTACCTCAGCCGCATCGAGGAAACGCCGGACGACGAGCTCATGCAGGCCGTCATGGAGCGATACTACACCGAGTCCACCTTCTTCCCGAATGAAGTCCTGATGTCGGTGGCCTGCTCCGACCCGGACATCGTGGAAGAACTGCTGAAGGAAAAGAGCGGCCGCAAAGTGACATTGCATATTCCACAACGGGGCGACAAGGCTGGACTCGTCCGCATCGTGGAAAAGAACGCCAACCTGATGCTGTCAGAGCACCTGATCCACAAGCAGAAGCACAGCGAAGGCCGCATACCCCATTCTGTCGAAAAACTGCAGCAGGATCTGTCCCTTCCCCGGTTGCCTCGTCGTATCGAATGTTTCGACATTTCCCACCTCAGCGGAACAGGCGTTGTGGCCTCCTGCGTCGTGTTCATCGACGGACAGCCGCGCAAGAGTGAATACCGGACCTACAAGGTCAGAACCGTAGGCGATGGTCGGTCGGACGATTTCAAGTCGATGAACGAGGTGGTCGGTCGGCGGTACGCCCGGGTCGTTGAGGAAAATGGTCCATGGCCGGATCTGGTGGTCATTGACGGAGGCAAAGGGCAGCTGTCCAGTTCCGTTCAGGCCCTGGTGGATGTGGAGGCCTACGGCAAATTTCCGGTGGTCGGTCTGGCCAAACGTCTGGAAGAAGTCTTCTTCCCCGGAGACACCGATTCGGTTTTCATCGCCAAGGACAGCGCTTCGCTCCAACTCCTGCAGCGGGCCCGGAACGAAGCCCACCGCTTTGCTGTCACCTTCCAGCGCAAGCAGCGCAAGAAGAACACGCTCCATACTGAACTCGAGGAAATCGAAGGCATCGGTCCGGCCACATCACGAAAACTGCTGCGGGCGTTCGGCTCCCTCAAACGGGTGAAAGCCGCACCGGAGCCGTTGCTGGCTGAAGAAGTGGGGCCCTACGCGGCCCGACTGGTACGGGAGTATTTCGACAGGGAATGACTCCCGCAGGGACCGCTTCAACGCTTGTCGTAACAATGTCGCGCGGCCTGAACAGAACAGTAAATGTATTCATCCAAATCGGTCATCATGGGCAATCCCTACATTACCCCCGCGTTGTTCCAGTTCCTTAGGGACCTGCGGGAAAACAACAATCGGGACTGGTTCAACGACAACAAGAAGCGCTACGAGCAGGATCTCAAGGAGCCTCTGCTGGACCTGATTGCGGATTTCGCTCCCATGCTGTCCCAACTCAGCCCCCACTACCTGGCCATTCCCAAGGCCTCGGGCGGCTCGTTGTTCAGGATCTATCGGGACGTGCGGTTCTCGAAGAACAAGAACCCCTACAAGACCGCCGCGGGTATCCAGTTCAGGCACAAGCAGGGCAAGGATGCGCATGCCCCGGGCTACTACCTGCATATCGAACCTGACAACGTGTTCTACGCTCTGGGGATGTGGCACCCGGCCGCAGAGGACCTTCGCGCCATCCGCGATCGCATCGACACGGCGCCCGACGCGTGGCGCGACGTGCGCGAGGATCCGGACTTTGCCGAGACCTATGACTGGGCAGGCGAATCCCTGAAACGCGCACCCAAGGGATATGCCATCGACCACCCGGACATCGAGGACCTGCGCCGCAAGGATTTCATCGGTGTGGCCTCCATACCGGAAGAGGAGGCCAGCCGGCCGGATCTGCTCCCTTTCCTGGCCTCTGAATGGTCCAAGGGAGACGCCCTGATGCGCTTCCTGAGCGGTGCTGTCAACGTCCCATTCTGACACCGATTCATTATCCAATCAAACCCAAGAAAACACCCATCATGAGCACCTCTCCAGAGATGCCCGAAGAGGGCACAAAGGCCCCTGATTTTTCGGGGATAACCCAGGACGGGTCAACCGTCTCGAAAGGCGATTTCGACGGCCGCAAACTGGTCCTCTACTTCTATCCGCGTGACAATACACCCGGCTGTACGAAGCAGGCGTGCAACCTGCGTGATCACTGGAGTGATCTCCAGAAGCATGGCATCGGTGTGGTCGGTGTTTCCGACGACCCGGTCGAGAAGCACGCGGGTTTTGCAGACAAATACGAGCTGCCGTTCCCGCTCATCGCGGACACCGAAAGGGAGATTATGTCCACATACGGCACGTATGGGCCGAAAAACATGTACGGCAAGATCGTCCAGGGCACCAAGCGCACGACGTTCCTGGTCGATGAAGCAGGCACGATCGTCAAGGTCATCAAGCGCCCGAAAACGAATGACCACGCGGCCGAAGTGCTGAAGTGGTTCGGCATCGAGGGGTGACCAACGGCATCTGTGCGGTCTGGGGACGGGTCAAAAACCGTCCCCAGACCGCACCCCGGAAGGGGGGTGGAAAATCAAGCGAATCGGCCTCTTTTTTTTCAACATTCCGACTGTTGATAAGAAGTGGGACGCGTGGATAAATACGACCCAAATCAACTTGCCAGCGGGGGCCTGCCCTGCCTACCATAGGGGTACCAAAATTGAATTCCACCCACCCGTTTTTTGGACCCCGATTGATTGATGGCATACCCATCTGAAGTGCTGTGGCAGAGAAGCAAGGAAAAGCTGGCGCAGGAACTCCCGACCCAACAGTTTCAGACCTGGATTCGTCCCCTTACGTTCGTTACCGGTACGGAAACCGGTAACGGTTTGCACCTGACCATCGGTGTTCCCTCCGACTTCCACCGTGAGTGGATCGAACGCGAGTTCAGTGACGCCATTCAGGCCGCGCTTGAACACGATAATGAAGACGCCGTCTCGTTCACGCTCATGGTGACCGCGGACGCCGAGGCCGAACTCGAAACCGCCGGCGCCGAGCGTTCCCACGACGTGCGCTCCATGGCAGGTAAAACCGGATCCGTGGAGCGGACACAGAAGCCACCCCGCCAGGGTTCCTCGTCCCGGGGCCCCTCCAGCCCGGAAGCACTCCGGAACTCCGGAGCGTCCAGAAGTGCGCAGCCGAAGTCGCCTTCCCCTTTTGCTTTCCGTCCCGAAACAGTCCCCGGCGCGCTGCCTCGGACACTGAATCCCAAGTACACGTTCGACAGCTTCATCGAAGCGGACTGCAACCGTCTGGCTCGCAGTGCGGGTGTCGCTGTCGCGAAACGTCCCGGGGCAACCAGCTTCAACCCCTTCCTGATCTATGGAAAGGTCGGGCTCGGCAAAACCCATTTGGCCCACGCCATTGGCAACGACATCGTTCAGAGCCAGCCGCGAGCCCAGGTCCTGTACCTGACTTCGGAGGCATTCACGAACTATTTCGTCTACGCCATACAGAACAACACCCTCGGTGAGTTCACGCAGGCTTTCCGCCAGATTGATGTCCTGATTGTCGACGACATCCAGTTCTTCGGTGGCAAGGAGAAAACGCAAGAGCAGTTTTTCCACCTGTTCAATGAACTCCACCAGAGCGGCAAGCAGATCATCCTGTGCGCCGATCGCAGCCCGGCCGAAATTGCCGGTATAGAGGAGCGCCTGCTTTCCCGGTTCCGCTGGGGACTGTCCGCTGATGTTCAGCCACCCGATCTGGAAACACGTACGGCCATCCTGCAGCGGCATGCCTCCGAGGCAGGCCTCGAATTGTCAGGCGAGGTCATCGACTACATCGCCTACAACGTGAAGGACAACATCCGACTGCTCGAGGGGGCGTTCAACAAACTGCTGGCACTGCACAGTGTGACGAAGCAGTCGGTGGACATGACCTTCGTGCAGGATGCCTTGTCGGACCTGATCGACAATCGCGCCCGCAAGAGCATTTCCGCGTCCCAGATCCGGGACATCGTGGCCGAGTTCTACAACATGGATACAGATCTGCTCATCGGAAAAAGCCGGAAGCGTCCCATCGTGGATGCCCGTCAGGTGGCGATGCATTTCTGCAAGCAGATGACACAGCACTCCCTGGAGGCCATCGGTCGTCGGTTCGGCGGACGGGATCACTCCACGGTCATCCATGCGTGCAAGGCCATCCAGGCCCGCATCGACACGGATCCGCGATTCGTTGAGGAACTGGGTCAGATCGAGCAGCTCCTGAAGAACCGCGTCCTGCATTCCTGACCCGCATACCAACACGATGAGCACACGCCCCGAAACGGGAACGTTTGGATGGTTCGATCTAACGGTCGAAGATGCCGAGTCGGTGCGCGATTTCTACAAGGAGGTCGTTGGCTGGACATCGTCGCCCCTCAGCATGGGCGACTACGACGACTATGTCATGGCCACTCCGGATGGCACGCCGGTGTCGGGCGTATGCCATGCCCGCGGCACGAACAAGGGTCTTCCCGCCCAATGGCTGCTGTACGTCAACGTGGACGACATCGAAGCATCCCGCTCCGCCTGTGAGCGACGCGGCGGATCCTTGCTGACTCCGGTCAAACACATGAAAGGGCAAGGGTCCTATTGTGTCATTCAGGATCCTGCTGGAGCCGTGATGGCGCTCTTCCAGCCTGAGTAGTCTCGGTTTTCACGGCCGGGACGCGTGCCCGTGCCGACCCCCAGCCTGGTTAGCGCACACGTCGCAATTCCACCGTTGACTCCGTGAAGGCACCGGGACGTGCCGATGGGTTGCCTGGAGGAGCCGCTTCCAGATCCAGACGCAGGGAGTCGTCGCCGACGAACGAAACAATTCCGTAGAGCACCATTCCCTCCAGTGGTGGCCCGCTGAAACCGGCCACATCCAGATGGATCGGTTCCGTACCTCGCTCCAGTTCGAACTGGAGGCCGTCGAGCTCGAACCACTCTCCGGCGGAGGAAGCCTTCCAGTCCAGGCGGCCCGCATCACCGAAGTGGAACAACTGCTCATTTCCGTCCGCATCAATACCGGCCCAATCCCCTTCGATGGGCGTTGGCACCTCGTCAATCAGGTCCGCCAGACGGTCATAATCTGCCTGCTGCGTCGCCCGGATTTCTGAAGCCATCAGGGGAAAAAGGGAGCGCCAGAACCAGGAAGACCCCTCGAATCGGGAACGGACAAACAATTCAGTGCCGCCATCCACCGGAATGAGTTGGACCTCGATCGTGCCGACCGTCATGTCACTTTCGAAGGTGAGGGCAAAACGCTCCCCGGGCTCGTATTCGGTGATTTCCTGGCGCATCTCGAGCGTATCCCGATCACTCACCATGCGCAATACTGACGTGTTTCCAACCGGGTGATCCCTGTCGAGCGTGGTCTCCATGGAAACGAAATCCGCCATCCACTCCCCGATGCGATCCGCATCCGAGGCAACCTGGAAAGCCACATACGGACTGCGCTCGGTACGCGAGGCCGTTTCAACCGTCAAGACCGGCGAAATGAATCCAATGGCTACGAAGGAAACCAGACCGGATATCAGGATGGCAGCCGAAATACGGACCACGCGGGCTGATTTTTTCGAGGTTGGAGCCATGACATGAACCTGCGAATGGGTGTGAGCAGGACAAGGAACACAATGCCGCGCTCAATTGCTGTGTCCGTCGTTTTTGTGAACGGTATCAACCCCACAATGACCATTGGAATCGAAACCCTTCATACGTATTATCGGCGGTGCCCGTCTGTCACGGGATTCTGCCCGACTTCAGCGTGGCTTCAAGGCGACTTCCGAGCGAAGTCGCGTCCGGTTTTCGGGCTTTTTCTGCGCATCCTGTCCGTTTTCAGCCTTTCATGGGTCTCTTCAATTTTTCTACCGATGTCGCCATTGATCTGGGTACAGCCAACACGCTGATCTACATCCAGGGAAGGGGGATCGTGTTGAATGAGCCCTCGATCGTGGCCTTGAACCGGTCCAGTCGGAAGGTCATCGCCGTGGGGCACGAAGCGCAGCAGATGCATGAACGTACCCACCGCGAAATTGAAACCATCCGCCCGTTGAAGGACGGAGTGATTGCCGACTTCGAAGTGGCAGAGCAACTGATCCGTCAGCTCATCCGCAAGGTGCAGACCAATTGGTTGTCAGCCATCCGCCGTATGGTGGTGTGCGTTCCTTCCGGTATCACGGAAGTGGAAAAGCGTGCCGTGCGCGACTCCGCCGAACATGCGGGAGCGCGTCAAGTGTACCTGATTGACGAGCCGATGGCCGCAGCCATCGGGATCGGACTGAACGTGGCTGAACCCGTCGGCAACATGATCGTCGACATCGGAGGAGGAACGACGGAAATTGCCGTCATCGCCCTCTCCGGCATCGTGATCGACGAGTCCATCCGGGTTGGTGGTGATGAGCTGGACAACGCCATCGTGCAGTACTTCAAGCGCAATCACAACCTGCTGATCGGTCACCGGACCGCGGAGCGCATCAAGAAGGAAGTCGGAAGCGCGGTCGAGCTGGACCCCGAACTGGAGCTCTCGGTCAAGGGCCGGGATCTGGTCAGCGGGATTCCCAAGGTCCGGACCATCTCCTCCGAAGACGTGCGCGAGGCCCTTCGCGAACCGGTGGGACAGATTGCATCTGCCGTCATCCGCTGCCTGGAGCGTACGCCCCCCGAGTTGGGTGCCGACATCCTGGAACGGGGCATCATGCTGACCGGTGGAGGAGCCATGCTGAAAGGCCTCGATTCCATGATCCGGGGACGCGTGGATCTCCCCGTCTATGTGGCCGAAGATCCACTTACGGCGGTTGTCCGAGGTACCGGATCGGTACTTGAGGACGTAGAGACGTACGAAAAAGTGCTCAGCTGAGCCGATTCACGCCCTACACGCCGTTTCGGGTTTTCCACACCTTATCCACTCCCGTCCTAAAACGGGCGAAAAGCGGCCTTGGAGCCCATTCCAGCGGAGTCGAGAAAAACCAGCAGGCCTAAGTTTGTAATTATCAAATACTTAGGAAAAGCGATTATTTCGTAATGCTACCCTAACACTGGAAAATGACCCGTTTTCCACGTTTTCCACACGTCATCAACAACGGGCCGAAGGCGCTCCCCTACACGATTTTCAGAAAACTCGAGATCAATCCGCGTAGCAGTGGCAGGTGGTCAGGTGATCATTGACCATGCCGGTAGCCTGCATGAAGGCGTAGATGATGGTGGGGCCGACAAACCGGAATCCGCGCCGCTTCAGATCCCGGGAAATGCGCTCCGACAACGGCGTCGAAGCCGGTACCTCTCCCATCGACGACCAGGCGTTCCGGATGACCTTGTCATCCGTGTGGGACCAGAACCAACCTGAGAATGACCCTTCCTCTTCCACCAGTTTCAGGAAGGCGCGGGCATTGGTCACAGTCGAAGCAATCTTCAGCCGGTTCCGGACGATGCCCTCGAAGGATCGCAGACGCTCCTGATCGCTGTCCGTCATGGCCGCTACCCTTTCCGGATCGAAGCCGTGGAATGCCTTCCGGTATCCTTCCCGTTTCCGGAGGATGGTGATCCAGGAGAGTCCTGCCTGGGCTCCCTCCAGGATGAGTATTTCGAACAGGCGGGTGTCGTCATGGACGGGGCGCCCCCATTCGTTGTCGTGGTAGTCCACATACAGCGGATCGGTACCACACCAGGGGCAGCGCACGGGAGCAGGGGTGTCGGACATGGATTCTCAGGATGGTTGGCTCAAGGATACGATCGGGAGGTGCCATCCCCATGTCATACGGCTCCAGAAGAACGAGCTGTTGCCCATCACCCTCCGACCGGGTAGCTTGCCCCGCCAGGCACGCATGATGCCTTTCGTTCAACCCATCCTGCACTGACGTGAAACGTGTCCACATCTCCTCGTCGTTTTTCCTGCTCGTACTGGCTGGAGTCCTGCTGACCGGCTGCTCCCGCGGACCGGACCGGATCCTGGTCTTCTCCCACACGGCAGAATACCGTCATCAGCATATCCCCACAGCCAAAGGGGTCCTGCAGTCGTTGGGGGCCGAGCTTGCCATCGAAGTGGACACCACCGAAAACCCGCTGGATTTCAATGACGAGAACCTGGCGCAGTATGATGCCGTCGTCTTCCTGAGTACGACCGGAGATGTCCTGCCCTACGACCAGCAGGTGGCGTTCCAGCGTTTCATCCAGCGCGGTGGCGGATATCTGGGCATACACGCGGCCAGTGATACGGAATACAATTGGCCGTGGTACGGTCAGCTGGTGGGAGGATACTTCACCGACCATCCTGCACCACAGGATGCCACGCTGAATGTCCTGCAACCCGATCATCCAGTCGTATCCCACCTGCCGGCCCGATGGACCCGCTTCGACGAGTGGTACAACATCCGCTTCGTCAACTCCGACATCACCCCCTTGATCGAGATTGACGAGACGACGTACGATCCGGGCAACGACATTTCCGATGGCGACTCCCATCCTCTGGTGTGGTATCACCATTTCGATGGTGGCCGATCACTCTACATCCAGCCCGGACACGTCATGGACGCCTGGTCCGAGCCTGCGTATCTGCAGATGGTGCAAGCCGGCATGGCCTGGGTCGTATCGGATGATGGACGACCGGACATGGACGCGTCCCTGTCGCCTGATGAGCGGGATTTCGACATCGAGGTCCTGACCTCGAACCTGAACGAGCCCATGGAACTGGCACCCCTGCCGGACGGAAGGGTGTTGTTCATCGAACGTCCGGGTGCCGTCCACCTGGTGGATCCAACTACAGGTAGCGACGAGATCATCAATGAAATCGAGGTGGCTTACGGGCTGGAGGATGGTCTGGTCGGACTGACGGTCGATCCGGACTTCGAGGACAACGGCTGGGTCTATCTGTACCATTCACCTGTGGACACCAGTGTCAATCGTCTGTCGCGGTTCACATTCGATGGCAAGCGATTGGACCCGGGATCGGAAGCTGTCCTGCTGGATGTTAGGACGCAGCGGGACACGTGCTGCCACGCGGGCGGATCCTTGACCTTCGGACCGGACGGCAACCTGTTCCTCTCAACCGGCGACAACGTGAATCCGTTCGAGGCCGACCGGTATGCCCCGATCGATGAGCGTCCCGGCCGGGCGCCCTACGATGCCCAGGGCACAAGCGCCAATTCGCAGGACCTACGGGGCAAGATCCTTCGCATCCGGCCCGAGGCCGACGGGACGTATTCGATTCCGGAGGGCAACCTGTTCGAGGATCCGGCCGAGGGCCGGCCGGAGATCTACACGATGGGTCATCGCAACCCGTTCCGGATCTCGGTGGACAGTCGGACGGGATATCTCTACTGGGGTGATATCGGTCCTGACGCTCCCGAACCGGACAGCATTCGCGGCCCACGGGGCTACGACGAAGTGAACCAGGCCCGCTCGGCCGGCAACTTCGGATGGCCCTATTTCCTGGCTGACAACCGGGCCTATGCCGACTGGGACTTTGAAGCCCAGCACAGCAAGGGATGGTTCGATCCCGCAGCGCCCCTCAACGACTCGCCCAACAATACCGGCACGATGGTCCTTCCTCCGGCTCAACCGGCGTTCATCTGGTACCCGTACGCCCACTCGACGGAATTCCCGCTGATGGACCGGGAGGGATTCAAAACCGCATCACGCAGTGCCATGGCGGGGCCGGTCTACCATGCATCCGATATCGAATCGCCCTCCTTTCCGGCTTATTTCGAGGACCGACTGTTCGTGCATGAATGGGAGCGTCGCAAACTCCTGGTCGTGACCATGAAAGAGAACGGGGATTACTGGTACATGGAGGAATTCCTGCCTTCGCACACCTGGGTTCGCCCCATGGACATGGCATTCGGACCGGACGGCGCGCTCTACGTGCTCGAGTACGGCGAAGCCTGGAATACCCGCAACGAAAACGCCACCCTCACCCGCATCACCTACTCGAAATGACCCTGCGCCTGACATCGCCTTTCCTGTTCCTGGCCCTTTTCCTGTCGGCGTGTGCCGCCGATCCCGTGCCCTCCGAGCGGGTGGATCCCGAAACCGGCCAGGTCGTGCGCACCGGTATGGTCGCCGTGCCGGGCGGGAACGTGTTCTACGAAATCTCCAACCCCGATGCCGAAGGCACTCCCCTCCTCCTCAACCACGGTGGGCCGGGCGGCACGAGTTGCGGATTCGGGTTGATGGATGATGAGATCCTGGACCGGCCCGTCATCCGTTACGACCAACTGGAAACGGGACGATCCGAACGTCCCGGCCTTCGGGAGCAATGGAACATCAACCACTCCGTGGCCGAAATCGACGCCATTCGGCGCACGCTCGGTCTCGACACGGTCCACCTGATGGGCTGGAGTTGGGGTGGCTCCGTGGCCACCGAATACGTCCTGGAGGGTGAACAGGAAGGCATTGGCGGTGTGATCCTGGCAGGCCCCCTGCTGAGTACGCCGGTCTGGATCGAGGATGCCAATCACCTCCTGTCCACCATGCCGGAGGACCTGCAAGCCACCATCCGCATGCACGAGGCAGCCAGGACCTACGATCATCCGGACTATGTAGCCGCGACGGATTCCTTCTACGCCCGCTTCATGACCCCTCTTGGTCGTCCCCAAATACCTGAATGCGAAGGCGTTTCCGGCAACACCGAGGTGTACAACACCATGTGGGGGCCGACGGAGTTCACGGCCACAGGCACGCTGCTCGAGTACGACCGAAGGGACCGGCTGGCCGAGATCGATGTCCCGGTCCTGATCGTGTCCGGAGAGTTCGACGAAGCCCGGCCCGAAACGATGGAGATGTTTGCAGATGCCATGCCGGATGCCCGCGTGGAGGTCATCCCCGGTGTGGGTCATGGCGCCCCCATGGAACGCCCTGAATTGATGGCTGATGTGGTTTCGGCATTCCTGTCAAACGTTGAAGACCGGTAGCGATTACGCCGTTTTCCGGTAGCGCCGCACAGACAACACCAGGACCACCACGGCAAAGGCCGTCATCGCGCCAAGAGGTCGAAGGATGTCGGTCAGTGTGGCCCCCTTCATCAGCACGCCCCGGAGAATGACGGCGAAGTGCTTGATGGGATTCAACTCTGCCACGCTCTGGGCCCACATCGGCATGGACTGGACGGGCGTGAAGATGCCTCCCATGAAGAAGAACGTCACCAGAACGAAGAAGGTGATGAACTGCGCCTGCTGCTGCGTGCTGGAGATCGTGGACACGAACAGCCCCAACCCCAGGGCCGCAATCAGATACACGGCCGCAGCCAGGTAGATCAGACCCACGGCTCCTTCGAACGGGATGCCAAACAGGAAGCGGATGACGGCCAGACCGATGGTCAGCTCGATGAGGCCGAGGATCCAGAAGGGAATGAGCTTTCCGAGCATGAACTCGCGCTTCGTGATCGGTGTCACGTTGAGCTGCTCAAGGGTACCGATTTCCTTCTCTCGGGCGATGTTCTGGGAGGTCAGCAGAACACCCACGAGTGTCATCAGGGAGGCCAGCAAGCCGATGGCCATGTACGCGAGGTACCGACCTTCCGGATTGTAGAGACGTCGTGTCGTGACGGTCAGCGCCGGCCCGGCCCGCCGGCCCACGGGTGCACCGACCAGACGGACGCCTTCTGTGCGGGCATACCCCTGGATGACGGACTGCGCCCATCCGAGGACGATGCCGGCAGCGGCCCCGTCCTCTGCGTCCATGATGAGCTGCAGGGAAGGTGACTCCCCGCGCCGCAGGTTCCGTTCGAAACCGTCCGGGATTCGCAGGATCATCCGGGCCTCCCTCGTCAACAGGGCCTCGTCCGCCGCATGGCCTGACTGCGTGGACACGGCAATGGAAAAGCGTCCGGTAGCCGTGAAGTGTTCGACCAAGGTGGACGAGGCCGGAGAGTGGTCCTGATCCACAACCACCATGTCCACATGGCTGACTTCGAAGGTCATGGCCTGTGCCAGGATGAGGAGCTGCATGACCGGCGGCACGAAGATCTGGATCAGCATCTTCCTGTCGCGCAGCACCTGCAACGTCTCCTTCTGGACCATGAAGAGGATCGTGTTCATGGTGTTGCAGGTCCGGATATGGAAGTCGGATTCAGCATCGCATCAGCCATCCAGTCGGTCGGAGAACGAACGGGTACTGACCGTGATCAGGAAGGCCGCCATGCCGGTCAGGATGAGGAGCTCCTTCCACAGCAACTCCACGCCGATCCCCTTCAACATGATGCCGCGCACGATACGGATGAACCACGTGGCCGGGACCACTTTGGTCACCACCTGCAAGGGCGCCGGCATGCTGGAAATCGGGAATACGAACCCGGACAACGCCAACGTTGGCAGCAGGAGGGCAAGGAGCGTGGCCATCATGGCCGCCCGCTGATCGGCTGATTTCGTTGAGATGAACACCCCGATGGCCAGTGCCACCAGCACGTACAGCAGGGAAGATGCCAGCAGAAGCACCAGGCTTCCTTCGATGGGTACCCGGAACGCCAACCAGGCTACCACCAGGGTCGTGATGGCATTGGTGAAGGCCAGCAGCAAGTACGGCGTGACCTTGCCTACCACGATCTGAAGGGGTCGCAGCGGCGAAACCAGCAGCAATTCCAGCGTACCCGTTTCCTTTTCGCGGGCGATGGAAATGGCCGTCATGAGCGCCGAGACCAATGTCAGCACGAACGCCAGAAGACCCGGAACGAACAGATTCTCGCTGGCAAGTGTCGGATTGAATCGCATCCTGGGGGCGGTGGCAATCAACGGTCGCTGGCCGCTGTGCCCCGCTTGCCATCGCCCGATGACTGCCTCGGCCTGATTGGAGACGGCCTGAGCAAAATTGGCATTGATGCCATCGGTCAGCACCATCGCCTGTGCCGTTCCCCGTTCAAACGAACGTGCGAAGTCGATTGGCAGGATGAGGACAGCGTCCGCCTTGCCCTGACGCAGCAGATCCTCGGCTCCGGAGGACGAGGGCAGCACTTTTTCCACCCGGAATGCCGGTGTGGCGTTGAAATCACGCACCAGTTCGGCTGAGCGCACATCCGACGACGGATCCACGATGATGAGCCGGACATCCTCCACGTCGGTCCGGATGGCAAACCCGAACAGCAGGACCATGACGATGGGCAGCATCAGGAGGACTGTCAGCGTACGTACATCCCGGAGGATGTGACGCGTTTCTTTGATGACGAAACTGCGGAACGGACTCATGATCGTTTCCCCCCCCGTGCCAGCTGCAGGAACACGTCGTTCATGGAGTCGACTCCGAAGTCGGTTTTCAACCGGCCCGGTGTGTCGAGCGCCTTGATGATGCCGTCCACCATGATCGATACCCGATCGCAGTACTCGGCTTCATCCATGTAGTGTGTGGTCACGAACACGGTCGTGCCCTGCCCGGCTGCCTCATAGATCAATTCCCAGAACTGTCGGCGCGTGACGGGGTCCACGCCGCCGGTCGGTTCATCCAGGAAGACCACGGAAGGCTGGTGCAGCAGGGCAACGGAAAAAGCCAGTTTCTGCTTCCACCCCAGTGGCAGCCCCCCCACCCGTTCGCCTTCGAGATGCTCGAATCCCAGTTTCCGGAGCATGGCGTGTCGACGGTCTTTCAACTCACTGCCGCGAAGGCCGTAGACGCCCCCATAGAATCGCACGTTTTCCTTGACCGTCAGATCATCGTACAAGGCAAAGCGCTGGCTCATGTAGCCGATCTGCTGCTTGATCAGATTGGGGGAGGTCGCCACATCATGGCCCGCCACGATGGCCGAACCGGAAGAGGGACTCAGCAATCCGGTCAGCATCCGGATGGCGGTGGTCTTGCCGGCACCGTTGGCGCCCAGGAAACCGAATACTTCGCCCTTGCCCACGTCGAACGAGATCCGGTCGACCGCGGTGAAATCCCCGAACGTCCGGGTCAATTCGCGGGCTGAAACAACGGCGTCCGGCCCGGCGCTTTCGTCGACAGGTACCGTATCACTCGTGATATGCTGCGTATCCCGGGTCATGCCGCCTGTCCACTCCCCGGCCCTCCCATGCGGGCCATGAACACGTCTTCCACCGTGGGCGCAACCGATTCCACCAGGGCCTCACTCCATCCCGCCGTGGTCAACGAGGCCGCAACCTCTTCCCTCAATCGATCGGACGCGGCGTCGGAAGCATGATCTTTCCCCGTCACATGGATCCAAGAACCGAAGACCTCGGCCCTGAGAACGGACGGCACCCCCCGCAGCACGCTCAACAGTGCCGGGCGGCTGCCGGCAGCCGACACGCGAATCAGCGGGTGCCCAAGGGCCGCGGCCACTGCAGCAGGCGTGTCCGGCTGACCGAGCAGCCGCCCGTCCTGGATCAAGGCAATGCGATCGCAACGTGCCGCCTCGTCCATGTAGGGCGTGGCGACCAGGGTCGTAATCCCGTCCGCCTTGAGACGATCCAGCATATCCCAGAATTCGGTCCGCGAAACGGCATCCACGCCCGTCGTCGGCTCGTCCAGGATGAGCACACGGGGTTGATGGATGAGGGCGCAACTGAGCGCCAGTTTCTGCTTCATGCCCCCCGACAGGTCAGCGGCACGCCGGCTTTCGAAGGGTTCGATCTGGGAATAGATGGGCGCCACGAAGTCATACTGCTCAGCCACGGTCGTACCGAACACGGAAGCGAAGAATTCCAGGTTTTCCCTGACGGTCAGGTCGGGGTAGAGCGAAAACCGACCCGGCATGTACCCCAGGATGCGGCGCACGGCGCGGTAGTCCTTCACCACATCCAGCCCGTCGATGGAAGCCGTTCCCGTATCCGGCAGGAGCACGGTGACCAGCATCCGGAGCAGCGTGGACTTGCCCGCTCCGTCCGGTCCGATGAGGCCGAACAGTTCACCCGGATCAACCTGCAGATGGATATCTGTCAGCGCGGGCGTCCCGGCGTACGACTTGCCCAGTCCGTCAATGCGGACCGATGCCGGCGCGGCATGTTCACCGACGGTCTTCATTCAGTGTCTCCGGCCGGGGCAAACCGGACCTCACCCGGCATGCCCCGCTTGAGCATACCGTCTTCATTGGCTGTGCGCACTTTGACTGCGTACACCAGATCGGCACGAGCGTCCCGCGTCTGGATCGTGGATGGTGTGAACTCGGACTCCGAAGCGATGAACGAGACCGTGCCGGGCCGGGAGTCCAGTCCACCCTGACCGTCATCGACCCGAACTTCCACCTCCATTCCGATCCGGATGGACGGCAACTGGTCTCCGGTGACGTACACCCTGAGCACCAGGGGATCCAGGTCGGCAACAGTCGCCAGAGGCGAACCCGTACGAACCAGTTCACCGGCCTGCGCCAGTACTGTCAGGACCGTCCCGTCTGCCGGAGAACGTACCAGAGTCTTGGAGAGTCGGTCCATCACCCCCCACTCCTGTAACCGGGCCGCATCCAGTTGTGCTGCCAGCGCCGTCTGCTGGGCGCCCAACGCCGCCACCTGGGCACCGGCAGATGACACCCGGGTCTCTGCCTGCCGAACCTGTGCCGACAGTGTGGCCACCCGACCCTCCAGATCATTCAGTTCGCGATCAGTGGCCGCGCCCGATGCCAACATCCGTTCTGTCCTGTCCCGCTCCGTGGCTGCCGTTGCACGTTGCGCTCCGAGGGCATCCACCTGTGCCCTGGCCTCATCGACCTGCAGACGAGCGGCCCATTCCTGCGCCCCCATGGCGATCTGCTGAGCCTCCAACTGTCGAACCTGGGCCCGCAGGGCATCGCGCTGGATGACCAACTGGGTCGAATCGATGATGGCGATGATCTGGTCGGTGCCCACCAGATCACCTTCGTTCAATCGAAACGCCATGATCTGGCCATCGGCCTGCGCCGATACCGTGATTTCGGTGGCCTCGAAATTGCCGAACGCATCTGATTGCGGGGGGCCGCCGCAGCCACCCGTGATCAGGATGGCAAGCGCAATGAGAAAAAGGGAGCGGTGCATGGTCAGTTACCGGTTCGGTAGGAATCTTCGGGGTTGCGGGGCGCGGGCAGCGCTCCGATCAGGGCAAGGATGCGGTACTGCGCGCGGGCGCGCTCAATCCGGTTGCGGGCCCGGGCCGTCTTTGCAGCCGTCAACTCGGCCAGACGCTCGGCAAATACGGGCGGCGGTGTGGCACCGGCATCGACCTGCTTTCTGGTCGCCTCGACAACCTGCTCCCGCAGGGCCACAATGCGATCATCGGTTTCAACAACCGACGCCAGATGGACATCAAGGGCGACGTCGTCCGACAGTTCGCGCTCGATGTGACGCTCTGTTGACGCGGCAGCCGTAGCGGTGAGGTCTGCCTGGGCCTCCAGGACTTCCCGGTTTCGGCGGGCCTGCCCCCAATCCATGATCGACCATTGCATCCGGACCCCCGCCAGGGCGAACGGACTGGTCTCGGGATCCAGGAAATCAAAAGGACTCGGGCGTCCGACCCCGGCTTGTCCGAACAGACTGACCTGCGGACGACGGATGGATCGGACAGCGTCAGCGTCGGCAAGCAAACGGTCCACGCGCAGGTTCAACTGTGCTATTTCCGGAGAAGACATTCCGGCAGACCGCGCCTGTTCCAACCGCGCCTGTTCCACATGCGAAGACAAGTCGGGAACAGCCAGGATCGTGCTTTCCGACACCTCGCGGCCAATGAACGCTCCCAACACCTCAAGCGATGCCCGGTGGAGTGATCTGGCCTGATCACGCTGTTGGAGAAGACCGAGCCATTCGGCTTCCAACGCAGCAGCGTCTGCCGCCGTGGCTGCTCCGTCCTCGACCCGTGTCTTCAGGAAGTCCAACCGTTCTTCCAGCGCAGAGGCTGAAGCCTCCAGGACCTCGATCTGCGCAGCCTGGAGCAGTGCCGAAAAGTACGTTTCCGAGGCCCCTTCCATGAGCCGCTGGAGCGTCAGTTCGACGCCCGCCAGGGACTCTTCCTGTCGAAGTGATTCAGCTCGCCGTTGCCACCGCGACCTGCCGCCATCGTACAGAAGCCACTGCAGTTCGGCCTGCGCCCGCGCCTGTTCGAGAGGCGGACCTTCGATGGTCATTCCGCCGAATCCCAGTTCCGGCACCTCATTCTGCCAGGTGGCCTGTCCCGAAAATCCCACCTGTGGAAGACGGGTTGCCCGCAGATTCTGCTGTCGCAGGGCACTGGACACATCCACCAGAGCGCGCTGTGCGATGACCGGGTCGTTCGTGGCGGCGGCTGCGCGCACCTCCAGGAGGCGCAGGGTGTCAGGCGGCGCAGTCTGCGCGTGTGCCTGAAACTCCGGAGCGAAGGCACTCAGGAGTCCGGTGCAGATCAGGCACGTGGTGAACAGGGTTTTCATGACGTTGCCGTCGGATTGGATGGTGTTTCAGGGGAGGCTGAGGCAGGTGATTCCGGAGCCAGTCCCCGCATGATGAAGCCGGCCAGTTCGTGGCGCCGCCGATCCCGCATGGCCTGCTGGGCTTCGGGCGACACACCCATCATGACTTCAATCACCCCCGAGGCCGCAAACGGGAAGATGATGAGGGAAACGAGGGTGATGAAAAGGTCTTCGGCCCGCGTAGGGCGAATCCGACCATCGGCTGCAGCCTCGTCCAACTGTCGCTGCAGGGTGGCCAATGCCGCAGGCCGGAGCTCCTGGATGGGTACATGCGTGTGAACCAGATCCCTGAGTTTCTGCGGGTGATACTGCAGTTCGGCCAGCACATACAAGGGCAGGTAGGGATTCCGATTCAGCGTGTCGTACTCGATATCAATGACGCGCTGGATTTTCTTTTCGATGGACCCTTCTCCTGCCAGGGTTTTCATCAAGGCTGGAAACAAACTGCTGGCCGCCCGCAGGAATACCGCCTGTGCGAGGTTGTCCCGGGAACGGAAGTAGTAGTTGATTAGCGCACGGTTCACCCCGGCTTCGTCCGCAATGTCCTGCGTACGTGCCCCGGCCAGGCCATTGCGGGTAAATACCCGCTGGGCGGCCTCCAGGATGCGCTCTTCTGTCTGCTGGTCTTTCGCCATGGCTCGGGATGTGTTGGCCGGCAGTATACACACATTTTAACATAATTGTTAAACATCATTGTTAATCCTTGGTCACGTGGCATTCTGACGATTCAATTCCCGGTTCATGTAAACGAATCGTCCGCTGTCGGTGTCGAATACAAAAACCCCGCCTCGACATGCTCCGCAACTACCTGCAGGTGGCGTTCCGTTCGCTCCGACGCCATCGCCTGTATTCCCTCATCAACATCCTGGGACTGGCCATCGGCCTGGCCGCCTTCTTCCTGATCGGACTTTTCGTTCGCCATGAGCGGTCCTTCGATCGATTCCACGATCACGCCGACCGCATATTCCGGGTTGTTCAGGAGCAGCCCCAGAACGTGTACATGGGGTCCAACCACTTCGCCGTAACCCCTCGACCGCTTCTCGAGGCGCTCGTGGACGAGATGCCGGGGGTCGAAGCATCGGTTCAGCTATCGGACCTGAGTGCCCTCCTGCAGGTGGACGACGAGGGATTCTTCGAAGAAGGATTGATGGCATCCCGTGACTTTTTCCGGGTATTCTCCTTCCCCCTGATGGCCGGCGATCCGGCGACCGCCCTCGCTGAGCCCGACCGGATCGTACTGACCCGATCGGCAGCCGAACGCTTGTTCGGTACGACGGATGTCATCGGCAAGACCATCGACTACAGTTACTACAGTACCGAGCGGGTCCTGCATGTCAGCGGTGTGATGGACGATGTGCCGTCCAACAGCCAGCTCCGGTTTGACTACGTCATTTCCTACCTGACCAGCACGAGCTGGAGCGAGGGGGGCCAGTGGGGCAACAATTCCTACATCACCTATGGCCTGTTGTCCACGCCCATCGAGTCGTCCGTTCTGGATGCACAGTTGGCGACCATGGTGGATACCCACATGTCGGGTCTTGAATGGATCCAGGATGGACGCGGTGAACTCCCCCGTTTCTACGTACAGCCACTGACGGACATCCACCTGCATTCCCGGGTCAATTTCGACCCGGCCGTTCTGGGCGATGTGCGTTACATACGGCTGTTCACAGTGGTGGCCTTCCTGATCCTGGTGACGGCCTGCATCAACTACATGAACCTGGCCACGGCCCGATCCGCCGTGCGCTCCCGGGAGATCGGCATCCGCAAGGTCTCCGGAGCCGATCGCCGCCAACTTGCTGGACAGTTCCTGGGCGAGGCGGTGGGTACGTCCTTCGTGGCGGTCATCATCGCCTTCGTTCTGTCCGCCCTGGCTCTGCGTCCCCTCGGGATGCTGCTGGAACGGGACATTGCCATCACCAACCTGATCGAGCCGGGTCCGGTTCTGTTCCTGCTCGGCACGGCCGCCATGGTCGGCCTGGTGGCCGGGAGCTGGCCCGCCCTGATCATGTCTTCCATGAAACCGGTGTCGGTCCTGAAGGGATCGGTACCGGGCCATCGCCGATCCTGGATGCGCAGTGTGCTGGTGGTAGGACAGTTCTGTCTGGGCATCATCCTGACGGTCGGTGTGGTCGTCATCCGGCAGCAGATGGACTTCGTGACCGGTTTCGATACGGGACTGGAGCGCGATCAGATCATTGCGATGCAGGTCCGGGACAGCGCGGTCAGGGAGGATGCCACGCCCATCATGCATTCGCTGCGTGCCATTCCGGGCGTGGAGGCCGTCACGGCGGCCTCCAATACACCCATCCGGATCGGATCCAATTCCACCGTCCGCGAATGGGAAGGTGCCCCCGAGGATGCAGCGTTCCATCTGTGGAATGTCCAGATCGGAGGTGGATTCGAATCCATGTTCGAGCTTGAATTCCTGGCCGGAGAACCCTTTGATCCCGGACGCATTCCGGACCAGGAGGAAGGCATCATCCTGAACGAAGCGGCCGTGGCCGCATTGGGATGGTCCGCCGATGATGCCGTCGGGCGCCGCCTCGAATTCCAGGGCCGTGAGCGCGTCCTGGGAGTGGTGAAGGACTTCCATTTCCAATCCCTCCGGGAAGAAATAGCCCCTTTGGCACTGCTCTACAACGCCGGTCGGTCCGGACATATCATGGCGCGGGTCAATGCACAGCAACTGGACACCATCCTGCCCGCCGTGGAGGCTGTCTGGAAACAGCACGTCGACGGGTACCCCCTTGACCTGACTTTCCTGGACGATGCATTCCGCGCCCAATACGAGTCGGATCTTCGCCTGAGTCGCATCCTGGAACTGTTCACGATGCTTGCACTCTTCGTGGCTGCGCTCGGCCTGTTCGGCCTCGCCGCCTTCACGGCCCAGCAGCGTACAAGGGAGATCGGGATCCGCAAGGCACTGGGAGCATCGGCCTCTTCGCTGGTGGTCCTGTTGTCCAGGGATTTCGGGCGACTGGTACTGATCGCATTCCTGCTTGGTGCGCCCGTGGCCTGGCTGGCCATGAACCGGTGGCTGTCCTCGTACGCCTACCATATCGATGTCGGTATCCAGACGATGTTGTTGGTCGGAGCGGCCGCTGCCTTCGTGGCGGTCAGTTCCGTTGGTTATCAGGCCATCCGCACTTCGAGAGCTGATCCTGTCACGAGTTTGCGACATGAGGGGTAGGGCGGAACCCGGGACCGGGAAATCGGCTTGAAACGGGATCCCCCCTTGCGGAGGGAACCATCATTCAATAGCCATCCCCGGTCCACCATGTCCCATCTCCGATCATCCTACCTGGCAGGCCTCCTCGTGGCCGTCGCTTTCCTTGCGACAACCGGTTCTGCCTGCGCACAACCCACGTCGCTCAACACGGACCTCGTGGATCTTGACGTTGCCGTCGTTGCCGACGGCCTGGAAGCACTCTGGGGATTCACGTTCCTCCCCAACGGAGACATTCTGGCTACCGAACGGGAAGGCCGGTTGCGACTCATCTCTGGTGGGGTTTTGATGGAAGATGCCATCAGCGGCGTGCCCGAGGTGTTTGCCCGTGGACAGGGCGGCCTCCTGGATGTGGCACTGCATCCCGACTTTGAATCCAACCGATGGGTATACCTCTCTTATTCCAAACCCACGGACGGCAATTCCACCACCGCTGTTGCCCGTGGACGGTTGCAGGGGATGGCGCTGGTGGACGTCGAGGACATTTTCGTTGCCGACACCCGGGGCCGGGGGCACTATGGATCACGACTCGCCTTTGACAACGACGGCTATCTGTTCGTGACGGTCGGAGACCGGCAGGCCAATCCGAACGAAGACCAGGCCAATCACCCGGCCCAGGACCGCAGCAATCACCATGGAACCGTCAACCGCCTCAACGATGACGGCAGCATTCCGTCGGACAACCCGTTCGTGGGTCAGGATGGCATCGAGCCGTCCATCTGGAGTTATGGCCACCGCAACCCGCAGGGCATGGATTACGATGCGGCCAACGACCGAATCTGGATCAACGAGCACGGTCCCCAGGGCGGCGACGAACTGAACCTGGTCCAGCCGGGCCTCAACTACGGCTGGCCGGTCATCGGTTATGGTGTCAACTACGGCGGCGATCCACTCCACGACTCCACGGCCATGGACGGCATGGAGCAACCCGTTCACTACTGGGTCCCTTCAATTGCCACCTCCGGAATGCTGGTGTACACGGGCTCGCTGATTGATGCCTGGACCGGCAACCTGTTCGTCGGTGGCCTGCGTGGTATGCAGGTGGCCCGACTCACCATGGACGGCACGCGGGTCACGTCCGAAGAAACCATCTATGATGGCCATGGTCGTGTCCGGGACATCCGGCTGGGACCGGATGGTGCCATCTACATCGGCATTGACGGCGATGCGGACTCTGCCGCCATTGTACGGATTGCCCCGGCAGCATCGAATTGATGTCTTCCGTAGCATCCCCTGTTCCTTTCCGGTCCCCCAATTGAATCCTGCCATGAAACGCTCATTCCTGTTCCTTGCGCTTGCCTTCCTTCTTCAACCCGTCTGGTCCCAGTCCGGCCCTGTGTTCGAGGATGGAATGGCTCAGGTCGTCGATGCCTTCAGCGATGATTCCGAGTGGATCCGTGAAGAACTCTGGGTTGAAACGGAATTCGATTCGGATGGCGATGGCCGTCTGGATCGCGTCCACGTGGCCGTCGTGCGTCAAGCCCAGACCGATTCGGAAGGACTGAAAGTGCCGGTCATCTACGGATCGAGTCCGTATTACTCGGGAACGGCCGGATTGGCCGACCTCTTCTGGGACGTAAACCATGAACTGGGTGAACAACCTCCCCCGAAGGAAAAATACGAGGGCTTCAAACCCAGGACCCGACCGGGAATTTCCAGCGGGTTCGTAGCGGATTGGCTGCCGCGCGGATTTGCCGTCGTGCATTCGGAATCCCCCGGAACAGGTCAGTCGCAAGGCTGCCCTACCGTGGGGGGCATCAATGAATCGCTGGCACCCAAGGCGGTCATCGACTGGCTCAATGGCCGGGCAAAAGGATACTCGGCACCGATGGGCGGCGAAGAGATCGTCGCGGATTGGTCAACAGGCAATGTGGGAATGACCGGTACCTCATACAACGGTACACTGCCCCTGGCCGCCGCCACCACCGGCGTAGACGGCCTGAAAGCCATCATACCGGTGGCCCCGAACACGTCCTACTGGCACTACTACCGCACAAACGGCCTCATTCGCCATCCCGGTGGATACCTTGGCGAAGACATCGACGTCCTGTATGACTTCATCCACAGCCGGGACAGCGACCGCCGGGACTACTGCAATGCCACCATTCGCGACGGTGAATACGTCGAGGGCATGGATCGTGTGACCGGTGACTACAACGACTTCTGGGCCGGACGAGACTACCTGAACGTGATCGGGAACGTGAAGGCCGCCACGCTGATGGCCCATGCATTCAACGACTGGAATGTCGTTCCAGAGCACAGTGTGCGCATCGTGGAAGCCCTCAAGGGACAGGTACCCGTTCAGATGTATTTCCATCAGGGTGGTCACGGCGGACCTCCACCGCTCGACATGATGAACAAGTGGTTCACCCGGTACCTGTACGATGTCGATAACGGCGTGGAAAATGATCCGAAGGCGTGGATCGTACGCGAAGGCGACGAGCGTCTCGAGCCCACCCCGTATGCCGACTATCCCAATCCGGAATCCGAAGGAGTCCGCCTCTTCCCGACCAGCGGTGGGCAATACACCGCTGAACTGTCGCTCGAGCAGCCGTCCGGACAGGGTGTCGAGTCCATTGTGGACAACGTGTCCTTTGATGGAAAGTCGCTGGCAACGGCCGAATACACGAACCATCGCCTGCTGTATGTCACCCCGGAACTGACGCAGGACGTTCATATTTCGGGTACCGCCACCATGAAGGTTCGACTGGCTGCCAACAAGCCGGCTGTCAACTTCTCTGTCTGGCTGGTTTCCCTGCCGTGGACGGAAGGACGACGGGCGCAAGGCGGCATCATCACCCGGGGATGGTTCGATCCCCAGAACGCGGAGTCCATGACCGAGAGCACACCGCTTACGCCGGGTGAGTTCGTCGAATTCGAGTTCGATCTCCAACCGGATGACCAGGTCATTCCGGCAGGTCAGAAAATCGGATTGATGATCATGTCCTCCGATCGGGACTTCACCCTGTGGCCTGCTCCGGGCTCGGAATTGCAGGTGGATCTGGATGCCACCTCCATCGAGATTCCCATCGTCGGCGGCAAGGCAGCCCTTGAAAACCGGATGGGAACGTACTGATCTCCCCCCTTGCCCTACGCATAATTCAGTGTGAAAACTGAAAAATTGATACATATCATCAGCGTTCACGCTGAAGGTGAGGTGGGGGATGTCATTGTCGGGGGCGTTCCTCCGCCTCCGGGCGATACCATCTGGGAACAGCGTTCCTGGATTGCCCGCGACAACACGCTGCGGAATTTCGTCCTGAACGAACCACGCGGCGGTGTCTTTCGGCATGTCAACCTGCTCGTTCCTCCCAAACATCCGGACGCGGATATGGGCTTCATCATCATGGAGCCGGCCGACACGCCGCCCATGTCCGGATCCAACTCCATGTGTGTGGCCACCGCCCTTCTGGATACAGGCATGATCCCGATGACGGAGCCGGAAACCACGCTGACACTGGAGGCGCCCGGTGGACTGGTTCGGGTCACGGCTACCTGCCGGGATGGAAAAGCCGAGCGCGTTCGGATTACCAACGTTCCGTCCTTCGCGGACCGGCTGAACGCCGTATTGAACGTCCCCGGTATCGGCTCATTGACGGTGGACACGGCCTACGGCGGGGACAGCTTCGTGATCGTGGACGCAGCAGAGGCAGGCGTCTCATTGAAACCTGAAAATGCCCGTGAACTGGCCGAGGTGGGTGTCCGCATTGTGGCCGCAGCGAATGACCAACTCGGATTCACACACCCGGACAATCCGGATTGGGATCACATTTCGTTTTGCCAGTTTACCGAGCCGCTGACCGAAAAGGACGGCGTGCTGTCAGGACGCAACACCGTAGCCATTCGACCCGGAAAGCTTGACCGGTGCCCGACCGGCACCGGTGTATCGGCACGCATGGCGGTCCTGCATGCCAAGGGCCGGATGACGCCCGACATGACCTACCGGGCGCGCTCCATCATCGACTCGGAGTTCATCGGGCGGATTGAAGACACGACCGCCGTGGGACCGGAAGGCTCTGATCGAGCGCGCGCCGCCATCGTTCCTTCGGTGTCGGGTCGCGCATGGATCGTGGGCACCAGGCAGCTCATGCTGGATCCAGACGATCCGTGGCCGCAAGGGTACCGGGTCGGAGATACCTGGCCCGGGGCCTGAATCATGGCTCATCTGCTTCGCATTCTGACGTACGGCTTCTACATGGCCCATCTGGGTTGGGCCACGTGGGGGATCCTGCGGCTCTACGACCACATTGGCCCCACGTTCGGATCGGCCGCTCCGTTCTATTTCGTCTGGACACTGACCCCGGTGGTGGTGGCCCATTTCGGATTGAAAAAATGGGGACACCACCGGGCGGCGACGGGGGTGATGCTCATGGGATCCCTGATCGTTTTCATGATGACCATGGCTCTGGTCCGGAATCAGCTCATGACCGACCACATCGGCCCAATGGCCATGATGATGTACATCCCCTTCCCTTTGACCGAAGTCCTGATCGTGGCGCTGGGACTGGTCCTGGCGCGCTGGCTTGCCGCCCGAGCGTCCATGTCGGGGAAAGGCCTGAGCAGGTGATACTCCCCAACGGGAATTTCACCGAGACTGCAACGACACCAATCCGGTTTTAGACCTTCATTTCGGCGATTTCGCGTCGCATGGGCCGTAGGATTTTTGCCTACACCTCCATCTTCCCATCAACTACAGGTTCGAGGGTCCAAACCGGGCATCCATACCGGGCACAAAAGGGTATCGTCTGTGGAATCAGCACCGCAGGCCATGACTCCTACACCTGATGCGGTCATTCAAGAGAATGGAACCGCTACCAATACCCCTGTCACTGTACTGACCGACACGGTCGTTGAAATCGTCTCCGACGCCGGCGAGGGCGCCCAGAAAGCGGGTGTCTCCTTTGCCACCGTGTCCGCCAAAATGGGCAACGGTATCTGGACGGTTGAAATCATCCCGGCCGATATCCAGCCCCCTTCCCGCGATCCAGCGGGGGCCAGCGGCATCCGTATCCGTCTGGGTACAAAGGAGATCACGAACATGGGCGACAAGATCGACCTGATCGTGGCCTTCAACGAGCAGTCGCTGCTCGGCCGTATCCAGTACGCGGATTTCGATCCGGATGCGCGCATCATCCTGGAAAGCATGTGGCGTGAGCACCCGGACGAAAGTATCCGGAACAGTTACATCGAGGTGGTTGACCAACTCAAGGCGGACGGCTACAACGTGTACGAAGTACCGATGGAAACGCTGTGCTCCGAGCACGTCAGCAACCCGAAGCTGGGCAAGAACATGTACGTGCTCGGCATGCTCAGCTGGCTGTATTCCCGAGACATCGCGCTCGCGCGGCAGCAGATTGCCGAGATCTTCAGCCACAAGTCGCAGAAGATCATCGACAACAACATCACGCTGCTGGATGCCGGCTATGAATGGGCATCCGAGAACCTGGATTTCCGGTTCGACGTGCCCGCCATCAAGTCCGACGTGGACCGCGTCGTGACGAACGGCAACCAGGCCATCGCACTGGGAGTCATGTCCTCGGGCATGGAGATGTGCGCCATGTATCCCATCACGCCCGCCACGTCGGCATCCCACTATCTGGCCGAAGTATTCGAGAACGTGGGCGGCATGGTACACCAGGCCGAAGACGAAATTGCCGCGTGCGCCGTGGCCATCGGAGCCTCGTACGCCGGCAAATGTGCCGTGACCATCACTTCCGGGCCAGGGATGTCGCTCAAGACCGAACTCATCGGCCTGGCCACCATGGCGGAGATCCCGCTGGTCATCGTGAACGTGCAGCGGGGCGGCCCCAGTACGGGACAACCCACCAAAGTGGAGCAAAGCGACCTCATGGCGGCCATCTACGGCACGCACGGGGATGCTCCGAAGGTGGTCATGGCGACGGCCACGATTGAAGACTGTTTCTACTCCATCCTGACCGCACGCAAGATTGCGGAGACGTTCAGGATCCCTGTAGTCGTGCTTTCCGACGCCAACCTGGCCACCGGACAGCAGCCCTATCCACGGCCGCAATTCTCGGCTGATTGGCTGGCACCTCCGATCGACCAGCGCCCGGTACCTGAAGGCACGATGCCCTACGACTGGGACGAGCGCACGGGGCTCTCCCGGCGCATTATCCCCGGTCAGCCCGGCGGCACGTTTACTGTGACGGGTCTGGCCCACACCAAGAACGGCAAGGTGGCCTACGATCCGAAAGTGAACCAGCAGGGGATGGAGATGCGCAGCCGCAAGCTGGCTGCGCTCCAGCAGACCCTCAAGGCACCCGAGGTCTCGGGAGACGAGGAGGGCGATCTGCTTGTCATCGGTTGGGGCAGCACCAAAGGCGCCATCGACGAAGCCGTCGAACGCCTGCGCAAGGATGGCGAATCGGTTTCCTCGGTCCACCTGCGCTTCCTGCAGCCCATGGCCTCTGGCATCGGGGACATCCTGAAACGATTCAAGCGCGTGATGACAGTTGAGCTGAACTACGCCGACGTTCCGGACGGCGACCTGCTCACGCCAGACAACCAGCGATTCTCCAACCTGGCCATGTTGCTGCGTTCGCGCTACCTGATCGATGTCCGCTCCTACGGCACCGCCTACGGCCAGCCGCTGCGACCCATCGACGTCGAAAACCGCATCCGGAAAGCACTCGAAACCCTCGCACAGGAGGCATAGGCACCATGTTCGGACTCTCAGAAGCTCCTACCGTCAATTACAGCCAGGAGCACTATCAGCTCGAAGACTACCAGAGTGCCACGCCCCGCTGGTGCAGCGGTTGCGGTGACAACGCCATCCTGAGCTCGGTCCAGAGACTCTGCCGGGATGAACAGATCCCACCCGAGAAAGCGGTCTTCGTTTCCGGAATCGGCTGCTCGAGCCGCTTCCCCCACTACATGGGGACCTACGGCTTCCACAGCCTGCACGGTCGCGCGCTGCCCATCGCCCAGGGTGTCAAACTGCGGCGGCCTGACCTGAAGGTGTTCGTCAACATGGGCGACGGGGACTGCTGCTCCATCGGAACGGCCCACTGGATCCATGCCATCCGCTACAACATGAACATGGTGGCCATTGTCCATGACAATGAGATCTACGGGATGACCAAGAAACAGGCTTCGCCAACGACGCCAAAGGGCATCAAGACGAACACCACACCGGATGGGGCCTGGATGGACCCCCTGAATATCCTGAGCGCTACACTCGGCATCAGCAACGTCTCCTTCGTGGCCAACGCCGTGGAATGGATTCCCGACATCCTGTACGGAGTCATGCGGGAAGCCTATCACCACAAAGGATTCTCGTTCATCCGGGTCATCCAGCGGTGTCCGCACTTCCTGCCGCATATGTTCGATCCCCTTCTCCAGAATCCGGAAAACATCCAGATCCTGAAGCATGAGAACGGCATCCAGCCGAGCGAAGGCATCTCCAACGTCTACAAGAACCAGATCGACCACGACCCCTCGGACATCAACCGGGCGCGCGAACTGGCTTCGCAGGAAGGCGTGGCTCCCGTCGGTGTCCTGTACCGCAATCCCGATGTCCCGGTGTACGACGAACTGCGTCGGCCTGCCCGAACGGTCACCATGGACATGCGAAAAGAAGCGCTGGAACAGCAGCTTGATCGTTTTGCCGTCAATGCAGGGTAACCGTCATGAAGGAATTCATCGAGCAACTGGAGCAGCTCAATGCGACGGCACCCTCGGATGTGCCGGAGGCGCAACTCGAGGTCCCCGAGGAGCGGGTCGTTGAAACGCCGCCCCTCAGGACGGCCACGCCGGACGAGGTGGAAGGTGCCTGGAAGCCCGATGCCCATGAACTCCGCCTCTTTGCCCGAACCGGTCTGCATCTGCACGACCCCGGCGTCCTCAAGGCTTCCCACCGGGGTTTCTGGCCAGCGTTCCTGCATACCTACCGAAGCCTGGATCGCTACCGGGCGCCGTGGCCCGTCTTCATGGAAGCCTCCGAGCGGGGCGTGCACCTGTGCAGTCTGAACACCTGGCTGGACGATCTGGCTGCCGATGAATCCGATTCGAACTCGAAGGAGCGCCTGGAGGCTTTCCTTCGGGAATCCAGCGCCGAGCGCGCCGTGGCTCCCTGGGACACCTTGCAGGCCTCCTCTCCTGCCGGACTCGACGTTCCGGATGCCAACGAGAAGGACGCCTGGCTGTTGTCTCCGACTCCCGAAGCCCTCTCGCTGCTGTGGGGACAGGTCGTGGCGGCCGTGGGTGCTTCCCGTCGCCGCACCATGCTGGACGAGATTGAAGAGCTGCGCAGTCGCCTGGCGGATCTCATCCGTGTGGAAGAAGAAGACTCCGAGGCGGCGCACGATCCTGACAAGCTGCAGCATGGCATGGGCGGCGCTTTCGTGGATACCATCGATTTCGGATCGCTCTCCAGCCTGATGGACGAGGCGCCCCACGCGTCAGCCTCGGACGTAGAAAGGATGGAACGCATCCGGTCCGTTCTGGATGATCTCACCACCCTGCCGGATGCCTTGTATAGTGCCGATTTGACTGCCGTACCCGCCCGCACGGTGGACGATGCCCTTGGTAGGCTCCGCAATCAGGTTGAGCGCTTTACGCGGCTGTCGCGTGCCATCCAGGTGGCCCGCCTGGAAGTCGAAAACCGGTATCGCAGCGATCTGCACGATGCCGTCTTCGAGGCTTTCTCGTATCAGGCCATCCCGGATTCCGAGCGCAGGGCCTTCCCGCCGGTCCCGGCTCATCTGACATTGCGTGGAGATGATGACCCCGAGCCGCTTCTGCAGGCACTCCGCGAACCCGGCATGCTGCGTGTCCTTCTTTCCACATCGGATGTGTACAACGAGCGTGCCGAGCATCACCCGGTGGTGGATGCTGCTCGCCGATTGATCTCCGACGCAGACACTTTCGTCCAGCAAACAACCGTATCGCACGTCAATTTCCTGCTCGAGGGCTTCACCCTCGCCGCGCGCGCACAGGGCAATGCATTGGTCAGCGTGGCTCTGGGGGCTGCAACGGACCCGACATCAACGGAAGCATTCCTGGCCGCTGGCGTGCTCTCTGAATCCAGGGTATTTCCCAGCTTCCGTTTCGACCCGGAGCACGGAGACGTGTGGGCTGACTGGATGCATGTTGGAGAAAATGAATTTCCGGAAGCCACCTGGGTGGGCAGGGACGTGATCTGGGGCAACGATGATGCTGCCCCCGGGCACCTTCAGCTGACGCCAGCCGATGTACTGTTCCTGGACGGCAGGTTCGGCGACCAGTTCCATCTGCTGGATCCCTCGGTGGAGCATACCGATCTGGTTGATGTCGCGGAGTGGTCCGGTCTGGATTCCTCCGGGAAGGCGCTCGGCATTCCGTTCCTCTGGCTCAGCACACCCGAGGGGGCCATGGCAAGATGCGTCGTCTCACCCATGGTAACGAGGGCAGTTACCCAATCTGCTGCCCGCTGGAGTGTCCTGCAGGAGTGGTCCGGAGTGAAGTCCTCCCTGGTCCAGCAGCGTCTGGATGCCGAGCGGGATGCCCTGATTGCCGAGAAGGATGCCGCCATTGAAGCGGCGGAAGCGGATTTCAATCAGCGGATGACCACCAGTACCGAGGTGCTGGCCCGTCAAATCGTTGAGAACATCGCGGACTCCCTGCTGGACGGCAGTGGCGCCTCGGTATTGACCGATCCCGGAGCCCGGACGCAATTGGCCGTGCAGGCCGCCGCTGTGAAGCCGGCACCGGAAGAGGCCGCCGTTTCCGAATCGACCTCGGAGGATCCCGAACCCGAGCCGGAGCCTGAAGTACCGGCGCTCTCGCTGGATGAAGCCTACATCGACACACCCCTCTGCACCTCCTGCAACGAGTGCACGGATCGAAACGGTCAGATTTTCGCTTACGACGAGAACAAGCAAGCCTACATCAAGGATGCTGCGGCCGGTCCCTTCCGGGATATCGTCATGGCCGCCGAGAAATGTCCCGTACGCATCATTCATCCCGGAAAGCCCTCGGATCCGGATGAAGCCGACTTGGACGAATGGATCGAACGGGCCCAACCTTACCAGTAAGCCATGGGCCCCGTCACCGCCATCATCTATCTGGCCCTCCTCTGCGTAGCGCTCGCCGCCATTCTGGCGGTGGCGCAGCAGAAGTTGTATGTGTACGAAGATCCCCGGATCGAAGAGGTCGAGGACATGCTGCCGGGTGCCAACTGCGGTGCCTGCGGACTCCCGGGCTGCCACGCGTTTGCCGAGAATGTGGTGGATGGTGTCATCCAACCGGGCAAGTGCCCCGTTGGTGGTGCAGACATGGCCGAGCGCATCGCGGGATTCCTGGGTATCGATGCCGGCAGTCAGGAGCGACAGATCGCCCGACTCCTGTGTGCCGGCGGATCGGATGTGGCTGAGCAGGTGGCTGAATACGAAGGCTACGAGTCCTGCAGGGCTGCTGCCACCATCGGTGGGGGCAACAAGGGATGTACGTACGGCTGCCTTGGACTGGCGGACTGCGAAGTGTCCTGCACCTTCGATGCCATCCGCATGGCAGACAACGGATTACCCATTGTGGACTTTGATCTGTGCACCGGATGCGGCGACTGCGTGGACGCGTGCCCCAAGAATCTTTTTGAACTCGTTCCTGCTCGTCGGAGGCTGGTCGTGCAGTGCCGTTCGCTGCTCGAAGGTGATGACGCCCTCGACGTGTGCAAAGTGGCCTGCACCGGCTGCAGCATCTGCGTTTCCGATGCACCGGACGGGCTCATGGAGATGAAATTCACCCTTCCCGTCATCGCCCCGAACCGGCCCGACCTGGAAACGGACATTGCCACCTTGCGCTGCCCGACCAAAGCCATCCAGTGGGTGGACGGACAGCAATTCCCGGATCAGCATCGACAGGTCTGGCCCGATCGTCATCGGCCGGTTGAGGTACCCGCATGAAGCAGACGCATTCGACACCGACCCGCGACGACATGGTTCACTCCGGCATCCAGGCCTGGCTGGACCAGACGCTTGATCACCACAGCGCGGTCGTCGTCAGAAGTTCGTCCCTGTCCAGGGGATACCTGCCTCCTCAGCGCATGAATGATCCCCGAGTGGATCGGATCGGCTCTGCAACAGATGCCGTCCTCAACGCATCGGGTCGCCTGATGGGCGGACAGGATACAGCGTTGTTGCTGGAAGGACGTCGGCTCTCAGACGCCATCCCTTCCCTCGAGGCCGCAAAAGAAGCTGGCCTCGGCATGATGGCCACCCTCTGGCCCCACCCCGAAGATGTTTCCCGCCTCGCAAGGGGTCTGATCGACGCCGAAATCGTGGTTCTGGCTGCTTCTTCCCTTCAGGAGACGTTGGACCTGTCGGTCGCTGCCGCTCGCATTGCTGCTGCCTCCGCCGAGCCGTGTGTCGTACTGGGTTCGGTGCGCGAGGGCGCCTGGACCCTCGGACACTTCGAAACGGTGCAGCCAGTCGAGTGGTCACCTTCTTACGGTCGACCGGTCCCACGTGTCGACCCGTTCAATCCGTCGGCTGTCGGCCTGCCCATGACCGGCCGCATGGTTCTCAAGCGGCAGGCGGGCCGCCTTGTGAATGCACCGGATCTGGATCGATTGATCGAAGAGGCGCTGGAGCAGGTCAGTGCTCTAACGGGAAGGCAACTCTCGGCCTTCTCCGGGGCAGATACCGGCCGAATGCGCATGGTCCTGCCCGCGTGCATCGGGCCATCCCGCGGGGCCGAGGCTGTCTCCGTGACTCAGATCTTCCCTGTACCCGGGGCACTCCTGGCCCATCGCGTAGCCGGACAGCGTGTCGCCGTGGTCCTTCCAGCCGGTCCGGGATCCGACCTCAGGCATCCGCTGGTCAGGGCTTTTGATGCTGTTGAAGGCGAACGACGTCGGAGCGGCTTTTTCCGACGCGAGGTGCGCGATGACGCGCCGCTCACGCCATTGGCCATTCTGGTTGATCCGGCTGCCACGTGGACGTCGGCACACACCGAAGCGGTTTCGGGTGCACTCGATGACACCGATGCCACAACGGATCTGCGCGTGCTGGACGCCCGACTGGGTGAAGAGACCCGTGTCCCTGCCATAGAGGAAGCTGTACATGCGGCCCGTGCCCGTGGCCTGGACCCCACGGTCCTGGACCTCCCGCTGAAACGATCCTCTTCGAAGAAAGCCGTATTGCTGATCGGCGCCCGCCATCCGCACACCGCCCTCGCGCTGGCCACCCGCATCCTGGACCGTGCGGAGGCGGGCGCCGTTGCCGCTCCCCTTTCTGCTGAAGTTGGAGGCGATGCACTGGTAATCATGCGCCTGGCCGGAGTCCTTGGAAATGGTGAGCGTCCACGGGTCCTGTTGCCCGATACGCACCTGATTGGTCATCGCGCCCTGCGTCACCATCTACCCGAAAGGGCCTTCGTGGTCGTTCCGGACTCGGAAGCGGGCCATCTGCCGCGTTGGCTCCTCGAGAAGGATCGCACCCTGCTCCTGGCAAACGCCGGGATGGACTGGTCAGAAGCGGCATGGTCCCTGCCTGAATCGAACGACCTTCGGCCTGCGAGCGAAGACGACTTGCTGGACCTTGGTGCCCGTCCACCCGAAGAACTCCATGACGGTGACTCCCGGGATACCGATCGGGACGCGTTCCTGCGCACGTTGGGACATCTGCAGGACATGGACCGACTTGATGAGGCCCCGGTGGACGACTGGATCCTCTCCGCCACGGCTCCCTCCCTCGTCCCCAGACCGAACCGATGGGCCAACGACTCCCGACCGCTTCCCGCCGTCATCGCTGAACGGTGCAGCGGTTGCGCCGCGTGTTGGACTGTGTGCCCGGAAACAGCCATCACAGCGCGGGCCTTCCGTATCGAGGAACTGGTGACCGCTGCGACCGACAAGGCTCCCGGACCCTTCGTACACCTGCCCCGCCTGACCTCCGCCTGGATTTCCACAGCCCATTCCATCCTCAAAAAGGACGACCTGGGACAGTACCGACGTGTCAGCAATCTTCTCTCCGAATCCCTGGATCAGCTGCTGACCTCGGCCGGTGCCACCGGATCCAAGGCCGCGGCCATTCGGGCAGAAGCTGCGTCCGTCATGGACCAGATTGGCAATCAGGAGATCATCCGGACGGATGTGTGGTTCGGAGATGCCGAAAAAGAAGCGGCTGGATCGGGCAATCTCCTGGCCATTCAGGTCAATCCGGCCGCGTGCACCCACTGTGGTTTGTGTGTGGCGTTGTGCCCCGAGGAGGCCATCCAGGAGCGAAAGGATGTAGCCATCGAAGACGCCTTCCGGCAACTCGACGCTCTGCCTGTATTCAGTAGTGAACGTATGCCTTTTGAGGCCAGTGGCCTTGAAGGCACCCTCTTGACCGGTCCTTCGGCATCGGCTTCGTTCCGTGCCGGCTCAATCGACCGGGGCAACCTGAACCGAACGGTCATCCGGATGGCCGTGGAGACTCATGGCGCGGCCATGCGCGCGCGCACCGACCTGCTTCTTGAGCAACTTGATCAGGGCTTGCAGGATGCCGAAAGGGCGATGGACGATGCCGCACGGGATCGACTGCGCATCAACGACTTTGAATCCTTCGGTCGTCAGCTGGAAGCGGCAGCCGGCAACGTGTCGGAAGTCTTGCAGGACCTTCTGGACACCGCCGGAAATGCGCCGGATGCTTCCCTGAATGATCTGGCCAGCGTACATCGCCGCCTGAAGGGACTGCGCACTGAACTGATGGAAGGCACGAGTGCCCTGTGCGTCGTGAACAGCCTGGATGCACGACATGATGGTCTGGCACCCTTCCCCTCCAATCCGTTCGGCACCAGTGCATTGACGCTGCCGCCGGAGAAGGCCACATCGGTCATCCCGGGGCTGCTGGGAGCGTGGCAACAACGGCTGGAAGGTATGGCTGCCTGTCTTCGTCAGATCCGACAACTCCGGGATGGAACGCTGGAGCCCGACTCGTCCGGCGCCATCACGGACGAGGACCGATCATGGGCCGTCTCGCACCTGCCCCGGATCTTGTGGATCGTGGATTACGTCGACAATGCCATGCTCGGACTCTTGCGCACGAATCGCCCGGTGCATCTTTGCTGGCTCGATGGTGGGCCGACGTTGGACCCGCTGCCCGGTCTGAGCCCTGTGGATGCAAGTGCCCTGCTGCCCGACGGCCTGTTGACGCATCTTTCCCTGTCCGATCCGGTATCGATGTTGACACGCATGGAATCCTCCAGTGCAGCGCACCAAGCGGTATTCCACGTATACGCACCGGACCCAACCAGGGATGGTGTAGACATCAATGCCGTTCCCGACCTGATCAAAGCGGCTGCCCAAGCCGGTATTTCGACTCCGGATGCAGACATTACCCGATCGCTGGCCGACTGGATGATCCGCCAGGAACGGTTCCGGTCGCACTTCACGACCCTTGCACGCACGGATTGGTCGTCCGATCAGGTATCTGTCGGTGAGTGGTTGCGGATGGATGCCAAGGCGCGCACCAAAGTGCAGCCATGTGTCGTCCTCGGGGCAGGCACCTCCGAAGAACGATGGGTCCCTGACCAGGCCGTGCTCGCCCGCTCTGAATCCTGGTGGCACGCGCACCGATCCGGGTCTGAGGAAGCCGAGGCTCATGCCGAAGCCGCCCCAGAGGCCACGCCCACGCCGGGGCCAGAGACGCAGACGCCTGAGCCCACAGTTCCAGCTGACGCCCATGCCCTCCTGACGGAACGGCTGCTGGCCCTGAGCGGCTTCCAGAGTGGCGGCACATCGCTTCAGGCCTTTGTTGAGGCGAACAAGGCGTCTGCAGGATCGGAAGAACAAACCGCCCCCGTCCCATCAGCATCCGGTCAGGACACCGAATGAGCGCTCCCTCCCGCATACAGATGGGCAAGTCGTTCCGGCATGGAATCCACCCGGACGACTACAAGCACCTGACCCGGGAGCTGGCCATCGAGCGCATGCCGATGCCGGAGCGCGTGATCCTCCCCTTGAGCCAGCACCTCGGCAAGCCTTCAGAGCCCCTGGTTGAAAAAGGCCAGAAAGTGTTCCGTGGTGAACTCATCGCCCGATCCGGAGGCTTCGTTTCCTCTCCGCTGCATGCCAGTGTGACTGGTACGGTGACGGGTATCGAGCTGCGTCACCACGCCTCGGGCAACATGGTCGAGGCCATCGAAATAGAGACCGATCGTTCGTCTCCGCAGGCTTTGTTTGCGGAACGCCGCATCGACTGGCACGACATGGAGCCGGCCGAAATCATCCGGCTCATCGGGGAAGGAGGATTCGTGGGTCTGGGGGGCGCGGCCTTCCCGACGCACGTCAAACTGACCATTCCCGAAGGCAAGACGGCACGCTTCTTCATTGTCAACGCAGCCGAATGCGAGCCCTACCTGAACTCGGACTTCCGCATCCTGCTCGAGCGTCGCGAAGCCATCGTGGAGGGCATCCGTGTCTACATGAAAGCCCTGGGCGCCGAGAAAGCCTATATCGGCATCGAGGCCAACAAGGACGATGCCGCGCAGAAGCTTGAAGCCATCCTGCCGGACGATCTGGCATGCGAAATCATCGTCCTGGAGACGAAATACCCCCAGGGCGCCGAGAAGATGCTGATCGATGCCGTCTTCCACCGGGAAGTGCCCAGTGGAAAGCTGCCCATCGACGTGGAGACCGTGGTCAACAACGTGGGCACCGTGGCAGGCGTCGGCGAGCTGTTCCTCTTCGGACAGCCCCTCATCGAACGCATTGTCACGGTTACGGGACCCGGTATCGGCCGGCCCGCCAATCTGCTCATGCCGATTGGTACCATGCTCCGGGATGTCATTGCCCACTGCGATGGCATGTCGGATGACACGCGCCAGATCCTGTTCGGTGGGCCCATGATGGGAGCCGCCCAGCGCTTCCTGGACGTGCCGATCATGAAGGGGACCTCCGGCGTCCTGTTCCTGACCGAGGATCAGGTGGTCCATCGGGAAGAATATCCCTGCATCCGCTGCCAGCGCTGCGTGGATGCCTGCCCGGTCTTCCTCAATCCGAGCCGCCTCGGCTCGCTGGCCAAGTCCCGCCTGTACGAGGACATGCTGGATTACCACATCATGGATTGCATGGAGTGTGCCGCCTGCTCGTTCGTGTGTCCTTCCAATATCCCGTTGGTGCAGCGTTTCCGCGTGGCCAAGGGCCTCCTCCGCGAGCAACAGCAGCGTGAACGGGAAAAAGCGAAGGAGGCGGCCGCATGAGCAAGCACGCCCCGCATCCTGATCTGGTCCTCACGACCTCGCCCTTCATCAAGGATCCGACGGATACCCGCTGGATCATGTGGCAGGTCAATCTGGCGCTCGTTCCCGTGACGTTTGCCGCGCTGTGGTACTACGGCCTGGGAACGCTCCTCATTCTGTCGACAGCCATCCTGGGCGCCGCCGGATCGGAAGCCTTCCTGCAGCGACGCGTCCGGAATCTGCCCGGCGGACTGAATGACGGCTCGGCCGTGCTCACCGGATGGCTGCTCGGCCTTACGCTCCCACCTTCCATCCCTCTCTGGATGGCTTTCGCCGGGGGAGTCATCTCCATCGGCCTGGGTAAAGCCATATTCGGCGGGATTGGCGGCAACATGTTCAACCCGGCCCTCGTGGGCCGCGCGTTCCTTCAGGCGGCCTTCCCTGTGGCCATGACCACGTGGCCGGCCATTGAGACGGCCGATCGATTCACCTCGGCGCCGGCTACGCTCTTTGCTCCGCCCTTCCTGACACCTGCGGTCGATGCCATTTCCTCGGCTACGCCGCTGGCGCGGATGGCATTTGACCAGGTGCAGACCGCCACGCCGGACCTGCTTCTGGGCGCTACGACCGGCAGCCTCGGCGAAGCATCCGCCGCTCTCATTTTGCTGGCCGGCATCTATCTGGCCGTTCGCCGCGTCCTGAACTGGCGCATCCCGGTGGCCATCCTGGGATCGGCCTTCGCCTTCGGAGGCATCTTGTATCTCACGAATCCTGAAGTCTATCCGACACCGGAATTCCACCTGTTTGCGGGCGGGCTGATGCTGGGCGCCGTGTTCATGGCCACTGACCCCGTGTCCTCCCCCCTGACGCAGAAGGGGTGCTGGATATTCGGCGTCGGCATCGGAGTGCTGGTTGTCCTCATCCGCCAGTTCGGCGGCCTGCCCGAAGGCGTGATGTACGCCATCCTGTTCATGAACGCCGCCACACCGTTGATCGACCGCCTGACCCAGGCCCGCACGTTCGGCAGCGATCGGGCCGAGCGATTCACCCGATAGACCTTAGATGGCAGACACTACGCCGCATATCACGCAAGACACAGGGACGGCCATGAAGGTCGAAGGCGCCCCCGAACCGCCGCGACCGGACTCCACCCGCATGGTCCTGACCATGGGCGCGGTCGGTCTGCTGGCCTCCATCCTGCTGGTGGCCACCTATACCTATACCGCACCCTACATCGCCGCCAACCAGGCGGCCTACCTGGAGGCCTCCATCCAGGAAGTCCTTCCTGCTTCCACCTCCCGCACCGACTGGCGACTGGTCGGCGAGGAACTGGTCCCGGACAATGAATCGTTCACGATCGAGCCGCGCCTGTTTGCCGGATTCCGGGACGATGGTACGCTCGAGGGTGTGGCCATCGAGGCACAGGGCCAGGGCTATGCCGACATCATCCGTCTCCTGTACGGGTACTCGCCCGATTGCGGCTGCGTGATCGGCCTCAAGGTCCTCGAATCCAAGGAGACCCCCGGCCTCGGTGACAAGATCGGCAAGGACCCCGAATTCCTGTCCAACTTCACGGCGCTGGATGTCCGCCTCTCGAGCCCGGACGGAGCTACGGACGGTCCCCTCGAACTGATCAAGCAGGGTACCAATCTGGACGCTTGGCAGATCGATGCCATTTCCGGAGCCACGATCTCCTCCCAGGCCGTGACGGACATCCTCAATGCCTCGAACGAGCGACTGCTGACCATCATCCACGGGCAACTGGACGAACTCTCCCAACCTCCGCAAGAATGAGCACCCCCACTACACTGGAACCGGCTGCCTCACGCACCATGGACGAATTCCTGAAGGGACTCTGGAAGGAGAACCCGGTTTTCGTGCAGGTGCTCGGCATGTGCCCTGTGCTGGCCGTGACCAACACGGTCATGAATTCGGTGGTGATGGGCGTGGCCACTACGTTCGTTCTTTTGATGTCGGCCATCATCGTGTCCCTGACCCGGAACTGGATTCCGAAGCAGGTCCGCATTGCCACGTACATCCTGGTTATCGCCACCTTCGTGACGATGGCCGACTACATCATCAAGGCCGTCAGCCTGGCCGCCCATCAAAGCCTGGGCGCCTTCATCTCCCTGATCGTGGTCAACTGCATGATCCTCGGGCGCGCCGAGGCCTTCTCTTCGAAGAACGGCGTGAAGGATTCCATCATGGACGCCATGGGCATGGGTATCGGATTCACGCTGGCCATCGTCATGCTGGGTATCGTCCGCGAGTCCCTCGGAAACGGCACGCTGTTGGGCTTTGCCCTCTTCGGAGACCGATTCGAGCCGTGGGTCATCATGGTCCTGCCGGGCGGCGCGTTCTTCGTCCTCGGTTTCCTGCTTCTGGGAATCAATGCACTGAATCGGCGTCGAGCCGCGGAGGCCACCTGACATGCATACCGAAAGCCTGGGCGCCATCTTCGTCAACGCCCTCCTGATCAACAACTTCGTCCTGAGCGCCTTCCTGGGCATCTGTCCCTTCCTGGGCGTCTCTTCCAAGTTCGAGACGGCCTCGCGCATGGGCATGGCAGTGACGTTCGTCATGTTCGTCAGCTCCCTGTGTGCCTACGGCGTCAATGCCCTCCTGCTCTGGATCAACGCGCCCTATCTGCAGCTGATTTCCTATATCGTCATCATTGCGTCGGCCGTGCAACTGGTGGAGATGTTCATCAAGAAGTTCAGTCCGGCGCTCTTCCGGGCGCTCGGCATCTTCCTGCCCCTCATCACCACCAACTGCGCCATCCTTGGTCTGGCCCTCTTCCAGACCGCCAAGGGCTACAACCTGATTGAATCCATCGTGTACGCGCTGGGCGCCGGTGGTGGATTCGCCCTCGCTATCATCCTGATGGCCGGAATCCGCGAGGAACTTGAACTGACCACCGTCCCGGATGTCATCAAGGGCACGGCCATCGTATTGATCGTGGCCGGCATCCTGAGCATGACCTTCATGGGCTTTGCAGGACTCGTCTGAGATGCTTCTACAACTCGTCATAACGACCCTGGCCCTGACCGCGCTGGCCCTGATCTGGATCGGCGTGTCGAAATTGACCTACGTTTCCCAGCCTGGCGCCAGCGGAGACTGGATGGAAGGGCGATGGGGATGCAGTGACTGCGACGAGCAGGATGCGTGTGTACTCAAGGGTCTGGTATCGCACAAGGAATCATGCGATGCCCGCTCTACGGCCCCCTGAACAGGCTTCAGTCTCCTGCGCCCAATTCCTGATAGAAGGCTTCCTGGATGATGTCCGTCTCGGCTGCTTCGTGCACGCGGATGAACTGGACCAGATCCTGAACCCGCGAATGAACCCGTTCCAGTTTGGGGGAATCGGGCTGATAGATGCCCTTCATCACATCGATGATGTGGGTCAGATCTGACGTGATCTTCAGGTGGTCCTCCTCGAGATGCTCGATCTGCGCCACGAGATGGGGTGCCGTGCGGGACATGCGCTCATTGAAGCCGCCCGTTTCTTCCAGGTCGAAATGCTTCTGGAGCTGGTTCAGGAAGTCCCTGAGTTGCCAGAGGCGCTCCAGCTTCCACTCGCCGAACATCTCGGTGTCGGGATGCTCGAAGGTGGTTTCCAGATCAGAAAGGGCCTTCAGGAGGGCTTTGTGGTCGTTTTCGACCAGTTCATTCATGGAGTGGGCGTTGGGCATGACGACCTCACGGGCTGTTGGACGGGGCGGGAAGACTCCGGCGGGATGCCCTTCCCGGGACTCCATTGTATCCGACCTCCCGCACAGGGGGTGTAGTGTCATCCCTGAAAGGCCTGCCATCCATTCAGGACGCCTGTCCCGAGTCCTCGTCTGTTCGTTCTTCGGCCATGTGGCCGACATCGATCAGCACGTCTGTCCACAGGCT
>Ga0209578_10000403_pt1 | contig 58739 bp, 58 predicted proteins | sample tdAd472_FD_187127 | JGI IMG/M metagenome (GOLD analysis project Ga0209578, IMG submission 187127) | Marine sediment microbial communities from the Atlantic coast under amendment with organic carbon and nitrate - tdAd47.2 (SPAdes)... | ecosystem: Environmental > Aquatic > Marine > Coastal >...
TGAAAAGATGGTATCGGGGCGAATCGCCAAGTTCCTGAAGGAAATCACGCTGGTCGGACAGCCGTTCGTCAAGGATGACTCGCTTAGCGTCGGTAAACTCCTCGACCAGGCCGGCGCCCGGGTCACGTCGTTCGTGCGCTTCGAGGTTGGCGAAGGAATCGAGAAAAAGCAGGAGAATTTCGCCGAAGAAGTCATGAAGCAGATCGAGGATTCCAAGAAGTAACGTCGAAGATAAATAACGCGAGTTTTCGCTTAAGTCTTTGATTTACTATGCTTCGTAGCTTCGCAAGTGCGCTAGAATCGATGCGGTCTGGTCGAACGGCATCACGAGGTGAGTTTCGAAGGAATAAGCATGGGTGATTCTGAAGTTCATTACCGTCGCGTACTGCTGAAACTCAGCGGCGAGGCCCTCATGGGCGACCTCGACTACGGCATCGAGCCACGCGTCATCCAGCGGATCGCGGCCGAAATAGCGGCGGCAGCAAAGCAAGGTGTAGAGATTGCCATCGTCATCGGCGGTGGCAATATTTTCCGTGGCGCCGGGTTGGCAAGAGCCGGCATGGACCGGGTAACCGGCGATTACATGGGTATGCTGGCGACGGTGATGAACGCGCTGGCAATTCAGGACGCACTCGAGTCCCAGGACGTTTACGCTCGCGTGATGTCCGCCCTGCAGGTTCACGAAGTTTGCGAGGACTACATCCGCCGACGCGCCGTCAGGCACCTCGAGAAGGGCCGCGTCGTGATTCTTGCTGCCGGTACCGGCAACCCGTTCTTCACCACCGATACTGCGGCGAGCCTGCGCGCCATCGAAATCGGCGCGGACGTGTTGCTCAAAGCGACCAAGGTTGATGGGGTGTACGATTCAGACCCTGTCAGCAATCCCGACGCAAAACGCTACGAAACGGTGTCTTTTGATCAATTGCTCGCCGACAAGCTGCTGGTCATGGACGCGACAGCCGTCGTAATGTGTCGGGACAATGACCTGCCGCTGCGAGTGTTCGACCTGACACGCGCAAACGCGCTGGTCCAGGCGATGGCAGGCGACAATGTCGGCACTCTGGTTACCGCGTAAGCGGCGAAGCCACTAACACAAAGAGGGCAGAGATCGTGTTGGAAGAGATCAAAAAGGACGCGGGCGGCAGAATGACGAAGAGCGTTGCATCGCTGAAGCAGGAATTGACCAAGATCCGAACTGGCCGAGCGCATACGAGCTTGCTGGATCACCTGACGGTCGAGTATTACGGCAGCCAGGTGCCATTGAACCAGGTGTCAAATGTCGGCGTGGAAGACTCCCGGACGCTGACCGTGACACCGTGGGAAAAGGAAATGGTGCCGGTCATCGAGAAAGCCATCATGGGATCGGATCTTGGCCTGAATCCGCAGTCGGCCGGGACCGTCATTCGGGTACCGCTGCCGCCGCTGACGGAGGAACGCCGCAAGGACATGATCCGCGTCGTGCGGCACGAAGCCGAGGGTGGTCGCATCGCTATTCGCAACATTCGCCGCGACGCGATCCACGACATCAAGGAACTCATGAAAGAGAAAATGATCGGCGAAGACGATGAACATCGGGCCGAAGATGAGATCCAGACAATTACGGACAAGTTCATCGCGCAGGTCGATCAGGAACTCGCCGAGAAAGAAAGCGAGCTCATGGAAGTCTGAGTGACGGAGTCGCGGTCGACATCAGATGTGGCAGTCAGTGTTCCCCGTCACGTCGCCGTCATTATGGACGGCAACGGGCGCTGGGCACGGCAACGTACATTGCCTCGCCACGCCGGGCACCGCGCTGGCGTCAAGGCGGTCCGTGCGACCGTGGAGTACGCGGCGAAACGGGGCGTCGAATACCTGACCTTGTTCGCATTCAGCAGCGAAAACTGGCAGCGTCCCAAGGACGAAGTCAGCAAGTTGATGGGACTTTTTGTCGAGGCACTGCGACGGGAAACCGCGGAGCTGCATCAGAATAATGTAAGGCTGCAATTTATTGGCGCTCGTGAGCTGCTCGACCCGAAACTCATCGACAAGATCAGCTCGTCAGAGCAGTTGACGGCAGGTAACAGTGGCCTGAATTTGCAGGTTGCAGTCGCCTACGGGGGGCGCTGGGATATTGTGGAAGCGGCGAGGAAGCTCGCTGGCCAGGTTGCGGCCGGAGAGATCGACGCCGGCGATATCGATGAGGCGGGCTTCGCAGCCGGGCTTCAGTTGGCGGACCGGCCGGACCCGGACCTGTTGATACGCACTGGTGGCGAGCACCGTATCAGCAATTTTTTGCTGTGGAATCTCGCTTACGCGGAACTTTGGTTCAGTGATGTGCTGTGGCCGGATTTCGACGAGTCTGCGCTCGACGCGGCGCTCGAATTTTATTCGCGCCGGCAACGGCGATACGGTCATACCGGGGATCAACTCGAGGCGGTGAAATGCTGAAAAAGCGAGTCATAACAGCAATTATCGCCCTGGCTGTCCTGCTGCTCGTCCTTTTTGCCGTGCCGCAGCCGGTCGCGGAGGCCGTGATCGCGATCCTGATGCTTGCTGGTGCCTGGGAGTGGTCCGGCTTTCTCGGTGTTCGATCGACGACGTCGAGAATCGCGTACGTCGTCATAGTCGCCGCGTTGTTAGGCGTCGTAACCTGGCAGGCACCGCAGATCAACGGCTTGCTGTTCCAGGCGGCTCTCGTGTGGTGGTTTGGAGCCCTGCTGTGGACCTTCTTTTATCCGACAGCTATTCCCGTGGCGGTGCGTTGGATCGGCGGCATTATGGTCCTCGTACCACTCTATAATGCGTTGATCGTGCTTTACCTGGCGAACCCGGCGATCCTGCTGGGCGCTTTACTGATCGTTTGGGCGGCAGACACCGGCGCATTTGTCGCGGGAAAATTGCTGGGACGCGTAAAGCTGGCCCCGAGCATCAGCCCCGGCAAGACCTGGGAAGGCGTGATTGGAGGTCTTGTCACGGTTAGCCTGCTGGCCGTGGTGGGTGCCTACTGGTTCGATGCCCGAATCGAGGTGCTGGTACCGTTTTGCGTGGCAATTGCCTGTGCCTCTGTCGTCGGCGACCTGACCGTCAGCATGTTCAAGCGCACTGCGGGCCTGAAAGACAGCGGTACACTGTTTCCAGGGCATGGTGGAGTGCTCGATCGAATCGACAGTGTCGCCGCGGCGGCACCGTTGTTCGCGCTGGGGATCAGTTGGACGGGGCTACAATGATGCGGCGTTCAGGGCGCATTCAGTCGCTCCTGCGCAGACTCGGCGAGGCTTCTGTTGGAACCGCCGTTGCTGTTGCAAGTCCACATTATGAAGCCGTCGAATCCGGTTTCCGGACGGGTTCGCGCTGCTGCGTTCAAGATTTTGATTTTATTAGGAAATATACCTAAATATGGGTAGTGCAATCGGCAATCTGCTGGCGTTCGTGGTGGCGATCAGTGTCCTCGTGGCCGTGCATGAGTACGGTCATTACATCGTGGGGCGCTGGACGGGCATGAAGGTGCTGCGCTTTTCGATCGGTTTCGGCCGGCCCATCTGGTCGCGGATCGGTGGCAAGGACGGCACCGAGTACTGTATTTCGGCGATCCCGCTGGGCGGCTACGTACGCTTCCTCGATACACGCGAGGGGCCCATTCCCGAAGAGGACGAGGGCCGCGCATTCAACCAGCGCCCGATTCCGCATCGCATTGCCGTATTGCTGGCTGGGCCCGCGTTTAATTTCCTGTTCGCGATTGTCGCGTATTGGGCGCTGTTTATTTACGGCATTCCGACGCTCGTGCCGGCGGTCGGTAATGTCGAGCCGGAGTCCTTTGCCGCTGAAGCAGGATTGCAGCAGGGAGACAAGATCGTCGCCGTCGGCGACGTGGCGACCGCGGACTGGGAAACGGCACTGGTCGCGATGCTCGATCACATGGTTTCCGACGGCCGCGTACCGCTGACGCTGGAGGCTGCCGACGGCTGGCAACGACCCGTCTCCATCGATGTCGGCGACGATGCGCGGCGGCTCACCGAGCCGGGCATGTTGTTTGACGGACTGGGATTTCAGCCTTTCGGCCCCGGTGACTTGCCGGCCGAGATCGGCAGGGTCGAAGACGACGGGCCGGCGAAGGGCGCAGGACTGGAGCCAGGCGACCGCATTGTCTCGGTCGACGGTCTGACGGTCAGCGATTTTGCAGCACTTGTCGAGATTGTGCAGGAGCGGGCCAACAAGGAAGTCGCGGTCGATTTTCTGCGCGACGGCGGCCGCTTGACGACGACGTTGACGATTCAGGAGCGCGTCGTCGATGGTGAGATTCGTGGCCGCCTCGGCGTGGCTCGTGGCGGCGATTTCGTCGACTATTATTATCAACGGCGATTCGGCCCTGTGGAATCACTGACGCAGGCAATGGCGCGAACCTGGTCATCGACCGTGTTCACGTTGCGGATGCTCGGGCGCATGATTACGGGTGATGTGTCCATCAAGAACATCAGCGGTCCGATCAATATTGCGCAATTTGCGGGTGAGTCGGCACAACGTGGCCCCGACTACTTCCTCGGCTTCCTGGCAATTGTCAGTATCAGCCTGGGCGTCTTGAATCTGTTACCGATACCGGTACTCGATGGCGGCCAGATCGTTTACCAGTCGATCGAGGGCCTGAAGGGCAGTCCGCTGTCGGAGCAGGCGCAGATCATGGGTCAGCAGATCGGCATATTCGCATTGATTCTGTTGATGAGCTTCGCTTTTTACAACGATCTTGCGAGAATATTCGGTTGAGCCACCGAAACCTGGAAATGCCTGCATGACTCCTGGACCAAAAAACGCAATCTCCGACTGGCGGCGCATCGCCACGATGCTGTTGCTGAGTCTGTTGGCAGCGAATGCTATTGCGGAAACGGAGCCTTTTGTCGTCAGGGACATGCGTGTCGAAGGGCTGCAACGCATTTCGGAAGGTACGGTATTCAACTACCTGCCGATCAACATTGGCGACACTGTCGACCATGTTCGAATCAGTGAAGCAATTCGCGCGCTGTATACGCAAGCACTGTTCGATGACATCGAAATGCGGCGTGATGGCGACACCTTGATCATTGCAGTCAAGGAACGACCCTCGATCGAGAGCTTCGAGATCGAGGGAAACAAAGACATCAAGACCGAGGATTTGATGGAGTCGCTGCGTGACGTCGGGCTTGCGAAAGGCCGTACGTTTGATCGTTCGACTCTCGACAACGTGGCAATGTTCATGCGTGAGCAGTACTACGATCGTGGCAAGTACGGCGTCAGGATCAATACCAACGTCGAAGACCGGCCGAATAATACGGTGCGCATCAAGATCGACGTTGTGGAAGGTGACCGCGCAAAGATTCGCCAGGTAAATATTGTTGGTAATACGTCCTTCGATGAAGATGAGATTCGCGACGGCTTCAACCTCGATACTGCGAACTGGCTGTCGTGGATTCGCCAGGACGATCGCTACGAGAAGCAAGGGCTCGAAGGAGATCTCGAGACCTTACGGTCTTTTTACATGGATCGTGGCTTCGCTAACTTCAGCATCACATCAACCCAGGTCGCAATTTCGCCAAACAAGAAAGACATATTCGTTACGATCACAATTAACGAAGGTGCGAAGTACACGATATCCGACGTGAAGATCGTCGGTGAGATGGTGGTTCCGGAAGCATACCTGCGGGCTATGGTGCTTGCGCAACCGGGTTCGACGTTCAACCTGGGTCTGTTGACGCAGTCGGCGGAATTCATGTCGGTGCGCCTCGGCGAGCAGGGTTACGCAAACGCCGAGATCGAGCCCGTGCCCGAACTCGATCATGATGACAATACGGCAGATATCACGTTCTATGTCGATCCGAAGAGTCGCGTCTATGTCAGGCGCATTAACTTCAACGGAATAGACGAGGTCGATGACGAGGTGTTGCGACGTGAGTTGCGGCAATTGGAGGGTGCGTATCTTTCCAATGTCCTGGTCGACCGTTCCAAGTTCCGCCTCCAGCGGCTACCGTACGTACAGCCAACCGTTGCGTCGAACATGATACCGGTTGCTGGAAGTCCGGATCTCGTCGACGTGGATTTCGACATCGAGTACCAAATGCCCGGACAATTCTCGGGCGGACTCGGCTATTCCGGGTCACAGAAGCTGATGCTCAACGGCAGCATTGTGCACACGAACTTTCTCGGCACGGGCAATCGCGTTGCGCTCGAATTATCTACGGGCCAGTTTTCGAAACTCGCCAGTTTGTCGCATACCGATCCATATCGCACCATGGATGGTGTGCGCCGCACCGTGGGTATCAACTTTCGGAAGATCACGCAGTTTACGTCAAGTTCATCCGATTTCTCGACGACGACTGCCGGAGCGTCACTCGACTACGGTTATCCGCTGAGTGAATTTCAGACACTGTCATTCGGGCTCAACTACCAGAAGTCGGAACTGCTGTCTTCGACCTCGAGTACGGCGCAATCGCAGGAATGGGTTGCCAATAACGGTAACCCGTTTATCGAGGATATCGGCGGTGGTGCCGTGTTCTTCGGCACCAGGTTCAATACCTACGAACTGATTGCCGGCTGGACTTACGATAGCCGCAATCGTGCGCTTTTCGCGACCCGCGGAATGCGTCACCAGGTATTCTTGTCGGCCGCGGCCCCGGGCAGCGAGGTCGAGTTCTACACCTTCCGTTACAACATGACGATGTACTATCCGCTGTGGAGGCGGTTTGCGCTGCGCCTTAATCTTGAAACCGGCATCGGTGAGGCCATGGGCGACACCACGGCACTGCCGCCGTACAAGCAGTTTTTCGGTGGTGGACCGCAGTCTGTGCGCGGTTTCCGTGAGTCCTACCTGGGTCCACGTGACAGCTTCGGCAATCCTTACGGCGGCAATGTGTTGGTTGCCAGTCAGTTAGAGCTTATACTTCCGCTGCCGGACAAGTGGGCCGGCCAGACGCGTGCGTCGATATTTTATGATGTGGGTAACGTGTTCAATACCGGCGAGGTCAATTTTACGGACAAGCTGGGCAGTCCGCTCGAATACAAGCCGGACTTTGATGAGCTTCGTGCCTCCGTTGGCATAGGTGTCCAGTGGTTGGCGCCAATGGGCTTGTTCAGGTTCAGTTATGCGTATCCGCTGAACGATTACAGGGGTAACGAGAGGTATTTCGGAGACGAGGTGGAACGATTCCAGTTCTCCATTGGTCAAGCATTTTAAGGAATGGATATTTTATGAGTTTTGTAAAACAACACCTGGTTAGAGCAGCAATCGGTATCACACTGGCATGCGCATTCGTATTGCCGGCTGCCGCACAGGAATTAAAAATCGGCGTAGTTAACGTGCCGGTCCTTATGGATCGTTCACCGCAGACCAAGGCCGCAATGGATGCGTTGCAGGAAGAGTTTGCACCCCGTCAACGTGAGTTTATGGCCAAGCAGAAAGAACTCGAGGACCTGACAGCGAAGATCCAGAAAGACGTTTCTGTCATGGGTGAAACCGAGCGCCGCAACGCAGAGAAGAACTTGCGTGATTTGCAGCGCGACGTCGCGCGGATACAACAGGAATTCCGTGAGGATCTCGAACTGCGCCAGAATGAGGAACTCGGCAATCTGCAGCGTTCTTTACTGAAGGAAGTGCAGGACTACGCGCAGGCCCAGGGTTACGACCTCGTCGTCGGTGACGGCGTGCTGTTTGCCAGCACGACAGTCAATATCACCGAGGAGGTGCTGCGAACTGTCGAGGCTAACTTCCAGGCCCAGGGCGCACGCTGACCGGTTTTCCGGTACCTCGACTTAGCGGCTGATGCCGATAACGCTCGGAGAACTCGCGACACGATTCGACTGTGAACTTGTCGGTGATGCCGACGTCGTCGTCGACAATGTTGCCGGGTTGCACAATGCCGGCCCGGGTTCGCTGAGTTTCCTGTCCAACCCGCAATTTAAAAAGCAACTGTCTTCGACGAAGGCAGCTGCTGTCATTTTGCGCGCCGCCGACGCGGATGATGCGCCGACAGCGGTACTGGTCAGCGATAATCCCTATGCGCACTATGCGCTGATGGCGGCGCATATTCATCCGGCGCCAAAATACGCGCCGGGTATTCACGCGTCGGCAGTCGTTTCTGAATCTGCAAACGTGGCCGACTCTGCGCACATTGCAGCGCAGGTTTACATCGGCGACGAAACCGTTATCGGTGATAACGCTTACATCGGTCCAAATACTGTGGTTGGTCCGAACTGTACGATTGACAATGATTGTCAACTGATTGCGAGCGTCACTCTCGTCAGGCAGGTTGCGGTGGGGGCGAGGAGCATCATCCATGCCGGCGCAGTCATTGGTGCTGACGGATTCGGTAATGCGATGACGCCACAGGGTTGGGTCAAGGTGCCGCAGCTGGGTGGTGTTCGCATCGGTGCCGATGTTGAGATCGGTGCAAATACGACTGTCGATTGTGGCGCGATCGGTGATACCGTCATCGAGAATGGCGTGCGTATCGACAATCTTTGCATGATTGCGCACAACGTCCACATTGGGGCGCACACCGCGATGGCAGGGATGAGCGGAATATCAGGCAGTACGACGGTGGGCAAGCGTTGCCTGTTCGCCGGTCAGTCTGGCACAGTCGGTCATATCAATATTTGCGATGACGTTGTCGTGAGCGGCAAGGCGGTGATTTCCAAGGACATCGACGAGCCCGGCGTTTATGCGGGCAGTTTCATGGCGGAGCCGGCGCGTGAGTGGAATCGAAAGGTTGCGCGGTTCCGGCGGCTCGCACAACTCTTAGAGCGGGTCGGCAAGCTCGAGAAATCCAACAAATAATTCACGAAGATTCTGATGATTCATCCCACCGCGATTATTTCCGACAGCGCAAACGTTGCCGATGATGTGGACATCGGGCCGTACACCATTGTCGGCGACAATGTCGAAATCGGTAGCGGCACACAAATTGATAGTCATGTCGTGATTAACGGGCCGACAATAATCGGTAGCGATAACCACATTTATCAATTTGCCTCGATCGGCGACGATCCACAGGATAAGAAATACGATGGCGAGCCGACGCGACTTCTGATCGGTGACCGAAATACGATTCGTGAATTTACGACAATCAGCCGTGGTACGACGCAAGATATCGGCGATACGATCATGGGTGATGACAACTGGATAATGGCGTACGTGCATATCGCCCATGACTGTGTCATTGGTAACAAGACAATCATGGCTAACAATGTCACGCTCGCAGGACACGTGCACGTCGGAGACTGGGTGATCTTCGGCGGTTTCTCGGGCGCGCATCAATTCTGCACGATTGGCGCGCATGCGTTTCTCGGTATGTACGCCGGCGTCAACAGGGACGTCCCGGCATACACGATGGTTTCGGGCCAACCGGCTGTGCCACGAGGCATCAACAGCGAGGGTCTCAAGCGTCGCGATTTCAGCGAGGAACAAATCCGCAATATCAAGAACGCCTACCGAATCGTGTATCGCAAACGTATGAAACTCGCGGAGGCAATCGGCGAGGTCGATGAACTCAGCAAGACTCAGCCCGAACTCGTCATTTTTCTCGAGTCGCTGCGCTCCTCCGAGCGCGGCATCATCCGATAGATTCCGTGCCCCTTCGCGTCGGACTGGTCGCTGGCGAGTCCTCGGGCGACCTGCTTGGCGCGGGTCTGATAAAGGCAGTCCGTGAGCGGTATCCGGATGCCGTATTCGAGGGTGTTGCAGGGCCCGAAATGGCGGCAGCCGGGTGCGAGCAATGGTCAGACGCGGAGGTACTTTCGATGATGGGTTTCGTCGAGCCGCTCAAGCATCTGCCCGAACTGCTGCGGTTGCGCAGATCGCTGATCGCCCGTTGGCGCACAACGCCGCCGGACGTATTCGTCGGCATCGACTCACCGGATTTCAATCTCGGTCTGGAGACCGCTCTAAAGGCATCGGGTATCAAGACGATGCACTATGTCAGCCCGTCGATCTGGGCCTGGCGGGCGGGTCGTCTCCGGAAAATCCTGCGAGCGGCTGATTGCGTGCTTTGCTTGTTGCCATTCGAGCCGGCACTCTACGAAAAGACCGATACGAATGCCGTATTCGTAGGTCACCCAAAAGCCGGCATTTTGTCTCCCGATATCGACGTCGCAAGTATCCGGTCCTCGCTCAACCTGTCTGGGGAAGGCAAGGTCGTAGCCGTGTTACCAGGCAGTCGTGGCACTGAAGTCAGTCGGCTTGCGCCGATATTTGCGGCGGCTGCCGCAAGGATCGCGGCCAACGACGACCGTATTCGATTCATCACACCGGTAGCACGGCCGAAACTTCGCACCGTCATATCAGACCACCTGGAACAGCAAGGCGTCACCGAACGCTTCACACTTGTCGACGGCAATTCGATCGAGGCCATGTCCGCCGCTGATGTTGTATTGCTGGCGTCCGGGACCGCGGCTCTAGAGTCTGCACTGCTCGGCAAGCCGACCATTGCTGCATACCGCGTTGCGTCCCTGACATATTGGATCTTGCGCTTCTTCAACGTGATCAAGTTGCAGTACTTCACGCTGCCGAATCTGCTGACAGAAAAGCCCCAGATCCCGGAATTCATCCAATACGATGCGAAGCCCGATGTTATTGCGAATGAGGTCATATCCATGCTCGATGACCCGCAACGCTGTGCAGGCATCCGCAGGAGATTTGCTAAACTGCGAGGCGAGTTGGCGCTGGATGCAGACGAGCGCGCAGCCGATGCACTAATAAGACTCGCAGCGCAGGGTTAAGCCGGCAATCATGCAGCACTATCAGCCAGATTCATTCCGCGGGCCGGTCGCCGGCGTCGACGAAGCCGGTCGCGGGCCATTGGCAGGCCCCGTCGTTGCGGCGGCGGTCATACTGAATCCGGCACATCCTATCGACGGGCTCCGAGATTCCAAGAAGCTCTCGCCAGCTCGCCGTGAAGCGTTCGCCGCCGCAATCCGGCAGCGGGCGTTGAGCTGGTCCGTGGCCTGGTCGGACCCGGCCGAAATCGATGCACTGAATATCCTCGCTGCAACCATGCTCGCAATGCGGCGGGCAATTCTCGGTCTGGCGGTTACTCCGCACAGCGTACAGGTTGACGGCAATCGCCTGCCGGATTTGCGCTTCGGAAGCGGCCGGATCGATGGTGTGGCGATTGTCGGCGGCGATGCAAAGGTCGACGCGATCAGTGCGGCATCGATTATTGCCAAGGTCACTCGCGACCGGATGATGGTCGCGATGGACGTCGTTTACCCGGACTACGAATTCGCGCGTCACAAAGGCTACGGGACCGAGGTGCATCGTGAGCGCCTGCGTGCGCATGGTCCGTGCCGCGAACACCGCCGCAGTTTTGCACCCGTGAGAGCCCTGCAATGACAGCGCAGCCGTTCGCGCACCTGCACCTGCACACGGAGTATTCGCTCGTAGACAGTACTGTGCGTATTAAAGTATTGATGGACAAGGTGGCGACGGACGGCATGCCCGCTGTCGCCATGACTGATCAGAATAATCTCTTCGGGCTGGTGAAGTTCTACAGGCGGGCGCTGGCCGCGGGAGTCAAGCCGATCGTCGGCGCCGATCTGCGAATTGCGAATGACGACGAGCCGGATCGCCCCTACAGGCTGATTGTGCTTTGCCAGGACAATGCCGGGTACCGCAACCTGTCACGGCTGATCACGCGCGCCTTTCTCGAAGGTCAGGTACGCGGTGAACCCCTGGTCTGTCGGGACTGGCTGACCATGGAAAGTTGTGCCGGTCTGATAGCACTGTCAGGCGGGGCGCACGGCGATGTGGGGCATGCGCTCACCGTCGGCCATAAGGACGAGGCGCGCCAACGGCTTGCCGACTGGCGGACCATTTTCGCGGATCGCTATTATCTCGAGCTGATCCGTACGGGACGCGCCGATGAAGAAGACTGTGTGCAGGCCAGCCTCGTGCTCGCCAGCGAAGCGGGCGTCCCAGTGGTCGCGACCAATGATGTGCGGTTCCTCGAGCGCGAAGACTTCAACGCACATGAAGCGCGCGTTTGTATCCACGACGGTCGTGGTCTTGCCGACACCGAACGGCCCCGCCTGTACAGCGAGCAGCAACATTTCCGCTCATCGGCCGACATGGTCGAATTATTTGCCGACGTACCGGAATCCATAGAGAACGCAATCGAGATCGCAAAGCGCTGCAATCTCGATCTAAGACTCGGCGACAGCGTATTGCCGGCGTTTCCGGTTCCTGCGGGCCAGACCGAGGAAGAGTTTCTGGAGGCAGAAGCGCGGGGCGGCCTGGAGGCAGCGCTCGAAGGCGTGTTCGAGGCTGGCAACGTTGCGACAAAAGAACGGGACGCCGTCAGCGCGCCCTATCACGCCCGGCTCGCGACCGAACTCGAAGTCATCCAGGGCATGGGTTTCCCGGGCTACTTCCTGATCGTCGCGGACTTCATTCGCTGGGCACGCGAGAACAATATTCCGGTCGGACCAGGCCGCGGCTCCGGCGCCGGCTCGCTCGTGGCATGGGTGCTCGGTATTACCGATCTCGATCCGCTGGAACACGACCTGCTGTTCGAACGATTTCTCAATCCGGAACGCGTTTCGATGCCGGACTTCGATATCGATTTCTGCATGGAAGGGCGAGATCGCGTCATCGACTACGTCGCGGAGCGGTACGGACGCGATCGGGTCGCGCAGATCATCACTTTCGGCACGATGGCGGCCAAGGCTGTCATTCGCGACACGGGCCGGGTGCTCGGGCAACCTTATGGTTTCGTCGATCGCATCGCGAAACTGGTGCCATTCGAGATCGGCATGACGCTCGACAAGGCTCTGGAGCAATCTGAAGAACTTGCGACGATGTATCGTGACGACGAGGAAGTTGCCGCCATCATCGATCTCGCGAAGTCACTCGAGGGACTGGTTCGGAACGCCGGCAAGCATGCCGGCGGCGTGGTAATCGCTCCCGATCAACTGACCGATTTCGCGCCGCTCTATTGCGAAGATGGCGGCGGCAACATTGTCACGCAACTGGATAAGGACGATGTCGAAGCGATCGGGCTGGTCAAGTTCGATTTCCTCGGGCTCAAGACGCTGACGATCATTGACTGGGCCGAACACATCGTCAATGCGAATTACCCGGACGAGCATCTCGACATCAACCTTGTTTCCATGCGCGACGCCCGGACCTTCGAGTTGTTGCGCAGCACGCAGACCGCCGCCGTATTTCAGCTCGAGTCGAGCGGCATGCGCGATTTGATAAAACGACTGCGCCCGGACCAGTTCGGTGATCTCGTTGCACTGGTTGCCCTGTTTCGGCCCGGCCCGCTGCAGTCCGGCATGGTGGACGATTTCATTGCCCGCAAGCACTCCGTCAACCAGGGTGAAATCGATTACCTGCATCCCGATCTCAAGCCGGTTCTGGAGGAGACCCATGGCGTCATCCTTTACCAGGAACAGGTCATGCAAATCGCGCAGGTACTGGCCGGCTACACGCTGGGTGGCGCCGACCTGTTGCGCCGCGCAATGGGAAAGAAGAAGCCCGAAGAGATGGCGAAGCAGCGCGAGATATTCGTTAGTGGTGCGACGTCCCGAGGCGTAGCGGAACCGACTGCGACGCGCATATTCGATCTCATGGAAAAATTCGCAGGGTACGGCTTCAACAAATCACACTCGGCAGCCTATGCGTTGTTGTCCTACCAGACGGCATACCTGAAAGCGCATTTCCCGGCTGCATTCATGGCTGCGGTCATGAGCGCGGACCTCGACAACACCGATAGGCTGGTGACACTCAAGGATGACTGCAGAAAGCTGGGCCTGGGACTGGAGGGGCCCAGCGTCAATCGATCGGCCTATCACTTCAGCGTCTCCGGTGAGTGCACCATTTTGTACGGACTTGGCGCTATCAAGGGCGTTGGGCGTGCCGCGGTTGAGGCGCTTATTGCCGAGCGCGAGGCCAACGGGCCGTACCGAAGTCTCGTCGAATTTTGCCGGCGCGTGGATCACGAAAAGATCAACCGGCGAGCCCTCGAGGCAATGATCAAGTCGGGTGCCATGGACGACTTCGGACAGTCGCGGCGCGGACTCATGCACCAGGCGCCGGAAGCGATCAAGAGTGCTGACCAGCATGCGCGCGCTGTCGCCGCGGGCCAGAACGATATGTTCGGTCTCGAAGCGCAGGTAGAGGAAAAAGACGTTCCTGCGCCCATCGACCTCGACGAGTGGCCGGAGCGATTGCTGTTGAGCAGCGAAAAAGAAGCACTCGGATTGTATTTGACCGGTCACCCGTTCGATGCCGTGCGAGCCGATGCACACTGCTTTGTGGACGGCAAGCTAGGCGATCTGGCAGCCGAGCCTGCGCCGCAATCATCCCGCGGCAAGCGTGACTACGGACAATCGCGTCGCGAGGTGACGATTGCGGGATTGGTTGTCGATGTGCGCAAGCGTGGCAATCGTGTCAGCGTCGTGCTCGATGACGATAGTGGCCGCATGGAAGTCAGCCTGTTCAACGAGGCATTCCAGGAGTTCCGGCACCTGCTCGTCAAAGACGAAATCGTCGTCGTCAGCGGTTCCTTGCGCTATGACGATTTCATCGGCGCCTGGTCACTGAACGTGAAAAACGTCCTGCATATCGACCGTGTCATCGAGAGTCGCGCGAAAAGCATGATTCTGAAACTCGCGCCGAACGGGCAGGGCGAGCAGCTGCTGATGCGACTGCATGACGTGCTGCTACCGTACCGCGAGGGTAGTTGCGAGGTAGCCGTGCAGTACTTCGGCGATGATGCGGCTGCCCGACTCGATCTCGGCGCGGAATGGTCGGTACGGCCGAGTCGCGAGTTACGCGACAAACTGGCAGAGCTGCTCGGTAGCAATAATGTCCGTCTGCTCTACGCACCCGGGCGCGAAATCATGTAGAGTCCGTCTTCCGGCCTGCCGCAGTGCGTGCAAAATACGTCGAAAACACACGCTATGGACCTGAAATTCCTGGAATTCGAGCAACCGATTGCTGAACTCGAGGCCAAGATCGAGGAGCTGCGATTCGTTGGTGATGATTCTGAAATCAACATCAATGAGGAAGTTGCGCGCCTGCGCGACAAGAGCGAAGCGCTAACAAAAAGCATCTTTTCCAAGCTCAGCGCCTGGCAGATCGCCCAGGTTGCCAGGCACCCGATGCGGCCTTATACGCTCGACTATCTCGAGAAGATCTCGCCCGATTTCCAGGAGCTGCACGGCGATCGCATGTACGCGGACGATCCGGCCATAATCGGTGGCGTCGGCCGGATAGACGGGCGCGCCGTCATGTTCATCGGCCATCAGAAAGGCCGGGATACCAAGGAACGCGTTCGCCGAAACTACGGTATGCCGAAGCCCGAGGGCTACCGTAAGGCACAACGCCTGATGCGCATGGCGCAGAAATTTTCGCTGCCTGTCGTTACGCTCATCGACACACCGGGTGCCTACCCGGGCGTTGGCGCCGAGGAGCGTGGCCAGAGTGAGGCGATTGCTTACAGCCTGTACCTGATGGCCGGTCTCAGGACGCCCATTATCAGCGTGGTCATCGGTGAAGGTGGGTCCGGCGGCGCGCTTGCGATTGGCGTGAGCGACAAACTGCTCATGCTGCAATACGGTATCTACTCGGTAATTTCACCCGAGGGCTGCGCATCGATCTTGTGGAAGAGTGCCGACAAGGCCGAAGATGCGGCCGAAGCAATGCGCATCACGGCCGATGCCCTGAGTGGTTTCGGACTCGTCGACGAGGTTCTGGCCGAACCATTGGGCGGCGCACACCGCAACCCGGGCGAAGCGGCCGAAGTCCTTCGCAACGCGCTCATCAAGAGCCTGGACGAACTCGACACATTGTCCAAGGAGCAATTGCTGGAGAATCGCCAGAGGCGCCTCGCCGGATTTGGCGAATTCAAAGAGGCGTGACCTTCAGCCCTGCGAGTCTCCTCGATCGGCTCGGTGAGCTCGAGACAACCACGAACAAACCAGGACGCTACGTAATCGCACTGAGTGGCGGGCTGGACTCAACGGTGCTGGCCGCTGCGCTGGCTTTAACCCGCGAGGTCCACGGCAAGGAGTTGCTGGCGGTTCACATCGACCATCAGCTGCAGCCGGAGTCGGCCGCCTGGAGCGAGCACTGCCGGGATCTCGCTGCTGGCCTGGGTATTGAATTCACCACCGAACGGGTCGATGTCGATCGAAATTCCGGCAGTGGGCTCGAAGCAGCCGCGCGTGCCGCCCGCTACGCGGTGCTTGCGCAGCACCTGCGGCCGGGAGACTGGTTGTTGAGCGCACACCATCGCGACGATCAGGCGGAAACATTGCTGATGAACCTGATGCGCGGTAGCGGACCCGCGGGTATCGCCGGCATCGGGCTGATCAATCCACTCGGCCGCGGCTGGCTGGTACGGCCGCTGATCGACGTCTCGCGCACGGCGCTCGAAGAGTACGCGGCAGACGCGAAGCTCGCCTGGGTCGAGGATCCGTCGAACAAGGACCGTTGCTTCGATCGGAATTACCTGCGCCATGAGATTCTGCCGCGGCTGGAACAACGGTGGTCCGGTGTCACCAGCAGACTCGCGAAAAGTGCCAGCCTTGCCGGCGAAGCTGCAACGTTGTTGGCGGACCTCGCGGATCTCGATCTGCGCTCGATGGGTGACCGCCCGGAGAGAATCGATATCGAGGGATTGTCGGACCTTTCCGAACCCCGGCAGCGAAACTTGCTGAGATATGCTATCCGCCAGGCAGGGTTGCCATCGCCACCGACGGCACAACTCAACGCGGTGCTGCAGGACCTCGTTTCTGCCAAAGAAGATGCCCAACCATTGGTCAACTGGCCCGGAGCCGAGGCGAGACGCTACCGAGGGTATTTGTATGTCTTGCCGGCCGATGGTGAGGCCGGACTTGCCACCGAATCACAGTGCTTCGGCAGTTCGCCGCTCGAGCTGGCTCACGGGCTCGGGACGCTCACGCTGTCGTCCGAAGCCGCGCCGGGCCTGTCGCAGGCGGTCATTGAGCAGGGTTTGATCGTTCGCTACCGCAGGGGCGGAGAGGAAATTCAGCCTGTAGGTCATGCACATACGCGTAAATTGAAGAAATTACTCCAGGAAGAAGGCGTGGTGCCATGGATGCGCGAGCGCATTCCGCTCGTGTACTCGGGAGACGAGCTCGTGGCGGTTGCGGACCTCTGGATTGCCGCTGGCGCGGTCAGCAGTCCCGGTACAAGTGTTCACTGGAATGGCCGGCCGGCACTGCACTGAAGCGGTTTCCATTGTGTCGCAATGGGTGTTCTGTTAACGTTTAAAACCGTCTTTATATCCAACGACGGCGCGACATTTGAGGGTTGGAGAGAAGCACACCGGACTCGTGCTTTGGATCCAACCCTTATCTTTTGCAGCCGCAGGTGTAACCGGGCTCAAACATGACATCGTATGTATTCATCACCGGCGGGGTGGTGTCGTCTCTGGGCAAGGGCATCACATCTGCCTGCCTTGGCGCGATCCTTGAGGCACGTGGTCTTTCGATCAGCATGATCAAGCTGGATCCGTACCTGAACGTTGATCCTGGCACCATGAGCCCGTTCCAGCACGGCGAGGTTTTCGTCACACATGACGGCACGGAAACCGACCTCGACCTCGGGCACTATGAGCGCTTCGTGCGCACCGTCACAGGACGCAACAGCAATTTCACGACCGGCAGAATTTACGAGAGCGTAATCGGCAAGGAGCGCCGTGGCGACTATCTCGGTGCGACCGTGCAGGTGATTCCGCATATCACCGACGAAATCAAGGAAAGCGTCAAGCGCGGTGCCGGCGACGCCGATATCTGTCTCGTCGAGATCGGCGGCACGGTCGGCGATATCGAGTCATTGCCGTTTCTCGAGGCAATACGCCAGATGGGTATCGAACTCGGACACGATCGGGTCGTTTACGTCCACCTCACGCTTGTGCCCTACATTGCGACATCGTCGGAGATCAAGACCAAGCCCACGCAGCACTCGGTCAAGGAATTACGTTCGATCGGCATCCAGCCCGATATCCTCGTGTGCCGCTCGGAAGAGCCGCTGCCAGACGAACAGCGCAAGAAGATCGCGTTGTTCACCAATGTCCAGGAACCGGCGGTCATATCTGCTTACGATGTTGACGATCTCTACAAAATTCCGGCGATGATGCACGAGCAGGGACTCGACGACATCGTTGCGCGGCAACTGCGACTCGATCTCCCGCCAGCCGACCTCGGCGAGTGGCAGGCGATCGTCGAGGCGAAACAGAATCCGACGAGTGAAGCCAATATCGCGATGGTCGGCAAGTACGTCGATCTCAAGGATTCCTACATCTCGCTGGTCGAGGCACTGCTGCACGGCGGTATTCATACCCAGACACGGGTGAACATCCACTTTGTCGAGGCACAGGAGATCGAGAATCGGGGCCTCGAGTGCCTGCGCGGCATTGACGGCATCGTCGTGCCCGGAGGCTTCGGCGACCGGGGCATCGAAGGCAAAATCCTCGCCGTGCAATTCGCGCGCGAAAACGGCATCCCTTATCTTGGCATTTGTCTCGGCATGCAGGTCGCGGTCATCGAGGCTGCACGCCACCTGGCAGGCCTCGACGGCGCGATGAGTACCGAATTCGACCGTTTGACACCGCACCCGGTCATCGGCCTGATTACCGAGTGGCAAACGTCCTCGGGCGACCTCGAACTGCGCGACGAGGGTTCCGACCTGGGAGGCACAATGCGTCTCGGCGCACAGGAAGTGACACTCGTGGAAGGATCCCTTGCGGCGACAACCTACGGGTCGACAACAATCGAAGAACGACATCGGCACCGCTTCGAAGTCAATAACAACTACCGGCAGGAGCTCGAGAAGACGGGGCTGCGATTCTCCGGGTTGTCCGTGGATGACCTCGTCGAAATGGTCGAGATTCCCGATCACCCGTGGTTCCTCGCGAGCCAGTTTCACCCCGAATTTACGTCGAACCCCCGCGACGGCCATCCGTTATTCAAGGGGTTCATCACCGCGGCAAGGCAGCACCACGAAGGTGCAATGCCGAGGGCTGCCGAAGCATGAAACTCGCGCAGTTCGAAGCGGGTAACGACCAGCCGATCTTCCTGATCGCAGGGACCTGTGTCGTTGAAAGCGAGGCCATGTCAGTCGATACGGCGGGAGTCCTGCAGGAGATCTGCGCCAGGCTCGGCATTCCTTTCATATTCAAGTCATCGTTCGACAAGGCAAATCGTAGTTCGGCGGGAAGTTTCCGCGGACCGGGAATGGAAGAGGGCCTGCGCATCCTCGGCGAGGTCCGGAAGCAGCTGCAGGTCCCGGTGTTGACGGACGTGCACGAAGATACTCCCATGGACGAAGTCGCAGACGTTGTCGACGTGCTGCAGACGCCGGCATTTCTATGCCGGCAGACAAATTTCATTTTGCGTGCCGTCGGCACCGGCAAGCCAGTCAATATCAAGAAGGGCCAGTTTCTGTCGCCGTGGGAAATGCAAAACGTTGTCGACAAGGCGAAGTCGACGGGCAACGAAAACATCATGGTCACTGAACGTGGATTCTCGTTCGGCTACAACAATCTCGTGTCCGATATGCGCAGTCTCGCGGTCATGCGGCAGACGGGATGTCCCGTCATTTTCGACGGGACCCACTCCGTGCAACTGCCCGGCGGCTTGGGATCGGCGTCGGGTGGACAGCGGGAGTTCATTCCCGTGCTGGCGCGTGCCGCGACCGCGGTTGGTATTGCGGGCTTGTTCATGGAAACACACCCGGATCCGGACAAGGCGCTGTCGGATGGGCCGAACGCCATGCCACTCGGCCAGATGGAGAAGCTTCTCGAGACCCTCGTCTCGATCGATCGCAACGTCAAGCAACACGGCTACCTCGAAGCGGAGTTCGGGCTGGGCTAGGGCCCCAATAACCTTTTAAGGAAATCACCATGATCAGGATCAGCGATATTCGCGGTCGGGAGATTCTCGATTCGCGCGGAAACCCCACCGTGGAAGCCGACGTAACGCTTGAGGATGGCACGACAGCTCGCGCTGCGGTTCCATCGGGCGCGTCGACCGGCACGCGTGAGGCCGTGGAATTGCGTGACGGCGACAAGTCCCGTTACCTCGGCAAGGGCGTGACGAAGGCCGTCGCCAACGTCAATGGCGAGCTGCGTGACTCCCTGCTGGGCGCGGACTTCGAAAATCAGCGCGCGCTCGATCGGCACATGATCGAACTCGATGGCAGCGACAACAAAGCTCGCCTCGGCGCCAATGCTCTGCTGGCTATCTCACTCGCGACCGCGAAAGCGGAAGCGCAATCGACCGGCGTGTCGTTGTTCCGCCATCTCGGCAATAGCAAGACGATGCCGGTGCCGATGATGAATATCATCAACGGCGGTGCGCACGCCGACAATAGTGTCGATATCCAGGAGTTCATGATTTTGCCGGTCGGGGCGCCCAACTTCCACGAGGCACTCCGCTACGGTACCGAAATATTTCATGCCCTCAAATCCGTACTGCGTGCGCAGGGACTTAACACCGCGGTTGGAGACGAGGGCGGGTTCGCACCTGACCTGCCGTCGAACCGTGCTGCGCTGGACACGATTATGGAGGCGATCGGCGAGGCAGGCTTCAAGGCCGGCGACGATATCCTGCTCGGACTGGACGTCGCCAGTTCGGAATTCTACGAGAATGGTCAATACGACCTGGCGTCGGAAGGACGCAAGTTCGACGCAGCCGGATTCAGCGATTTCCTCGCCGAACTCGTTGATGGCTACCCGATCATTACGGTCGAGGACGGTATGGACGAGAGCGACTGGGACGGCTGGCGCGTGCTGACCGACGCGATTGCTGATCGGGTGCAGCTTGTCGGCGATGACCTGTTCGTGACGAACACGTCGATTCTCGCCCGTGGCATCGATGAAAAAATTGCAAATTCGATATTGATAAAACCCAACCAAATCGGTACCTTATCCGAAACTCTTGATGCAATTACTATGGCAGTGGATGCGGGCTACACGGCGGTTATCTCGCACCGCTCCGGGGAGACCTCGGACAGCACCATTGCTGACATCGCGGTGGGGACCGCGGCGACGCAGATCAAGACGGGCTCCTTGTCGCGCTCGGATCGCATCGCCAAGTACAACCAGCTGCTGCGCATCGAAGAGGAACTGGGGGGCGATGCAAGCTACGCCGCCCGCGACGCTTTCTCGGTGAAGGTGTCGTAAACAGAGAACTGGGGTCTACGTTTGTCGAATCTGCGCTGGCTGCTCGTCCTCCTCGGCACTGTCGCTGTGTTGTTGCAGGCACAGTTGTGGTTGTCCGACGATGGCTATCGCAAGACGATGAAACTGCGTGCGGCAGTCGCCGACCAGAGCCTCATGAACCAGCAACTGCGCGATCGTAATTCCGCCCTCGATGCCGAAGTGGTGAACCTCAAGCAAGGTCTGGAGGCCGCTGAAGAGCGAGCTCGGACCGACCTCGGGATGATCGGACGCACGGAGACCTTCTACCAGGTCGTGCCGGTAGCTGAGTCCCGCGACTGAGAGAACCTTGTCCACGACAGGCACTGCGCTTCCCGATTGGGCACGGGCCTTTGGCGAGCCCTTGTGCACGGCGACGATTCGCCACGAGCCGTCCGATTTTCTGGTCACCGAGAACCTCGCTTTCGAATTTACCGACTCCGGTGACCATGACTACCTGTGGGTACAGAAGACCGGCGCCAACACCATGTGGGTCGCGCGCCAGCTTGCGGCTCATGCAGAAGCCAGGGCGGCGGACGTCGGCTACGCGGGTCTGAAAGACCGCCATGCGATCACCCGCCAGTGGTTCAGCGTGCCGCGGTCAACCAGCGGCGCCGACTGGCTGTCATTTTCAGCCGACGGCGTCGAGATACTCGAGGTCCGGCGCCACCAGCGCAAATTAAGGCGCGGGGCGCACCGCGGTAACTCGTTTCGCATAGCGCTGCGTTCGACGGAGCTGAAGCCGGTGAGCGAAAAAGTCGAACAGCGCTTGCGCGATATCGAAAGGCATGGGGTGCCAAACTACTTCGGGCCGCAACGCTTCGGCAACAACGCGTCGAACCTGGGTCTGGCCCGGTCGCTTTTCGCCGGCAAGCGCCTGCGCCGCGACAAACGCAGTATTGCGATCTCTGCCGCGCGTTCTTTTCTGTTCAATGAAATCCTCTCGCGACGAGTCAATGACGGCACATGGGACCGGATGCTGCCCGGCGAACTGGCGAATCTCGATGGCTCGGGCAGCGTATTCGAGGTAGCGCAAGCCGATGTCGAAATCGAGCGGCGCTGCGCGGAAATGGACATTCATCCGACGGCGACTCTGTGGGGCTTGCGACGTGAGATCTCACCTGGAGTCGTCCAGGAGCTTGAACGCGACGTTTCTGAAGCTCACGACGACCTCGCAGCCGGCCTCGAGCGCATGAATATCAAGAGCGCGAGTCGGGCGCTGCGTCTCAGGGTTGCCGATCTATCCTGGCAATTCGACGACGATGCACTCTGGCTTGAATTCACGCTGCCACGAGGCGCCTTCGCAACGTCGGTCATCCGCGAGATTGTCGCTGTGATTGATTAAGTTTTGGGGGCGCGCCCCGGCGCGCGACATAGCGTTATTGCTTGAGCAATACATAAATCGCGCCGGTACCGCCGTCGACCTGGCGCGTCGATACAAACGCCAGGACCGAATCCCACCGCCGCAGCCAGCGATCGACTTTCTGTTTCAGGACCGGGCCGCGTCCACCTGATCCCAGCCCCTTGCCATGCACGACACGCACACAGAGCTTTCCTTCGCGCACGCAATTGTCCATGAAATCCGTGAGTCGCGGCTTTGCTTCCGCGACCGTCATGCCATGCAGGTCAATTTCGGCCTGCACGCTGAAGCCGCCACGCGAGAGTTTTCGCAGGGTGCGTTTACCGACATGGGGCCGATGAAATCGTAACCCCTCGCCGTTATCACTTTGCATCTCGTCGATGTCGGCCTCGAGGCTCTCCAGCAACGCGGCACTTTCATCGGCCCGCGAGAATCGCGCCTTGGGCTTTGGTTTCCTGGTTGTCTCGCTTACGCGATCTCCGGCGCGCAGCGGTTTTGCGCCGGACACTGCCTTGCGAAACAGATCGTTGTCGTCGTCGGTCACTGCATCGTGTCCTGAAAGCTATGGCGTCGGGAGAACATTCAGTATAGTGAGCGCGTCGCGAGCAGCCAATCCAAACGTCCGTCAAAACAACAATGAAAATCCTCGTAAGCAACGACGACGGCTACCTGGCAACCGGCATCAACGTATTGACAGATGCGCTGGAGGCGGTTGCCGATGTCGTAGTCGTGGCGCCAGATCGCAATCGCTCGGCGGCGAGCAATTCCCTGACCGTTCACTCGCCGCTGCGCGTCCACCAGATCGCTGACAACCGTTACAGCGTCGACGGTACGCCGTCGGATTGCGTACACCTTGCGCTGACCGGTTTCCTCGACGACGAGCCTGATCTCGTGGTGTCCGGCATTAATCACGGCGCCAATCTCGGCGACGACGTGATCTATTCCGGGACGGTCGCGGCGGCGATGGAGGGCCGGTTTCTCGGCCTTCCCGCTATCGCAGTATCGCTGGCCAGCGACGGCAGGCCGACGCATTTCGAGACGGCAGCACAAGTGGTTGTCGATATGGTGCAAAAGCTCGAGCGTGCTGCGTTTGCGACGGATGTCACGCTGAACGTGAACGTCCCGGACAGGCCCCATGCCGAGCTCACGGGTGTTCGTGCCAGCCGTCTCGGATTCCGTCACAAATCGGAGCCCGTCATCCGGGAGAAGGACCCGCATGGCCGAACGATATTCTGGGTCGGCCCAGCCGGGCGAGGCGCGGATGCCGGCGAAGGAACCGATTTTCATGCCATCGAGCAGGGAGCTGTTGCTGTAACGCCGCTCAAGGTTGATCTGACCCGTCACGACTCGCTGCCCCAGATTACCAAGTGGCTGGCCGAATGAGCCCGCAGCAGGGGGGGATTGCCGGTATCGGGATGACGTCCGCGCGGACCCGGGACCGGCTCGTGCAACGTCTCCGCTCGCACGGCATACACTCCGACGCCGTGCTGAACCAGATTCGCAATGTGCCACGCCACCTGTTTGTCGATGAGGCGCTCGCCAGTCGCGCCTACGAGGACACGGCGTTGCCGATCGGGCATGGGCAGACGATCAGCCAGCCGTACGTTGTTGCAAGAATGACAGAGGCGTTGCTCGACGGTTTTGAGGGCGAAAAGGTACTCGAGATCGGCACGGGTTGCGGCTACCAGACTGCCGTTCTGGCGCCGCTCGTCAAGAAAATCTATTCCGTGGAGCGGATACCCGAATTGCTCCGGAAGACGAAACAGCGGCTGCGCGCACTGGACATCTACAACGTACAATTCCGCCCAGGCGACGGCTGGGAAGGCTGGCCGAAATACGCGCCGTATGACGGCATCATCGTGGCCGCGGCGGCGTCCGTCGTTCCCGAAAAGCTCCTGGAACAACTCGCCCCCGGCGGCCGCCTCGTAATGCCGGTCGGACCGCCCGGATACCAGGAACTGATGCTGGTAACGCGCAAGCAGGATCACTTCGAGGAGAGGTCGCTCGGTGGTGTAAGCTTCGTACCTCTTGTGCCCGGGTGATAGTATATTTATCAATCAGGTACATCGATAATTGCACGTTGATTCTGCTCCAATGACAACAAAGGAACGGTAGCCAGGATGGCGATATTCGGCCCACTCTACGAGCGCGTCATGCGCTGGTCCCGGCATCGCCACGCCGAGTGGTATCTCGGCGCCATGAGCTTTGCCGAGTCCTCTTTTTTCCCGATCCCGGTCGACGTCATGCTGGCGCCGATGTGCATGGCGATGCCGGAACGTTCCTGGCGATATGCGCTGAACGCGTCCCTGTTGTCGGTTGCCGGTGGCATCGCCGGCTACGGCATCGGCTACCTGGCATTCGAAGCGATAGAACCCTGGCTCATGACCTCGCACTATTGGGGTGCCTACCAGACGGCACGCGAGTGGTTCGATGCCTACGGTTTCTGGACCGTATTCGTCGCAGGCTTCTCGCCGATCCCGTACAAGGTATTCACGATTGCGGCAGGCGTTGCTGCGCTGAATTTTCCGGCCTTCGTCCTGGCGTCTGTGATCGGCCGCGGCGCACGGTTTTTCCTCGTTGCCGGAGTCGTGAAGTATGCGGGCCCGCGCCTCGAGGCCTCGCTGCTGAAATATATCGAGCGCATCGGCTGGGGCCTTGTGATCGTTACCGTCATGGTCATCGGCTACTTGATGGCACGTGGCTAATGGTCGCGCGTTTCGCCGTCGGCTTCGCCGCCTTGTTGATTGTCGCGGCCTGCGGCTCGGGTGGCGGCTGGCAGGATCAGCCGGACCAGCACATCGTGCGGCGCGGTGAGACTCTTTTTTCCATCGCCTGGCGTTACGGCAAGGATCCAGCCGACGTGGCCCGGTGGAACCAGCTCGGAGACGGCTCTCTGATTTACCCGGGACAGGTAATACGGCTGACGCCCCAGTCGGGCTCGAGCCGTACGGGAACGTCGACGCAGACGAGAAAAAAGGAGCCACTACCCAAGATTCCGGCGCAGCCGCCACCCGCCTGGACCTGGCCGACGAGTGGGAGAATCAATGTCGAATTTGGCGGGAAACCGGGGAGTGGTACGGGCGTCCTGATCAACGGCAAAGCCGGACAATCCATTGTTGCCGCGGCGTCCGGGCGGGTGGTCTATGCCGGCGGTGGACTGATTGGTTACGGTCAGCTTATTATCCTTAAACATAACGACACCTACCTGAGTGCCTACGGGCACAACGCCAAGCTGCTGGTAAAAGAAGGACAGGAAGTTAAAAAGGGCCAGCGGATCGCAACCATGGGTGAGGGGCCGGAACGCAAGCCGCGACTGCATTTCGAGATCAGGCGCAATGGCAAGCCGGTTAATCCGCGACAGTATTTGCCCGCGAGATAATTCGACTTCAACCTGAACTCTCCGCATCGCGTCCTGCGAGGGGGAAGTTAAGACGTGCGAAAAGCGGAACGCCAAAACGGTCACTCTACGAAGTCACCGGGACCGCGCAGCGCTGATGCCAATGGAGGGGGCTCCACGAAGTCGCCGAGACCGCGTAGCAACGCTGTCAACAAGGACGCCGCGCCAAAAGAGGCCGTGAACGGTCATGCGAAGAAGGCCGACACGGTTGCCATCCGATCGCACGATCCGACCCGCATGTACCTCTCTGAAATCGGCATATCGCCACTACTGACTGCCGACGAGGAAAAAACGTTCGCGCGTCGCGCACAAGATGGCGATGAGGCGGCACGCCAACGCATGATCGAGAGCAATCTTCGACTCGTCGTCAAGATCGCACGGCGCTACATCAATCGCGGGCTGCCACTCCTGGATCTCATAGAGGAAGGCAACCTCGGCCTCATTCACGCTGTGAAAAAATTCGATCCCGAACGCGGCTTCCGCTTCTCGACCTATGCGACGTGGTGGATTCGCCAGACGATCGAGCGCGCGATAATGAATCAGTCCGGCTCAGTTCGATTGCCCATTCATGTCATCAAGGACATCAACACCTGTCTGCGCGCGGCGCGCAGGTTGAGCCAGCAGCAAGAAAGGACTCCGACTGTGGCTGAGATTGCCGAACATCTCGATCGGGACGTTGCCGACGTAGAGCGTCTGATGGCCCTGCACGAGCGAGTGACTTTGCGCTCAGGTGCGGCCGACGAGGATGGCGGCGGACCCGTGGACCGGTTGCGGGCCAAACGTGATGCCGAGCCGTCGCGGTGCGCACAGAAAGACGCCGTTCACGATATCGTCGATCACTGGGTCTGTGAGCTCAGCGACAAGCAACGTGCGGTGGTCGAGAGGCGTTTCGGACTGCACGGTTATCGTCGCGAAACCCTTGAGCAGATCGGGGTGGAAATCGGCGTCACCCGCGAACGCGTTCGCCAGATTCAGCTTGATGCTCTCAAGAATCTACGCGCCATGATGGAGAGCCACGGCATTTCCGGAGACAACATTCTGGACTGATATGCCGGGTTAGCTCCTGGTCCGGGAGATCAGTTTGCGCCGCGTACGTTTGTCGGGACGTCCGTCTGTCTTCGGCATTAACAATCGATCCTGCCGCAAGGCGGCAGTTTGCGTCTCTCTCTGCCGGACCGTGTCCTCGTCTTCAACATAGCATCCTCGTGCTTCGACGGCCGGGCCTCGCCTCGCGGGTATTGCGGTGACGACGAGCGAGTACGGGAGGCGCTCGCGCACCATGTCAATTCGGTTCCCAGGGACCACCCGGCTCCCGGGCGTTGCTCGTTCGCCATTGATGCGCACGTGGCCTCCTGCCACAGCGGCCGTTGCCCGACTCCGAGTCTTGAAGAATCGGCAGTAGTACAACCAGCGATCAATTCGCAGCGAGTCGATAGTCCGGTTCATAAGAAGGGCGCGGTAAGTATCAGGAGCGTGAGGCGTAGTACGCGACTACGCGAGAGTCCGTCGTGACGCGTTCCTGGTGTGCGGCAAGAGCCGGCGCCAACCGGTCGACGAGATCCGTCGGGATATGATCGAGATCTCCCGAGCGCAGCCAGCGTATCTCCACGAAAGCCTTGAGGTCAGCAACGGTCAGAGCGTCGCCCGCGAAGAATTCGCCACCACCACGGGTCAGTAGTTCATCGAGCCCGCGCACGTAAATGGACAGCCATCCATTGGCGAGTTTCTCGCGTGCCTCGCGGAGTTCGTCGCCTTTGAGACCGAAGGTTGGCACGATGCGATGAAGCACGTCTTCGAGTGCGCCCAGAACCTCGTCGCAGTACAGCGCCTGTACGTCGTCGGCCGGGTACATGCCGGCCATTTTGCCGACGTAGCGGGAGAGCGCGTTGGACTGAGTCACTGCAGCGCCGTCGATTTCCAAAACTGGCAGTGCATTGAAGCGCGTACTCTTGCGCATCTCGCCGAACTCAGGAAATGATAGACGATTGTCTTCGAAGTCGATGCCCGCCGCGTGTAGCGCAATACGAACAGGTTCGGCGCGTCCGCCATCGATGTCGAAGTAAGTGAGTTTGTAGCCGGGCATAAGGTGGTCTCCTTGTCAGGCGAGTCCCGTGATGATCTCGGACGGAAACGTGAACTGGCTGAGGTACTCTCGCTCCGGTTGCCGAAATCCGGCGCTCTGCAGGTGCGGTAGCAACGATACACCACGGCAGCCGCCAAGCAGGGCAGGACTGAGATTGTAGATTCGTGTCCAAACCGCGTTATACCAGCGCTGTCCCACAGTCATGTTGACCATTACCAGGCGCCCACGAGGTCGCAGTACTCTGCTGAATTCGGCCAGTACGACAGAAAAATCCTGCTCCGGCAGCAGATCGAACATGTAGTTGTTGATCAGGACATCAAAGCTATTGTCGGCGAATTCCAACTCGTAGGCGTCACCGATGCTCAGCCGAAAATTGTCCAGACCGGTTGCGGCTGCCCGTCGCTTTGCGCGATTCAGCATTTCATGGGTCAGGTCGATGCCCTCGACCCTGCCCGAAGGATTTGCATGCAGAATTCTCTCGAAGGCGAGGCCGGTACCGACAGCCACTTCCAGTACCGATTCTCCGTCCTGGATTGCCGCCAGTTCGAGGCAGCGATCGCGAGCCTTACTCTCCGTCAACCAGGCCCACAGGTCGTAAACCGGCGCCACCTTGCGATAAGTGTCGGGAACGTCGCTTTTGTCGAGTCGTGCATCCGGCATGTAACGTACTCTAGCAGCGAAAGCGGGCCTGCAGGACGTGCGCACAATTCCAGCTTACAGGTAGAGTACGGCTCCGAGACGCCGGCCCTCTCCCGCGAGAACATTGAAGGTTCGCGCTGCTGCCGCGGTATCCATGACCTCGAAACCGACACCGCACCTCGCGAACCCGAACATCAATTCCCTGGGCGGGAAGATATTGTGGCTGCCCGTGCCGAGCAAGACCAGTTCCGGTTCCGTCGCCAGCAACATTTCAAAGTGCGCTACGTCGAGTTCAGCGACCGGCGGGACCGAAAATCCCTCAATCAGCGCTTCGGGCGTCAACGCGATCGTCTCTGTGTATGAGCTCTCGCCAATGATGATTGCGTCATTCGTAACGCGGCGGATCGTCATCGTCGAAGGAGTTTCTCTCGTGAACTTCAATTCCTGTTTCCGTTACCATCGTCGGGGCCCGCGCAATCATAGCGAAGAGCGGGATCGGACCCAAAAAGGTGACCATATTGAATGACAATTCGGCAGCCGTTGTGGTCATGCCGCCGGTGTGTGGCCGGCTGCACGACCGGACGCTGCTGCGCTGGCTGGCGCGATCTTCGCTGCAAAAGAGGCAGGAACCTCGAGATCTGCTGGCGAGCGTCCTTGGTGTGCTTGGCAAGGCGCATCCGCAGGACGGACTCGGTGCGATGCGCATGTGGGGCCAGACCAGCGATCGACCAACGGTATGGATAGCTGCGGCGGATCCTGTCTACCTCGAGCCCAGGCTGGACCATCTCTGTCTGCACGCGTTGCACGAGCCAGCGGTTTCCCGATCCGAATTGCGCTCGTTGTTCGACCACCTGCAGGAGATTCTTGCAGAGGACAAGAATTATGGCTTTGCGCGACTGGCAACCTGCGGATACCTGCGCGCGGAGGAACCGATCGTTACAGCGTCGGTGCCGCCGGCCGTCGTTCATCTGCGCAATCCGAACGATTACCTGCCATCCGGCGAAATCGCGGCCGACTTTCGCCGGCTGCAGTCCGAGATAGAGATGGCGTTGCACGATCATCCTGTCAACGTCGAACGCCAGTTACGGGGGTCGCAGCCTGTCAATTCGCTGTGGCTGTGGGGTGGGGGACATGCTCCCGAATTGCACGCGGATCCGCATCCGCCGCTATTCTCCGACGACCCGCTGCTAAGGGGATACTGGGAAAGCGCCACGGGCGCAGTAAACACCTGGCCCGGCACGATCTCGGCCTGCCTGGAGTCGTGTCCTGCGGGCTTCGTGGCGGTTGTGCCATCCGCCGGTGATGACAGTCGAATACTCGAGTCGTGTTTGCACGAATTACACGATGCGGTGCGCTCGAGGCGACTGCGCCGAATGTCGCTGCTGTTTGCGGATGGGATAGTCGCCTCCGTTGGACCCGCAGACCGCATGCGGTTCTGGCGCCGCAAGTCTGCGCTGTTGAGCGGGGCTTCGGAATGAGAGCTGCGCGCCCGGTCGTTGCGCGTGCTCTGCCGAGCGACTCGGTTCTCGATGCGCTCGCGGATGTCGATCCTGTCACTGCGAGAGTATTTGCCGCGCGTGGCATCACAAGCGTCGAGCAACTCGACTACGCACTGACCCGACTTGCACCGGTCAGCCTGCTCGAAAACGTCGATGCAGCGGTGGCATTGTTATTGTCGAAACGCGAATCGAAAATCACGGTCGTCGGTGATTTTGATGTCGACGGCGCAACGAGTTCGGCGCTCGTATTGCGTTGTTTGCGAGAGTTCGGTTTCGCTGACGTCGACTACCTGGTGCCGAACCGATTCGAATTTGGTTACGGGCTGACGCCTGAGATCGTCAAGATCGCGGCCGCTCGCTCGCCTGGCTTATTGATCACCGTCGACAACGGTATTTCGAGCGTCGCCGGCGTTGCTGAGGCCAATCGCCTGGGCATTCCAGTGCTGGTAACGGACCATCACTTGCCGGGCACAGAATTGCCGGCAGCAGACGTCATCGTGAATCCGAATGCCGGTGAAGGGCGCTTCCCGAGTCGCAACCTGGCAGGAGTGGGTGTGGCTTTCTACCTGATGGCGGCGCTTGGTCGTGCTATAGAGAATGACGGGCGGGACGGTGCAGCGCGCATTCCTTCACGCTATCTCGATCTTGTCGCATTGGGAACCGTCGCCGACGTGGTATCGCTGGACCACAACAATCGCATCCTCGTCGACCAGGGACTACGCCGCATTCGTGCGGGTAAGACCGTCCCGGGTATCGAGGCTCTGCTGCGGCAGTCAGGACGCCAGCTCATGAAGACGGTTAGCACGGACCTCGGATTCGTCGTCGGGCCACGCATTAACGCGGCCGGCCGGCTCGAGGATATTTCAATCGGTATCGAGTGCCTGATGACCGATAACATGAACACTGCGATGGAGCATGCAGCGATCCTCGACCAGATCAATGGTCAGCGCCGGCAAATAGAGTCGACGATGCGCGAACAGGCCTTCGCCTACGTCGACGCCATGGATTCCCGTGATCTTCCGCCGTGTGTCACCGTGTATGACGAGTCCTGGCATCAGGGGGTCGTAGGCCTCGTTGCGGCGCGCGTTCGCGAACGGTGTCACAGACCGGCGATCGCCTTTGCGCGCGAGTCGGACGACAGTCTCAAGGGTTCTGCCCGGTCGATTCCCGGTGTGCACGCGCGCGACCTGCTCGAGGCTGTCAACAGCGTGAACCCCGATGTGATCGTGAAATTCGGCGGGCACGCGATGGCGGCGGGCCTGACCATTGACGCGCAGCATTACGACACATTTGCACGGCTTGCCTCGGAGCAGCTCGAGCGGCTGTATCCTGCCGCGGACTTCAGCGGTGCAATCCTGAGTGACGGGCCGCTGCCGGGTTCGGCGATGAATCTCCGCTTCGCACGCAGCTTGCGTGATGCAGGACCGTGGGGTGCGGGTTTCCCGGAGCCGCTATGGAGCGGCGATTTTGCGATCGTTGATCAGCGCACCGTTGGTGAGAATCATCTGAAACTTCGGGTGCGACCGGCGGCAGGCGGAGACATCGTCGATGCCATTGCTTTCAACCAGGCGGGGCCGTCGTACCGCGGCGTCGTACAGCTTGCCTTCCGACTCGACGTCAATGAGTATCGTGGTATCGAGTCGCCGCAACTCGTCGTGGAGCAGATCGCGTCCGTACAATCCCACAATGCGCTATGAATAAGCGCAGTTAATACATGATAATATCGCGCGCTTTCCCGGCCGGCCCCAACATGGAAACGAGTCAGATCAAACAATCGATAGTCGATCTCACTGAGCGCACCGATGCGCTGAGGAGGTATCTTTGACTACGACACCAAGGCCGAACGCCTGACCGAAGTCCAGCGCGAACTCGAGCAACCCGACGTCTGGAACGATCCCGAGCGCGCGCAGGCGCTGGGCCAGGAGCGTGCGCGGCTGGAACAGATCGTCGTGGGGCTGGACGAAATGTCGGGTGGGCTGAGCGATGCCGGCGAGTTGCTGGCACTGGCAATAGAGGAAGACGACCAGGATACCGCCAACGAGGTCGAGCGCGACGTCGCAGCCTTTGAAAAGATGGTCGCGGCGCTGGAATTCCGGCGCATGTTCTCGGGAGAGATGGACGGCAACAATGCGTATCTCGATATCCAGTCGGGCGCCGGCGGAACCGAGGCCCAGGACTGGGCCGAGATGATTCTGCGCATGTACCTGCGATGGGCCGAGGCGCACGGCTTCAAGGCCGAGGTCATCGAGGCATCGGCGGGTGAGGTTGCGGGTATAAAGAGTGCGACGATCCACATGAGCGGTGAATACGCATACGGCTGGATGCGCACCGAAACCGGTGTGCATCGCCTGGTCCGGAAGTCGCCATTTGACTCGGGCAACCGCCGACACACGTCGTTTGCGTCCGTGTTCGTATCGCCGGAAGTGGATGACGATATCGATATCGACGTGGATCCGTCCGAGCTGCGAATTGACGTATATCGCGCCAGCGGCGCTGGTGGCCAGCACGTCAACCGGACCGAGTCCGCTGTGCGCATCACGCATTTGCCGAGCAATATTGTCGTGCAATGCCAGAACGATCGCTCGCAACACAAGAATAAGGCGCAGGCGATGAAGCAGCTCAAGGCAAAACTCTATGAGCTGGAATTACAGAAACGCCGCGCCGAGGCATCTGCTGTCGAAGATACAAAGGCCGACGTCGGCTGGGGCAGCCAGATTCGCAACTATGTTCTGGACCAGAGCAGGATCAAAGATTTGCGCACCGGTGTAGAAACCGGTAACACTCAAGCCGTACTCGACGGTGGACTGGATAATTTCATCGAAGCGAGCCTGAAACAAGGACTGTAATCAGCGTGGCAGACGATAAACCACAAGACGAAAACAAGCTCATCGCGGAACGGCGACAAAAACTCGGCGCCTTGCGCGAGCGAGGTAATGCGTTCCCGAACAATTATCATCGCAACGCGCTTGCCGACGAACTGCACCATATGTATGGGGCACATGACAATGAGACGCTGGAGCAAGAGCATGTCGATGTGACCGTGGCTGGCCGCATGATGGTCAAGCGCGTCATGGGCAAAGCAAGTTTTGTCAAACTCACTGATCGCTCCGGGCAAATTCAATTGCGGCTCGAACGAGATCGTCTGCCCGACGGCGTCTACCAGGACTTCAAGAAGTGGGATGTCGGAGATATTGTCGGGGCGAGAGGTGAGCTGTTCCGCACAAAAACCGGTGAACTGACGGTACTGGCGGACGAAGCAGTACTGCTCACGAAATCTTTGCGCCCGTTGCCTGAAAAGTGGGCGGGACTCACGGACCAGGAGACTCGTTATCGGCAACGTTACGTTGATCTGATCATCAACGAGTCGAGTCGCGACGTGTTTCGAAAGCGGTCACAGATCATCACGTACATGCGTAGTTTTCTCGAGTCGCTCGACTTTCTCGAGGTCGAGACACCCATGATGCAGGTTACTCCCGGGGGAGCGATCGCGCGGCCGTTCAAGACGCATCACAACGCTCTGGATATGCCGTTGTTCCTGCGTATTGCGCCGGAACTGAATCTGAAAAGGTTGGTTGTGGGCGGCTTCGAGCGCGTCTACGAGATCAATCGCAACTTCCGCAATGAGGGAGTGTCCACCCAGCATAATCCCGAGTTCACGATGATGGAGGCGTATCGCGCGTATGCTGACTACGGTGACTGGATGGACACGACCGAGGCCATGCTGCACGGCATGGCCGATGCAATAAACGGCAAGACGATCGTCGACTATCAGGGTGAGCAGTACGACTTCGGCAAACCGTTTGCGCGACTGTCGGTCGAAGAAGCCGTCGGAAAATACAACCCAGATTTCGACATGACGAAGATACGCGATCGCGACTACCTTGCGGCGTACTGCGAGAAACTCGGTGCGCCTGTCAAGGACAGCTTCGGACCTGGAAAACTGCAAACGGAGATATTCGACGAGACCTGCGAGGCGCAGCTACGCGAGCCCACGTTCATCACCCAGTACCCGGCCGAAGTATCGCCACTCGCACGCAAGAACGATGACGACCCGTTTGTGACCGATCGCTTCGAACTGTTCATTGCTGGTCGTGAGATCGCCAATGGTTTCTCCGAACTCAACGATCCCGAGGACCAGGCCGAACGCTTCCGCGCACAGGCCGCAAATCGCGATGCCGGTGACGACGAGGCCATGGCCTTTGATCACGACTACATTCGCGCCCTCGAATACGGGATGCCGCCGACGGCAGGCATCGGCATCGGTATCGACCGCCTCGTGATGCTGTTTACCGACTCACCCTCTATCCGTGACGTCCTCTTGTTTCCCCACATGAGACCAGAAGTCTTCGACTAGATTTCTTCGAACACGCGACCGGGAGCCTGGTCAAACAGCCGCTTTCAGTAAGCGCCGACGCGCACCACCCCAAGCCGCAGAAACAGCATATTTTGCCCAGTTAATCCTGGATGATTTCTCGTATAACTGGCTGTTTTGAATATCATTTTATCCAACTACTGGTTATAATTACAGGTCTTCCCCAACACGTATTTCGAGGACCTGCCATGCCTGTAGACCTGACCCCGATCGAGGAACTCGACCAGAATATTCTTACGCTGTGCACCCGGATTAACTCGGCCACCTACGAGCTGCTCGTCATGATCCGCGAGTTCGACGAGCGTGCCGGTTGGCTGCAGTGGGGCCTTGATAACTGTGCCGAGTGGCTGGCCTGGCGTTGCGACCTTGCGATAACAACCGCCAGAGAGAAGGTGCGCGTCGCCCACGCCTTGAAGCAGCTGCCGTTAATCTCCCAGGCGTTCTCGACCGGTGAGTTGTCCTACTCCAAGGTTAAGGCAATGACGCGAGTGGCCAACCGCGACAACGAACGGCAACTGCTCGAGTTTGCCTTGCGGCACACCGCGGTCACGGTCGCCGAACGGTGCCGTGAACTGCGCTGTGGCAGCGACACCTCTATTGGTACGGCCGGGCGGGCCTGGGCAAATCGATCACTCAGGATCCGCCGCGACGTCGAGCGTAATGTGATGACCGTTACCGTGGAGTTACCCCTCGATACGGGGGAGTTGTTAGAAAAGGCCCTCGACAAGGCAAGGGACGATGAGGTCCTGGAGATTCCGGACCTGGTTGATACCTCGTGGTCAGTCAGGCAGGCCGATGCCTTCGTCAATATACTGAACGGCTACCTGTCGGGTGAGATGGGTAATACCAACGACAACCACCTGGTCACGATCCACGTTGACGAGTCCGCCCTGGCCGGCGGTGACGGGCGAGCGGCGGTGCCCATCGAATCGGTCAAGCGCCACTGTTGCGACGGTCACGCAGTGGTCCTCACCGAGACCGCAGACGGCGAACCGCTGGGTATTGGTCGCAAGTCACGCCTTATCCCGAAGTCGGTCGAACGGGCGGTGCGCGCCAGGGACAACAACGGCTGTGTATTCCCCGGCTGCAGCAATCATCGGTTTCTCAACTGCCATCACGTCGAGCACTGGGCGCAGGGTGGCGAGACCGGTGTCGACAACCTGATGCTGCTGTGCACGAAACACCACACCCTCGTTCACGAAGGCGGCTTCCGGATCGAGAAGGACTTCCTCGATCGCTGGGCGTTCTTCCGCCCTGACGGCATCGCCGTACCGGAGGTCGGTTATGTTTCCAGCCTGGGTGAAAATCCTCCCGCGGGAGGATTGTTGAGCGTCGCGGAAACCTTGGTCAGAGAACCCCCGCCGCCGCAATATTTGCACTGAAGCAGCGCGTTCAGGCCTCCGAATTCCTTCTAGACGGCGTCGGCCAGGCGGCCGAAGTGAGACACTCGCATACAAATAATGGGGCAAGACCCAAGTGCGGTACCCAGTCATTGCGAGGAGCGTAGCGACGACGCAATCCGCCGCAGGCGTCCCGAGCGAATGCGAGGGATCTGATTGCTTCGCTTCGCTCGCAATGACGGGTATGGGTCAAAAGCCGAAGTTCATGATACCCGGAACGTCACCCCGCGAGCGGCCGGTTTCGGGAGTGAAGCGGAAGTCCAAGCACAATACCTAATCGCAATTATTCGTGTAATCGCGTGTCTTCTAACTGACTTCAAGATACTCGAGGGAAACATAGGTCAGCGCGATGCCGTTCACCGTTAGCGTGTCGTCCGCTTTGTCGCTCGGGATGACGGCGAGCAAGTCGGTGCCTATCGCATTGAGTACCTCGCCAATGTCCCGGTCGCCGTCCGAGACTTTGTCGCCTGGGGAGACGGGTGCGGTACTCGTGAAACGGTGCGTGCGCCGTTTTGTCGCACCGCGGTAATGAGTGCGGGCAACGATCTCCTGACCCGGGTAGCAGCCCTTGTCGAGACTGATTCCGTCGATTAGGTCCAGGTTCAGCATGTGCGGTGTAAATTCCTCGGATTGCGCTTGCCAGATTTCAGCTCGACCGGCGTGCAGGTTGGTCAGCAGCCAGTCATCGACACTGCACTCGATACCGAGATCAGACGCTGACGCTGCCACGAGTTCGAATTCGACTTTCGACCGAAACCGAAACATCGTCAGTCGCCGCAGCACGTCTTCGGCAAGCTCCGAGGGGAGAATCAACCCGTAACCGGTCCCGTCGCGCAGCACCGTCACAAGACAAATCACGCGGCCTTTCGGATTGCACCAGGCCGACTGCAACCGCTCGCGTTCGTCGAGCAGCCGCAGATCATTGCTCAGCTGGGCCTGCAGAAAATCGAATGCATCGGCACCCGATACAAGAATCTTGGAGTAGGGCATATCGGCCATAAGCGTGACTTTGTCACCTTCTGTAGTTAATTCAAGCGGACTCATGCAGGTGCCGATCTTGTCTGGCATACTTCCGGCATGAGCACCCCGGACCCGGACAAGAAGGACGAGCCAACAGAATCCAGGCCCGGGGAAGATACCGAGAATAATAACGCGACTGAACCACGGCCGAAGGAAATCGGTGGTCGTCAGGGTCCGGATCCGACCCGATATGGCGATTGGGAGAAGGGCGGTCGCTGCATCGATTTCTGAAGAAGAAGCAATAATAATGAGTAATTCCGGCAGACCCCTGTCGCCACATCTGACGATATATCGCTGGCCGATCACGATGGTGCTCTCGATACTGCACCGCATGACCGGTGTCGCTATGTCGATTGGTCTCATCGTACTCGCTGCCTGGCTAATGCAAACGGCGGCGGGGCCCGAGGCCCACCTGAGGTTCACGTACATGATGTCGACGATAGTCGGCCAGTTACTGCTGATCGGGTGGAGCTTCGCGTTCTTTTTTCACGCTGCGAACGGCATCCGTCATCTCGTCTGGGATACGGGCCGTGGCTTCGACAAGCGTCAGGCAGACCGCTCGGCGTGGTTCGTCGTCGTATTTGCCGTTGTGGTAACCGCAGCATTCTGGTGGGCGGCATCATGAGCCTGCGGTCTCCTCTCGGCAGGGTGCTCGGCCTCGGTAGCGCGAAAGACGGTACCGACCACTGGTGGGCGCAGCGCGTTTCCGCCGTGGCGCTGCTCATTCTCGGCGGCTGGTTCGGATACTCGTTGATTCGTCTCGATAGCCAGACTTACCTGGATGTTGTCCGCTTCATCGGCCAGCCGCTCAATGCTGTGCTGCTGGCGTTGCTCAGCATGACACTGGCTTATCACTCCTACCTGGGTGTACAGGTCGTCATCGAAGATTACGTACATGCACCGGGAACCAAGGTGGTCTCGCTGTTGTTATCGCGTTTCGCACACGTCTTCGTGGCTATCGCGGCCGTGTACGCAATTCTCGTCATCGGGATCGGCAGATGAGCGACTACGAATTCATCGATCACAGCTATGACGTCGTCGTCATTGGTGCAGGTGGCGCCGGTTTGCGGGCTACCTTCGGCCTGGCAGAAGCGGGCTTCAAAACAGCGAATATCACCAAGGTATTCCCGACGCGCAGCCACACGGTAGCGGCGCAGGGCGGCATTAGTGCGGCACTCGGCAACATGGGCGATGACGACTGGCGCTGGCACATGTACGACACGATCAAAGGCTCGGACTGGCTCGGCGACCAGGACGCGATCGAGTACATGTGCAAGGAAGCGCCAGATGCTGTCATCGAACTCGAGCACTACGGCGTGCCGTTCTCACGCACGGAGGACGGCCTGATCTACCAGCGGCCGTTCGGCGGCATGACGACACACTACGGCGAGGGTACCGCGCAACGCACCTGTGCTGCTGCGGACCGCACCGGCCACGCGATGCTTCATACGCTGTATCAGCAATCGCTGAAGCACGATGCCGAGTTCTATATAGAGTATTTCGCTGTCGACCTGATGATGGAAGATGGTGCCTGTCGGGGCGTCATAGCAATCGACCTCGCGACGGGACGCCTGCATCGTTTTCGGGCACACCAGGTCATTCTCGCGACTGGCGGGTATGGTCGTGCGTACTTTTCATGTACGTCGGCGCACACCTGTACAGGGGACGGCAGCGCGATGGTGCTACGTGCCGGATTGTCACTGCAGGACATGGAATTCGTGCAGTTTCACCCGACGGGGATCTACGGTGCCGGCTGCCTGATTACGGAAGGGGTTCGTGGTGAAGGCGGTTATCTCACGAATTCGGATGGTGAACGTTTCATGGAGCGTTACGCCCCGAATGCGAAAGACCTCGCGTCGCGGGATGTCGTCAGTCGCTCCATGACGATCGAGATTCGCGAAGGCAGAGGCGTCGGCAAAGACGCCGACCACATTCACCTGCACCTTGAGCATCTCGGGCCAGAGGTCATCGACGAGCGGCTACCGGGAATCGCGGAAACTGCCAAGATCTTCGCTGGTGTCGACGTGACCAAAGCGCCGATTCCTGTTTTGCCGACCGTGCATTACAACATGGGCGGAGTGCCGGCGAACTTCACGGGTGAGGTCGTCACACTGAAAGATGGCGATCCCGAAAGCGTCGTTCCAGGGCTTATGGCAGTCGGCGAAGCGGCATGTGTGTCCGTGCATGGCGCAAACCGGCTCGGATCCAACTCGCTTCTCGACCTCGTTGTCTTCGGTCGCGCCGCTGCGCATCATTGTGCGCAGACGATGCAACCCGGTGCACGTCACAAGCCGCTTGCAGCGGACGCCGGGCAGGACAGCGTTGCGAGAATCGATCGATTGCGCAACGCCGACGGCAGCCGTTCGACAGCCGAAGTGCGCCTGGAGATGCAACGTGTCATGCAAAATCATGCGGCGGTATTTCGTACGGGCGAGACACTGCAGGAGGGAGTGGATCTCCTCGGGAAGACCTTTGCATCGTTCGACGACGTTCGGGTCGCGGACCGTTCCATGATCTGGAACACGGATCTCGTGGAAACGATGGAACTCGAAAATCTGCTGTTGAATGCGCTGGCGACGATCGAATCGGCTGCCAATCGTCTCGAGAGCCGGGGCGCGCATGCACGCGAGGATTATCCGGACCGTGATGATGCCAACTGGATGAAACACTCCTTGTCGTGGGTCGACAGCGACGGTGTCGTTTCGTTCGAATATCGCCCGGTCCACGAGGAGACGTTGACCGACGAAGTCGAACGGGTTCCGCCGAAAGCACGGGTTTACTAGGAGAGCTCACCTTGGCCGAATTCTTACTGCCACCGAATTCCAGGATTAAGAAAGGCAAGCACTTCGCAGCCGCAAGCGGTGCAGGTAACGTGCGTCGCTTTGCCATATACCGCTACGATCCCGACAGTGGCGAAAATCCTCGTGTCGATACTTATGAAGTCGATGTGGACGATTGCGGGCCGATGATTCTCGACGCCCTGATAAAAATCAAGAATGAAGTCGATCCCACTTTGACATTCCGGCGCTCCTGTCGTGAGGGAATCTGCGGATCCTGTGCCATGAACATTGACGGGGGCAATACGCTCGCCTGCACGCGCGCCATCGAGGACGTCCGCGGTGACGTGAAGATCTATCCGCTGCCCCACATGCCGGTCGTCAAAGACCTCGTACCCGACCTGACCAATTTCTACGCGCAATACGCGTCGATCAAGCCATGGTTGCAGACTCGCACACCGCCGCCACCCGATAGGGAGCGCTTGCAGAGCAAGGAAGACCAGGAACTCATCAATGACCCGGCAGCGTGCATCCTGTGCGCCTGTTGTTCGACGAGTTGTCCCAGCTACTGGTGGAACAGCGACCGCTACCTCGGCCCTGCGGCGCTGCTCGCCGCCTATCGCTGGCTGGTCGACAGCCGCGACGAGGCGACGGGTGAAAGGCTCGACCACCTCGAGGACCCGTTCCGGCTGTATCGTTGCCATACGATCATGAACTGCACGCAGACCTGTCCCAAGGATCTCAATCCGGCCCAGGCAATCGCAGAGACCAAGAAGTTGCTCGCGGAGCGCCGGCACTGAAAAAGCGGCTCAGGTGGCAGTGCAGGCGGGGGATGAAAGAACTCGATGCGTTGCTGACGGCCTATCTCGAGATTCACTACGACGACGCCAGTGATGCTGAAAAGGCGGCGTTTCAGGCACTTTTGGCGCTTCCCGACCCGGACCTTGTCGGGTATCTGTTGCGGCGTCAGGAGCCCGAATCGAAGGACATCGCCGATGTCGTCGCACGTATACTCGGCCGAACTCCACCCTGAGCCGCGGCTACGCCGGTTGGTGCTTGCGAGTGGCATTTTGCTAATCGGTATCGGGCTGGCGCTCACCTTGCAGCTGCCGGTCGCGACCGGCTACAAGTCCGTAATCGCCATGTGCTGGCTGGCGATTTGCGGCTACGAGTGGATTTCGAACCGGCTTGCTTATGCCCGCAGTGGCATATTGCGCATCGATGCAGAGGGTCGAATTGAGCGCCGCAGCAGCAATGGTTCCTGGCAGATACACAAACTGCGTTCGGGCAGTGTTGTCCTGCCGCGGCTGGCCTGCTTGCGTCTGTCCGCGGCCGACGGGCTTCGCTATGTTGAACTGTTACGTGGCGATATTTGTGAAAGCGATGACTGGCGCCGTTTCCAGGTGATCTGGCGGCACGTTGGAGCTACCTCATGAAGCTGCTAACATGCCCCGGGCTGCGGTGAGCGGGTGTGTAGATCGCCGGCGGCAGCGGACCGGCATCACATAATCGAAGAAAATCACAAATGACCGCTGATTTAACAGAACTTTCCACGGTACCGCCGGTCTATCCGGACATCGAGCGGCTGTGCCCCGAGACTCGTAGGACGCGACCGGATGTCGAATGAATCGACGGACGCAAAACTGGTCAAACGAGTCCAGAAGGGCGACAAAGGCGCGTTCGATCTGCTGGTTCTGAAGTACCAGCACAAGATTGTGAACCTGGTGATGCGATATGTACGTGATCCGGAACAGGCGCTGGATATTACGCAGGAGGCCTTCATCAAGGCCTACAGGGCGTTGCCACGGTTTCGTGGCGACAGTGCGTTTTATACCTGGCTGTACCGGATCGCTGTGAATACTGCGAAGAATCACCTGGCGGCACAACGGCGGCGGCCGATGGATATCGAGCTCGATCTGCAGGACCCGGAGCAATACGACCTGCATGCGAGACTCAAAGAGACCGATACCCCGGAGGGGGTGACGCTCAGCCACGAGCTGCAGCGGGCGGTGGAGAAGGCCATTGCGGCGTTGCCGGATGATCTTCGCACGGCGATCATTCTGCGAGAGCTGGATGGTATGAGTTATGAAGAGATCGCGCAGACCATGGAATGTCCTGTTGGCACGGTGCGATCGAGAATCTTCAGGGCGCGCGACGCGATTAGTAAAAAAGTCGGTTCCCTGATTCGTTAATTGGCGGGCGTTAGCCCTGATTGGTGAAAAATGAACGAAGCAATAAGAATGCAGGTGTCGGCGTTTGTTGACGGCGAACTGCCAGAGAATGAGGCGGAGCTGCTGGTACGGCGCCTGAGCCAGGACGCGGTCCTGCGGCAGCAGGTGGCCGAGTACCTGGCGATTGGCCGGATCATGCGGGGCGAATACAGCGCACAGGGCAGCGACGTATTACGCGAACGCATTGCCGCTGAACTGGACGAGCGGCCTCTGCAGGACGTGGCTGACAGCGCAGCAATTGAAAAATCCTCGCGCTATGTGCGACCGCTGGCCGGTTTTGCGATTGCAGCAAGTGTCGCACTGGTTGCCATCATCGGCCTGCGGCAGACGGTCGATGTCGGTGTCACGGACACTGCGGTCGTCGCGGAGGACGTTGTGTCGGAGATAATTCCCACGATGTCCGACGACGAACATCGCCAGTACCTGCTGCTTCACGGACTGGAAACCGAGAGCCTTTCGACACAAGTGACGTCACTTCAATATCGGGCTGATGAGCTGGCCGAGGAAGCCGCTGCAAATGAGTTGGAGAACGAGGACGAGGCGGACGATCCCGACGACGACGAGCCGGTGACCAGCCAGCCGCAATGATTGCACGGACTCAAACCCGCAAAGCCGCAGCGTGCCTCGCGCTCTGCGGCTTTTTCGTGGCAACCTGCGCCACGGCAAATGAAGATACCGCGCCGCACGAGTGGCTTGACCGGATGACGGGCGCGGTACAGACAACCGATTACGAGGGCACGGTCGTGCGCTCGCAGGACGGCAAGCTCGAGGCATTCAAGGTCGTGCACGCGGTCTCGGACGGTGTCGTTCGCGAGAAGGTCATTATCCAGGACGGCAACGGTCTGGAGATCATTCGCAACGGCAACGAAGTGCAGTGCATTTTCCCCGATCACGAATCCGTGCTGGTCGAGGAGTGGAACAACCAGAGCACGCTGTTCTCCACGTTACCCTCCAACGACATTCGATTCGGTAGCGAATACGATGTACTGATCAAGGGTTTTGAGCGCGTGGCAGGACGCAAGGCCGTCAAGCTCGCTATCCTGCCGCACGATGATTACCGCTACGGCTATCGTATCTGGCTCGACGAGAAGACCGGGTTTCCGTTGCAGACTCAGCTCATTGGTGACGACAGCGAGCCGCTGCTGCAGGTCAAGTTCGCGGATATTCAGATCCATTCGGAAATCCTTGCAAGCGCTCTGCTGTCGTCCTACAGCACCGATACCTGGAAGTGGACCGATGTGCCGCGCCGCAGTGTGAAGCGCGATGTCGAGACTGCCTGGGCGAGTGATGACATTCCGGCCGGATTCCGCGTAATTTCGACCAAGCAGGAAATGCTTCCGGACGGCGTGGAAACGATGACCCACATTCTTTACAGCGACGGCCTTGCCACCGTGTCCGTATTCGTCGCCGCCGCCGAAGACAAACACAAGTCCAAGCGATCCCAGGTTGGAGCGTCGAATACTTACAGCACTGTGATCGACGGATACCGCGTAACCGCTGTCGGCGAAGTTCCGAAAGCGACCGTGGAATTGATCGCCACTTCGATGCGCCAACGCCAGTAACTGCAGCCCGCAGCACCTTCCCGAGCGCGCTCGTTTACAATCACCCCCATGGATGACCCGCAGGGCAGAATCATCGCGCTTGTCAGTAATAACGACGGCTTGAGGGCAGTTGTCGAGGTCGATGCACAGGAGGCGTGCCCGCGTTGTGCTGCAGGCCGCGGTTGCGGTGCCGGCATATTCACCGGGCGACAAAAGACACGTCGAGTAGAGGCACTCATAGCACCAGGCCTGGACGTCCACGAAGGGGATACCGTGCGGATCGATCTCGAGCCCAGCAATGTGTTGCGGGCGGCGGCGATCGTGTATGGGTTGCCCTTGTCCGGGGCAGCAGTAGCCGCGGCAATCGCGTACCTGGCCGGGTTCGGCGACGCGGGCGCTGCGGCACTCGCAATCGTCGGCTTGATTGCGGGGCTTTATGCTGGCCGGCGACGGCTCGCTCGGCAAACTTGTCTCGCCCAATTCACACCGACGGTATCGGCACGCGTGGGCACCGTCGCGGCGCCGTTCTGAATGTCGCCGATCTACGTATACAGCCGTCGTGGCTGCCATCTCTGCGAGGTCCTGATCGAGGAGATGCTGCCATTGCTGCAAGGGCGGATCGAGATCCAGGTCCGTGATATCGATACCAACGACGCCTGGCGGAACGACTACGACGTCCGCATCCCGGTCGTGGAGTACGAGGGCCAGGTGATCTGTGAGTATCCTTTGGACAAGGCGAAAATCGCGGCAATCGTGGCATCCAGCGCCTTGCCCGACGAGTCGTAATTAGGGAGGTCAGGGCAGCAGAAATCGGTATACTTCGCCGGTTTACGCCGCCGGCCACAGCAGCACATGCACCGAATTCGCAACTTCTCGATCATCGCGCACATCGATCACGGCAAATCGACGCTCGCCGACCGCTTCATTCAGCATTGCGGTGGCCTGTCTGACCGTGAGATGGGCGACCAGGTGCTCGACTCGATGGACCTCGAGCGTGAGCGAGGCATTACGATCAAGGCGCAAAGCGTTTCGTTGATCTACTCGGCCGCGGACGGTGAGGATTACCAGCTGAACTTCATCGATACGCCTGGCCACGTCGATTTCTCCTATGAGGTCTCACGCTCACTCGCGGCCTGCGAGGGGGCGCTTCTGGTCGTGGATGTTGCACAGGGCGTGGAAGCTCAGAGCGTTGCCAACTGCAATACGGCAATCGACCAGGGACTCGAGGTCCTGCCCGTACTGAACAAGATCGATCTGCCGGCGGCGGAGCCCGATCGTGTCATGGCCGAAATCGAAGACATCATCGGCATTGACGCCCAGGACGCAGTCCGCACGAGTGCCAAGACCGGAGAGGGCGTCGGTGACCTTCTCGAGGCCATCGTCAACAGAATCCCGCCGCCCGAGGGCGATCCCGACGGCCCGCTGCAAGCCTTGATTATCGATTCATGGTTCGACAATTACGTCGGCGTCGTGTCGCTGGTTCGTGTCGTCAATGGCAGCCTGCCGAAGGGCGGCAAGTTTACGGTCATGTCGACGGGGATATCGTACAACGCGGACCGTGTCGGCTGCTTCACTCCAAAAATGGAGGACCGGAGCGAACTCAACAGCGGCGACGTCGGCTATGTGATCGCCGCCATCAAGGACATATTCGGCGCACCGGTCGGCGACACGCTGACGATGACCAGGAATCCATGCGAGGAGCCTTTGCCAGGATTCAAGCAGGTCCAGCCACGCGTATTCGCGGGCCTGTTTCCGATTCAGTCTGACGACTACGAGAATTTTCGCGAGGCCCTGCAGAAACTGCGCCTGAACGACGCGGCACTACATTTCGAGCCGGAGACGTCGACCGCGCTGGGCTTCGGATTTCGCTGCGGCTTCCTCGGCATGTTGCACATGGAAATCGTGCAGGAACGTCTCGAACGGGAATACGGCCTCGAATTAATTACTACGGCGCCAACGGTCGTTTTTGAGGTTGTAAATACGAACGATGATGTTTTGCTCGTCGACAACCCATCCAAACTTCCCCCGGTGAACGAGATCAAAGAGCTGCGCGAGCCAATCATCACCGCGAATATCCTTGTACCCGATAAACACGTTGGCGCTGTTATCAAGCTCTGTGTCGAAAAGCGCGGTGTGCAGAAACACATCCGTTACCTCGGTAGTCAGGTCTCGATCGAATACGAGATTCCGCTTGCGGAGGTGGTGTTGGATTTCTTCGATCGTCTGAAATCGGTTAGCAGGGGTTATGCCTCGTTCGACTATCATTTCGAGCGCTTCGAGCCCGCACAGCTGGTACGGCTCGATGTGTTGATTAATAAGGACCGCGTGGATGCGCTGTCAATTATCGTGCACCGGGCCAATGCGAAGATTCGCGGGCGCGAATTAGTGGAAAAAATGAGGGAACTCATTCCGCGGCAAATGTTCGATGTAGCTATACAAGCTGCGATTGGCAGCCAGATCATTTCGCGCAGTACCGTGAAGGCACTGCGCAAGAACGTCACCGCAAAATGCTATGGTGGTGATGTGTCGAGAAAGCGCAAGTTGCTGGAAAAACAAAAGGCCGGTAAAAAGCGCATGAAGATGGTCGGTTCCGTAGAGATTCCGCAGGAAGCGTTTTTGGCCGTCCTGAAAGTTGACAAGTAAGCCGAGGTTCCATTGAGTATAAATCTTGCACTTATTCTAACCGTTCTTACGGCGTTCACGGGCGTTGTCATCCTGGCCGATAAATTTCTGTGGAAAGACTCGAAGCGCGGCGACGAGGGAGCTGGTGGTGCGCGCGGCACCCTCGTCGAGTACTCGCGATCTTTCTTTCCAGTGCTGTTGATCGTTCTGGTTATTCGTTCGTTTGTATTCGAGCCATTCCGAATTCCGTCCGGGTCGATGATGCCGACCTTACTGCAGGGCGACTTCATCTTCGTGAAAAAGTTTTCCTACGGATTACGACTGCCAGTTACAGAGACCAAGATACTCGAAACCGGCTCGCCCGATCGGGGCGACGTCGTCGTATTTCGTTTACCGCAGGACCCGAGCGTGAATTACATCAAGCGTGTTGTCGGATTGCCTGGTGACACGGTGGTTTACGAGAACCATCGTTTGACGATCAATAGCGAGCAGGTGCAGCTCGAGCGGGGCCAGGATGTTAATAACGGGGCGCCGGTATACGTCGAACATCTTGGTGATCGAAGTCATGAAATTCTCATCATGAATGCCTATTCGGTGAAGGACGATGTGTACGAAGTTCCCGAAGGACATTATTTCGTCATGGGGGACAATCGTGACAACAGCAAGGACAGCCGCTTTATCGAGGCGATCCCCGAGACTCACCTGGTTGGCGAAGCGGTGCGTGTCTGGATGCATATGGACGGCCTGAGCTGGCCGCGCTGGAACCGCATCGGCACAAAGATCCAATAATGTGGTGCCAGTCACTGATTTGGCCGCTAAAATCGCGCTAGGCTTATGTAATGCCCGCCACAGCTGGGTCGGGGCTTCAAAGATGGGTTTTGCGGAGTAGTCAAATGTGCGCCAGTTCACACATTCAAGGCAGTAACGGTTTGCGGCCGACCTTTGCTTGTATTGCGCCGAGACGCGAGCGCGGTATGACGACATTGGGCATGATTATTCTCGTGGCGTTCATCGGCCTGTGCGGATTTGCCGCTCTACGACTCACACCCGTGTTCCTCAACTACACGAAGGTCGTCGGCGTCATCAATGGCGTGTACGAGGAGTTTGACGGTCGCAATCCGACGCGCGGCGCAATGCGCACTTCCATCGGCCGCCGCTTCGACGTCGAGAGTGTCGGCGAGATTACCGCGCGTGACGTTACGGTAACGGCAGTTGACGGTGGTTTCGAAGTTCGCGCGCAGTATGACCACGTAGCGCCGTTCATTGCTAATATCAATTTTTCCGTACATTTCGACAAGACGGTGCTGGTGCGCCGATAATAAAAACGGCACGATTGGTCGCGTCGGAGTGTAACGCGGTCGGACAGAGCGATCATTTTGGACAAAGCCGAAACCTGGCTACAGAAAACGCTGGACTATCGATTCAACGACGTCGGCCTGCTCGAGCAGGCGTTGACGCATCGTAGTGCGCCCGGTAACAGTAACGAACGACTCGAATTTCTCGGTGATGCCGTCCTCGACGTCGTCGTCTCAGAGGCGCTTTTCCATGCGCGCCCGGGTGCGGCGGAAGGGGATCTGAGCAGGCTAAGGGCATCGCTCGTCAGAGATACGTCGTTGGCTGAGCTCGCCGCCAGCCTGGGGCTGGGTGAATACCTGATACTCGGTAGCGGTGAACGCAAGGCGGGCGGTCACCGGCGCGAGTCTATCCTCGCGGACGCGCTCGAGGCACTGTTTGGCGCCGTCTATCTCGATAGCGGCTTCGACGTCGCCACTGATTTCGTGCGCCGAACATTTGGCACCCGGCTCGAACGTTTTCCGCACGTCGACGAGTTGCGTGATCCGAAGACGCAGCTGCAGGAATGGTTACAGGGGCGTGGCATGGGCCTGCCTGACTATGAGTTGACCAATGTCAGTGGTAAGGCGCACCAACAGCGGTTCGAGGTACAGTGTACGGCGCCTGGTGGAGAAGTGACGATCGGCGAAGGCACGTCACGGCGCGGCGCCGAACAGCAGTCGGCCGAGCGCATGCTCGAACAGTTGACGTCAGGTGACTCCGTTGGGTGAGCCGGGCTTTCGTTCCGGGTTCGTGGCCGTTGTGGGCAGGCCTAACGTCGGCAAGTCGACGTTAATCAACGCGGTGATGGGCAAGAAAGTGACTATCGTCACCTCGAGGCCGCAAACGACGCGCCACCGCATTCTGGCTGTGCGGACCGAAGAGCACACGCAGATCATATTCGTGGACACGCCGGGACTGCATCGCAATGCGGGCAAGGCAATGAACCGAATGATGAATCGCACGGCTGCGAGCGCACTTGCCGACGCGGACCTGGTACTGTTTGTTGTGGAAGCAGGCCGCTGGACGGAAGAGGACGACGATGTTCTGAAACGGGTCAGGTCCGCCGGACTACCGGCCATTGCATTGCTCAACAAGATTGATGAGGTGCATCCGAAAGACAAGTTGTTGCAGGCGATCGACGAGCTGTCGCAGCGACATTCATTCGTAGAGATCGTCCCGATCTCGGCGCGCAAACGTGACAACCTCGACGTTGTGCTGGGCAGCATCCGGAATTATCTGCCGGAATCACCGCCGCTGTTTCCTGCCGAAACACAAACTGATCGCGGCCCGGAATTTTTCGCGGCGGAAATCATACGCGAAAAACTAACGGTGCAGATGCGCCAGGAACTTCCCTACGGTTTGACGGTGCAGATCGAACGCTACGACCAGGAGCAACGCGGGATCGCGATACACGCCGTTATCTGGGTAGAGCGTGACAGTCAGAAAGGCATCGTCGTCGGCAAGGGTGGTCGCATGTTGAAGAAGATCGGCAAGGAAGCAAGGCTGGAGCTTGCAGAATCGCTGCAACAGCCCGTGCACCTCGAAATGTGGGTCAAAGTGAAGGACAACTGGGCTGACAACGAGAAGGACCTCATGAGCCTCGGTTACGAGTCGCCGTAAACGATGACCGCGCCGAGCCGAGTGCAGCAACAGCCTGCGTACATCCTGCACCATCGGCCATTTCGCGACACCAGCCAGTTGCTGGATATCATCAGCCGCGACCACGGCAAACTCGCTTTGGTTGCGCGCGGCAGCCGCGCCGCGAAGTCGCCGCTGCGCGGCGTTCTGAGACCATTCCAGGCACTGCGTTTGTCATGGTTTATCCGTTCCGATCTCGGCACGCTTACAGGCGCCGAAATCGATGCTGCACCTCTGTCACTGACCGGCGACGCATTGTTGTCCGCTTACTATGTCAACGAATTGGTCCTGAACTTCCTGCACCGGCACGATGCCCAGCCGGAGATTTTCGATGCCTACGCGCGAACGATTGCGGCGTTGGCGAGCAGCGCGGAAATTGCCGCCAATCTGCGTGTGTTCGAAATCGAGTTGCTGCGATTGCTCGGTTACGCAATTAATCTCGAGTACGATTCGGCGGCGCATCAGCCGCTCGAGACCGGGGAGTACTATGAATATCGCGTCGAGCAAGGCCCGGTTCGCGTCGACCGGCAATCGGGTCCAATGGTCTTCGGCGGCGACATTTTGCGTGCAATCGGTGACAGTCAATTCGAGGACCCCAAGGTGCTGCTCGCCGCCGGGCGGTTGTTGCGGGAGGTTATCCGCCATCACCTCGACGGCAGGGAGCTCAAGAGCCGCAAGGTGCTGCTCGACCTGCATCGCGTTAGAATCCCGCAGGAGCTGCAGGATGACGACTGAATGACGGACGACATTTATCTCGGCGTGAATATCGATCACGTTGCGACGTTGAGGCAGGCTCGCGGCACTGAATATCCCCGCCCCGTGGAAGCCGCCGTGATGGCTGAGCGCGCAGGCGCTGATAGCATCACGGTGCATCTGCGAGAGGATCGGCGGCATATCCAGGACGCAGATCTGACAGCGATTATCGAGGTGATGCGCACGCATATGAACCTCGAGCTCGCCGTCACGGATGAAATGCTCGGCATTGCCGCGGAACTGCAACCGAGCGATTGCTGCCTGGTACCGGAACGCCGCGAGGAACTGACAACCGAGGGCGGCCTCGATGCTGCCGGCCACCTGGGCCGGGTACGTGATGCCTGCACGCAACTCAGCGAGGCGGGAATACGCGTATCCCTGTTCATCGATCCCGACAAGGCGCAACTGGATGCGGCCGTCGCTGCGGGTGCGCCGGTCGTGGAATTGCACACGGGAGCCTATGCTGATGCCGAGGGTGAGGATCAGGCAGTCGAATTGCAGCGTATTATCGCCGCGGCCAAATACGGTGATGAACTCGGGCTGATCATCAATGCGGGGCACGGATTGCACTACAGCAATGTCCAGGAAATCGCCGTTATTCCCCAAATCGTCGAACTCAACATCGGTCACGCCATTATTTCGCGCGCGGTTTTTGACGGGCTGTTACTCGCTGTCGGCGAGATGAAGCGCCTCATGCTCGCGGCTCGGGCAGGGTAAGCATGATTTTTGGCGTTGGCACCGATATTGTCGAACTGTCCCGTATCCAGTCCACGTATGAGCGTTTCGGCGAGCACTTTGTACGCAGGCTCCTGATGGACGAGGAACTCGAGTTGTTTCGCAAAACCAAATGGCCCGTGCGCTTTCTCGCCATGCGTTTCGCCGGCAAGGAAGCCACGGTCAAAGCGATGGGCACGGGATTCGCGCACGGCGTCTGGCTGCGCGACGTCGGTATCACGAATAACGATTGGGGCCGGCCGCTGGTCATCTGGTCCGAGCGCGGCCAACGTGTCTGCGAGCGCCTCGGTGTTGGTTCAGGGCACGTCAGCCTGACCGACGATGGCGGTCTCGTTATCGCGTTCGCAGTGGTCGAAAAGGCCTGACCGTGCATTGCTTCTCATTCGACATCGAGACCGTGCCGGACCTGGAATTTGGCAGACGCATGTGGAATCTCGACGAATTGTCCGACGAGGATGTGGCCACGGCCATGACCTTTATGCGGGAGCAGCAGACCGGGAGCGACTTCCTGCCACTGCATCAGCATCGCGTGGTTGCGATTTCCGTCGCGTTGCGGACGGGTGACAGTTTTCGGGTCTGGAGCCTCGGTGATGAGGATTCCGGTGAAAAAGAAATCGTGCAGCGATTCTTCGATGGAATCGAGCGCTATGCGCCGGATCTCGTTTCATGGAACGGCAGCGGATTCGACCTGCCCGTGTTGCACTACCGGGCGCTGAAGCACGGCATCCAGGCGCCCCGCTATTGGGAAGTGGGCGAGGGCAATCGCGAGTACAAATGGAACAACTACCTGGGTCGATTCCACTGGCGCCACATTGACCTGATGGATGTCCTGTCGGGGTACCAGCACCGCGCGCGCGCCAGCCTCGACCAAACGGCAGTGCTGCTGGGCTTTCCCGGCAAGCTGGGAATGAGCGGCGACAAGGTCCGCGACTGCTGGCTGGGCGGCGGTATCCGTGAAATACGCGATTACTGCGAGACGGATGTCCTCAATACCTGGCTCATCTACCTGCGCTTCGAGTTCATGCGCGGCAATCTCGACGCCCCCGGGCTCGAGCGCGAATTTTCGCTGGTCCGGGACACGTTGACAGCGCTGGATCAGCAACACCTCAACGAATTTCTCGACGCCTGGAAGTAGTCGATGCGGCGCAAAAGGCGGGAACCGGAAACGGCAACGATCACAGCCGTGACGCACGACGGTCGTGGCATCGCGGACACCGATGGCAAGAAGGTATTCGTTGCGGGCGCACTCGCTGGCGAGGAAGTTCGATACGTGCGGCGCAAGTCACGGCGCAAGTTCGACGAGGCCGAATTGCTCGAGATCATCCAGCCGTCGCCGGAGCGGGTTGCGGCACGCTGCGAAGTCTTTGGCCGCTGCGGTGGGTGCGCGCTGCAGCATGTCAGCGAAGAACAGCAGCGCGATATCAAATTTCAGACTTTGCGTGACAATTTCGAGCGCATCGGCAACGTGCAGCCGGAGGAATGGCTGGAGGCGTTGACGGGTCCGGAATGGAATTATCGCCGGCGGGCCCGCCTGGCCGTAAAGCATGTTGTGGGCAAGGGCAGGGTGCTGGTTGGATTCCGCGAACGGCATGCACCGTTCATCACGGACATGCATCGTTGCGAGGTCCTGGCGGCACCGGTCGATGGACTGCTTGACACTCTCAGCGAACTGATCGGAGCGCTGTCGATTCGGGCGCGCCTGCCACAGATCGAGGTCGCGGTTGCAGACAATGCTGTTGCGCTGGTGTTCCGCGTCCTCGACCCGCCGAATGATGAGGACCTCGATGCATTCCATCAATTTGCGGCGGATAACGGCGTGCGCGTCTACCTGCAACCCGGAGGGCTGGACTCGATAGAGTTATTGGCCCCGACCGACGCAGTCGAATCCCTTCATTACGCGCTGCCCGAATTCGACCTGCAGATCGATTTCGAGCCCGTAGATTTCGTGCAGGTTAATGGCGAAATCAACCGCCGCATGGTCCATGCGGCGATCGACTTGCTTGCGTTACAGCCGGACGACCGTGTGCTCGATTTGTTCTGTGGCATCGGCAATTTCTCGCTGCCACTGGCGCGGCGCGCCGGGCAGATACTCGGTATCGAGGGAGAGCAGACACTGGTAAAACGGGCTGCTGCGAATGCGGCAGGCAATGATCTTCCCAATGCCGAATTTCGATGCGCCGACCTGAATGCCATAAACGGTTCGGAAAGCTGGCTGCGAACGCCCTGGGATCGCCTGCTGCTCGACCCGGCCCGTAGCGGCGCCGCCGAGATCGTGAAGCACATTGGCAGCATTTCCCCGGAGCGCATCGTGTACGTATCCTGTCATCCGGGCACGCTGGCACGCGATGCCGGTGTCCTCGTCAATGACGCCGGTTACCGGCTGGAAGCCGCCGGCATCATTGACATGTTCCCGCATACGGCGCACGTTGAGTCGATTGCCGTATTTAGAAAATAGTTAATAATTAAATAGTTATATAGATAATCTCGAAAATACATTACTATGTTGCATGTCCCGGCCAGGACACTAGCCGGGATGGTTTGAATCGAGGAACCTGCATGTCATTAGGGCCAGTGATGCTCGACATCGATGGTCTCAGCCTGACGCCGGCTGACCGGGACCTGCTGCTCGAGCCCGCGGTCGGCGGCCTGATCCTGTTCAGCCGCAACTACACGTCACCGGAACAACTTGCCGATCTTGTCGCCGAAGTGCGGGCTCTGCGCAGCCCGCCACCCATCGTTGCCGTGGACCACGAAGGAGGGCGCGTTCAAAGATTCCGTGACGGCTTCACTGCGATCCCGCCGATGCGTGTGATCGGGCGTCAGTACAACAGCGATCGTGAGGTCGCGCTCTCGCTGGCGCGCCGCGCCGGTTGGCTGATCGGCTCGGAACTCCGGGCGAGCGATATCGACCTCTGTTTTGCACCTTGTGTCGACCTTGACTGGGGCGTCAGCGAGATCATTGGCGACCGGTCTTTTCATGCCCGGGCAAGTGTGGTTTCAGAACTTGCGGCGGAATTGTCGCGTGGCCTGCGCAACGCCGGCATGGCCGCGGTGGCCAAGCATTTTCCGGGGCATGGCGCCGTAGTCCCGGATTCGCACGAGAATCTGCCGGTTGATCGCCGCGAATACGGCGATGTCCTGGATGATATGCAGCCTTACGATCGGCTGATCACCAGCGGTCTCATCGCCGGCGTCATGATGGCGCATATCGTCTACCGGGAGATGGACGAGTTGCCGGCCGGCTTTGCGCCATTCTGGATTCAGCGAGAGCTGCGCTCGCGCCTGGGCTTCGATGGTGCCGTGCTGAGCGACGATCTGAGCATGAAGGCGACGCGCGCTTATGGCTCGATGCCCGACCGGGCGCGCAGAGCACTGGATGCGGGGTGCGACATGGTGCTTGTCTGCAATGACCGAGACGCTGCGCTCGCCACCGTGAAGGTGCTCCGGGACTATTCGAACCCGTTATCGCTGGTGCGTTTGGCACGGCTTCACGGCACGGGACACGGATTGCGGGAATCACTACTCGCCAGCGACGAATGGCATCAGGCAAACTCCGAGTTGTCGGCGTGGACGGAACCGCCGCAACTGGAACTCGATGCCTGAGCCATGAAATCAATTAACCCGGAAATTCTCGAGCAGGTCATCGCCGAATCGGCGGAACCCGTCATCATTGTACGGGTAGACCAGTCGGAGTGGCCCGTCGCATACAGCAACCCCGCCTTCGAGTCGATCGGCGGTAACGAGGTCGTAGGCAAGCCTTTCGCTGACGTGATCGAGCATATGGTCGGGCGCGAGTTGGCTCTCGAAATCAGCGAAGCAGTACGGTCGAAAGAGGAGACGAGCTTTCCGGTAGAAGAGGGCGGGCGGGAGTACCTGCTTATGCTGAAACCACTGTCTTTACCGGACGAGAGCGAAACAACCTTTTTTGCCGCTTTCTGGCGCAGCGGCTCGGGCGCGGTCGTCACGTCCGACGCGGAGGTACAGCACGCGCTGCTTAAAGCCAAGCGGCGCATCCGTGACCTCTCGCGTGACGATCAGGTTACGGGGCTTCTGAACAGCAAGGCGTTTCGCGAGGCCCTGGACCATGACTGGGCGGTCGCGGCTCGCGAAAAGAGCACCCTGGCCCTCGTCGTGTTTTCACTCGACGATTTCGATGCCTATTTCGATGTCTTCGGCCGGCATGCGTCAGATTCCTGCCTGCGACGCGTTGGTCAGGCCATTCGACGCTGCCTCAGGCGCGCCAGCGATGTTGTCGCGAGGCTGGATGGTGACACGCTCGTCGTGCTGTCGCACGCGTCAAACGAGCAAAGTGTGCACGAGTTTGCAGCACGAATATCCACGGCCGTGCGGGAACTCGGGCTGCATCATCCGCGGTCGGGTGCCGGACGCTTCGTGACGGTGTCGTTCAGCGTCGCCGTGGCGTACGCGGGCGAAGATTCGCGGAGCGCAGCGGAGTTTCTGGAAGAATTACTGGTCGATGCCGCCGAGTAGTTCACGCGGGTCGTCGCCGAGCATTTCCGGCTCAATCTCTTCCTCGGCTTCCTCGACGCGCGTGATTCTGGCGAGTACTCCAAACTTCGGGTGGTCGAAGTAGCGCAAGTCTCCGTTCTTGAAGATGCGATTCTCCCGGATGCGAAAACGAACCGGACCTGGTGCGGCGGCGTCGTAGCCGAAGCCGCTGCGCTCGTCGCTGAACGTGAACACGGAATCGTCGATCGCGACAGGCTCTTCCGATGCGAGTGGCTCGTCGAGCGTCAGGTCGACAACAAGGTGCAGGTAGCGACTCAGGTAAAGTGTGAAGCTGCCGGTCAGGCCTTCGGGTGCTTCACCAAGCGCCGCCAGTTCGATCGGGATAGTGTCTTCCTGGGATTGCGTCTCCTGCGTCCAGGAGAAATGCATGATGGGCTCGTAAGCATCCAGCCGTTCGAGGCGGCTTGCGATGTCGAGCATCGAATATTCGTCTTCGATGTTCAGAATGAACTCGTCACCCCGAGGCTCTTCCTCGACTTCGGCGTCAACGAACTCCGCCTCGGGTTCGGGCCCGGTCGTCGTGTCGCCGAAGACGAGCGTTTCCTCGGATGCCGGTGTGATCTCTTCGACGACGGGAACATCCGGCAGAAACAGCTCGGTACCGACCGAGACGTTCTCGGCGTACGAGAAAATGATGACCTCGGCCGTATAGCGCCGAATCTCTGGTTCCTCGTCCATGAGCACTTCCTGGGCGAATGCCAGGGTCGACAATAAGGTCATGACCGGAATCGTCATCAGTCGTCGCATTGTATTACCTGTCCTGTACCTGTTCTGTCTATCCGAGCGCGCTCTGTTGCGTGCCATCCCGTTTGACCGCAAGGCGTTCCAGAAGGTCCTCGATCGCCTGGAATCGCTCATTGAGGTCGGCGAGATCGAGGCGGAAACCGAGCCGATGAGAGCCTTGCAGGCGATAACTCTGGCCGTCATTTTGCACTAATTGCACGAGGGCTACAGGGTCTATGTGGCTGCTGTCGCCGAACACCAGGTAACCGCCGGCGTCCGCGGCGTCGATTTTCTCTATGCCGAGGGTTGCGGCACGTTGTTTCAGTGCCGCGATACGCATCAGGTTCTTCGCTGCATCGGGGAGCAGCCCGAAGCGGTCGATGAGTTCGACCTGCAGCTCGCGCAAGTCCTCGGCCGTCTCGGTTCCGGAAATGCGTTTGTAGAGCATCAGGCGCAGATGTACGTCCGGCACATAATCGGCGGGTAGCAACGCCGGTACGTGCAGGTTGATGTCCACGCCGGCGTCGAGCGGTGCTTCGAGGTCAGGTTCGTGGCCCGCTCGCAGGGAATCCACGGCGCGGCCCAGCAGCTCGGTATAGAGCGAAAAGCCGATTTCCTGTATCTGCCCGCTTTGCTCGTCGCCGAGCAATTCCCCGGCGCCACGAATTTCCAAATCGTGGGTTGCGAGTGTGAATCCGGAGCCGAGGTCCTCGAGAGAATCTATGGCCTCGAGTCGCTTGACGGCGTCCGCGGTCATGGCAGCTTTTGGCGGTGCTACCAGGTACGCATAGGCGCGGTGGTGCGAGCGGCCGACCCGACCTCGCAGCTGGTGCAACTGCGCGAGTCCGAAACGATCGGCGCGATTGATAATGATCGTGTTCGCCGTCGGCACGTCGATGCCACTTTCGACAATCGTCGTACACAGCAGCACATTGAAACGCCGGTGGTAGAAGTCGAGCATAACCTGCTCGAGTTCACGCTCCGGCAATTGCCCGTGTCCGACGCGAATATTGGCCTCGGGCACGAGCGCCGTGAGTTTCTCGCCGATACGACCGATGTCCTCGACGCGGTTGTGGATGAAGTAGACCTGCCCGCCACGCTTGATCTCGCGCAGGCAGGCCTCGCGGATGACGACGTCATTCCACTCGCCCACGAAGGTCTTGACCGAGAGCCGTTCGGCCGGCGGCGTCGTAATCAGCGACATGTCGCGAATTCCGCCCATCGCCATATTCAGCGTGCGCGGAATCGGCGTTGCGGTCAGCGTCAGCACATCGATCTGGCTGCGCAGACTACGGATCGCCTCCTTGTGCCTGACACCGAAACGATGTTCCTCGTCGATGATGACCAGGCCGATGTCCTTGAACGCCTTCGTGTGCTGCAACAGCCGGTGTGTGCCGATGACGACATCGACGGCTCCGGACTCCATGCCGGCGACGGTCTCGCGCACCTGTTTAGTGGTCTGAAATCGTGACAGCACTTCGACACGAAGAGGCCATTCGGCGAAGCGGTCGCGGAAGTTCTGGCCATGCTGCTGCGCGAGCAGCGTCGTCGGCACGAGGACGGCGACCTGCTTGCCGCTGTGCACCGCGGCAAAACTCGCACGTAGCGCGACCTCGGTCTTGCCGAAGCCGACATCGCCGCAAACGATGCGGTCCATGGGCTGATCGGAACCGAGATCGGCCAGGACCTCGTCAATCGTCCTGGCCTGGTCGTCGGTGGGCTCGAATGGAAAGTCACTCTCGAATGCCCGGTAGTCGCCTTCCGACCAGCGGAAACTGTATCCAGGACGGGCAGCGCGGCGCGCATACACATCCAGGAGTTCGGCTGCAACATCGCGGATTTTGCTGATCGCCCGTTGCCGTGCCTTCGCCCACTGGTCGCTGCCCAGGCGGTGCAGAGGCGCGTTCTCGGGTGATGTCCCCGTGTAGCGTGAAATCCGCTCGAGCGCGTGTACAGGGACGTACAGCTTGTCCCCGTCGGCGTACTCGAGGTGGAGGAACTCACCGATCGATCCGCCCGTCTCGAGGGTCTTCAGGCCGATATACCGGCCCACGCCGTACTCGGCGTGGACGACCGGCGAGCCGCCCTCGAGATCGTTCAATTGCCGGATTATCGTCTCGGGGTCGCGTTCGGCCCTGCGCCGCCGGCTGCGGGCCCTGACCCGGTCGCCAAAAAGCTGTTGTTCGCTGATGACGGCGAGTCCCGATTCCGGCAGCAGGACGCCGTTCTCGAGGGGTGCGATGGCGACGCCGATGCGTTGCCGGCCATTCGTGAAGTTTGCCCAATCGTCGATTCGTGCGAGATCGAGATCTCGCCCGGCGAGCAGGTCGTAGACCTGTTCCCGGCGTCCGGCCGAGTCCGTTGTGAATAGAACGCGCCCTTCAAAACTCTGCAGGAACTGCATCAGCGCGCCAGCCGGGTCCTCGTAACGTGCCTCGATCTTTAGCGCCGGCGGTAATTGCGTCGGCAGGTTGCAGTGCTCGGGCGTTTCGCGAACCGACTGCGCCGAATAGCGAATGCAACGAAACCGGCTCAGTCGGGAGCGGACCGCGGCGCCATCAGTAAAGGTCTCCGCAGAGTCGAGAATTGGCCGTTCCGGGTCGAGGCTGCACAGCTCATGGCGCTCCTCGATCTCGGCCCAGGCCTTATCCAGCAGATCGTCGAGTGAATCCGGTGCGACGACCACGCAGTTAGCCGGCAGGTACTCGGCCAGACCTGCTGTCGATTCGAAGAACAGCGGCAGGTAGTACTCGATGCCGCCGTGAGCGATACCGTCGGACACGTCGCGATAAACACGCGAGCGGCCGGGCTGACCCTCGAAGCGCTCCCGATAACGGGCGCGAAAATCCCGAATTCCGGTTTCGTCAAGCGGCGCCTCGCGAGCAGGGAGCAGATTCAGAGATTCAATCGTCGGGCC
>Ga0209578_10000404_pt1 | contig 58713 bp, 63 predicted proteins | sample tdAd472_FD_187127 | JGI IMG/M metagenome (GOLD analysis project Ga0209578, IMG submission 187127) | Marine sediment microbial communities from the Atlantic coast under amendment with organic carbon and nitrate - tdAd47.2 (SPAdes)... | ecosystem: Environmental > Aquatic > Marine > Coastal >...
TCTCGGTATCCATGATGTCCGAGACCATTAGGTTAGGGTCGCTGACCAGGATTTTAGTGGCGGCAAGCAGGCCTAGCACTTTGCCTTCACGGTTGATGACCGGGAAATTGTCGGTCATTTCCGGAATTTCCGGGTGCATACGAAGATAACGAAGTACTACGTCCAAAGTAATGTCGGGACGCACCGTAATGGTGTCGGTGTTCATCAAGCCGCCAGCGGTATCTTCCGGGTAGGAAAGTACAGCCTCAAGCAGCTTACGGTTCTGATCGTCCAGGGAGCGAAGAACTTCCTGAACCACTTGATCTGGTAACTGTTGAAGAAGGTCGGCGGTGTCGTCGGTATCTAGACCTGAAGTCGCATCGACGAATTCCTGTGGCGCCATTTTACTGAGAATGTCGCCGCTGATTTCTTCATTCAGGTGTTGGAGAATCTCGCCACCTTGATCGGTCTCGATCATGTCCCAAAGAATGTTTCGCTCCTTTGGGGGGGATGATTCGAGCAGGTGAGCAACTTCTACCGCTGGGAGTTGTTCGTTAAGAATTTCACGGGCATCTTCGTAGGCGCCCTCGTCCAGTGCCTGGTTGAGGTTGTCTATTTGGGCTTCCGTTGTAGCGTTTTCAGCCTGAGACATACGCGTGGTTAAATTCCTGAGTTAACGATGGGTTAATTGTATAGGTCTGGATTAGAGCGGCCAATATTGTGGGTAATTAAAATAACTGGTTTTGCATGGTGTGCTTATGCGAGTTGGGGCAATTTTATTCACCTTCTCCAAACTTGTCGTTAACAATTTCTTCAATAGCTTTTAAGGCGGCATCTTCGTCGCGACCCTCAACCTCAATATTAAGCGTAGTCCCCTTGCTGGCGGCTAACATCATAACTGACATGATACTTTTTGCATCGACCATACGCTGCTCATTTCCGAGTTGAATCTGGCTGGAAAAGGCTGACGCCGTATTTACCAGTTTAGCAGCTGCGCGAGCATGCAGCCCCAGTTTGTTGATGATGGTGATCTCGCTTTTGATCATAGCGGTCGATGTTCTCAGTTATTCGTCCAAGTCGCGATGCCGAACCTGAACATTAGGAAGTTTGTCGGTAAAGTGTTTGGCCAGTCGTTCGCTTAAGTAGACTGAACGGTGGTGGCCGCCAGTACAGCCAATCGCCACAGTCATATAACTGCGGTTGTTGGCATCGAAGCGTGGTAGCCACTTGTCCAGGTAGCTGCATAGGTCAGTAAACATTTCTTCAACAATCAGCTGACCTTCGAGAAATTTGATGATTTGCGGATCACGGCCATTGTATTGTCGCAGTGCTGGATCCCAGTAGGGGTTAGGCAAGCAGCGAACATCAAAGATCAGGTCGGCATCGGCAGGAACGCCGCGCTTGAAACCAAATGACTCAAACAGTAAAGCCAGCGTGGTGTCGTTGTTTTCTGCCAACTGCTTTTTAATGATGTCGCGCAGCTGATGAAGCGATAGGTTACTGGTATCGATCTTCAAGTCTGCCATTGAGCCAATTGAGGACAGTAGCAGACTTTCTTTCCAAATAGCTTCTTCCAAAGATACGGAGGCATTGCTCAGGGGGTGCTTGCGCCGGGTAGCACTGAAACGGGTAAGGATGGTTTGGTCGTCGGCATCCAGATAAGCAATGGTGTAATCAATACCGGTACTTTGAATAGCTGCGATCGTATCGGGAAAGCGCTCTAGACTTGTCGGCACGTTGCGGGCATCAATACTGATCGCGATAGCATCGCGCTGAGTGTCCTCACGTTGCATCTCTTCGATCAAAGCGGGCAACAGGCCACTGGGCATATTGTCGATACAGTAATAGCCTAGGTCTTCGAGTAGGTGGAGAGCGGTACTTTTACCTGAACCGCTGCGGCCGCTGATGATAACAAGTTTCATAATGAGTTAGTCTGCTTGGCTGCTCTCAATGGCTAGTGGGCCGCTATGGCCGCTTCGTAAAGTGATTTATTGTCGGTTGCTGCGCGTAGGCTATTTCTAAAGTCCGCTTGGCTGAAGTTTTCGGCAATAGCCTGTAGGGCGATCAAGTGTGCTTCCGCGGCTTGCTCTGGTACAACTAATGCAAATAGCAGGTCTACAGGCTGGCCATCAATGGCATCAAAATTAATCGGAGTTTCAAGCTGTATCAGTACGCCAACCGTGTCGCAACAGTTTGGTAGTCGACAGTGAGGAATAGCGACACCTTCACCAACACCGGTACTGCCCAAGCGCTCGCGCTCAATGAGACGATCAAAGGTTTCCTCTTCATCCAGTACGGGGTGAACCTCGGCGAGTGTTCGTGCAATCAGTTCTAATACACGTTTTTTGCTATCGCCAGGCACGTTGGCAAGTACGCAGTCTGGCGATAGAAGTCGTTCAATATTCATTAGTTATCGCAGTTTTAAGGTTAGTGCCCTTGCTGTCGGGCTAGGTTTTTTTCTTTTTGTTTTATGAGCTGTCGATCTAATTTGTCGATTAATTGATCAATAGCGGTGTACATGTCTTCGTGTTCTGCATTGGCGACTAAGTCGGCGCCGGCAATATGTAATGAGGCGTCTGCTTTTTGGCGCAGTTTTTCGACGCTTAAGGTGACGTTAATACTGGTGATTTGGTCGTAGTGACGCTCTAGTTTTTCAAGTTTGTTATTAACAATGTCGCGCAGGGCGTCGGTGATTTCAACATGATGTCCGCTAAGGGTGATTTGCATTAGATTGCTCCTTAAGTTTACTTGCTGACAGATTGTTGGATACAGTTCTAAGTACAGGGTAACAAGTTTGAGCTGGTTAATGATAATTGAAACCGGACTCAAGGTGCATTGCGCTTGCCTAACTAAACCAGACGTTTTCGCTCATTGGAAGGCGGTATGGATAGTGACTCCCGGTACTTGGCAATGGTGCGCCTCGCCACCTTGATACCTTGCTCGGCAAGTAGATTGGCGATTTTGTTGTCACTCAATGGTTTTACTGGTTTTTCGGCAGCAATCAGCTTTTTAATAATCGCACGAATGGCTGTAGAAGAACAACCGGCACCGCTGTCAGTATCAACTTGACTGGAGAAAAAGTATTTTAATTCAAAAATACCGCGCGGGGTGTGCATATATTTTTGGGTTGTAACTCGCGATATGGTGGATTCATGCATATCTACAGCTTCGGCAATATCATGCAGCACCAGCGGTTTCATTGCTTCATCACCGTAATCTAAAAAGCCCTGCTGGATTTCAACAATCCTTGTAGCGACTTTTAATAGTGTTTCATGGCGGCTTTGCAGGCTTTTGAGAAAGGTGCGAGCTTCCTGTAGCTGATTACGCATAAAGGTGTTATCGCTGCTGTTATCTGCGCGTTTAACCATGGCGGCATACGTGGCGTTAATATTTACACGCGGTAAGGCCTCGCTATTGAGTTCAACGCGCCAGCGGCCGTTAATTTTTTTAACAACTACGTCTGGTATGACGTATTCGGATTCACTTTGGCTTAGTGCATCTCCGGGCCGGGGGTTGAGCGACTGTATCAATTCGATAATGGCCTGTAGGTCACCTTCCTTGAGGCGCGTGCGGCGCATAATCAGGTTAAAATCACGGCTACCCAGTTGAGGTAGGTAGCTGCCAACAACTTCACGGGCTTTTTCTAGCAGGTGAGTTTCGGGTGGCAGTTGATCCAGTTGGATCAACAGGCATTCGCTTAAATCGCGTGCACAGACGCCGATGGGGTCAAAATGCTGTAGGCGCCGAAGTACGGCTTCTACCTCGTCGAGCTCAATGGTGCTGTCTTTTGAGTCTTGGTTTTCCTGCAGTGCCCGGTTTAAATGCTCAACAATTTGCTCTAACTCTGTCTTCAGGTAGCCATCATCGTCGACACTATCAATTAGGGTGATGGCAATGATACGGTCGGTATCCGACATAGGCGTTAAATTGAGTTGCCAGAGCAGGTGGTCATGGATGGACTCCGTGCTGCTGGTGTGTGACTCAAAGTCCGGCAGGTCGCCGCTGGGAGCTGGGGTGCTGGCAGGCAGGCTTTGATAAACATCATCCCAATTGCTGTCAACCGGTAAATCTTCGGGGATTTGTTGGTCCCAGTCGCTGTTGTCATCACTGCCCACATCGTCGCTGGATGCGTCATTCTGTGAGGCTGTTGTTTCTGAGTCGCTGGCAGTGATTTCTTTATCTGTATTTTGGTCAGCGTCGCTTTGCTCACTACTGTTGTCAGGTTGGTTTTCATCAAGATCCAGCATGGGGTTGGATTCGACGGTTTCCTGGATTTCCTGTTGTAAATCCAGCGTGGAAAGCTGCAACAGGCGGATCGCCTGCTGCAACTGGGGCGTCATCGTGAGGTGCTGGCCAATTTTAAGCTGTAAGGATGGCTTCATAGAATAACGGAGCTTCTGTTATATCGATTTACAGGACGTCGGCTAAGCGTGCTAGCTAGCGCTTCTAGCTATAAGGATAGTGCAAAATCGGCAGCGTGTGATGCAGAATTTGTGCCGATTTTAAAAAAATTACAAAGCGTACTGGCGGGGCTTTGAACTGGGTCAGTTACAGGCGGAATTGTTCGCCTAAGTAAACATCGCGAACGCGCTGGTTGGAAAGCACTGTTTCGGCGTTACCCTCTGAAATAATATGACCTTCGCTGACAATGTAGGCCTTTTCGCAGATATCCAGTGTCTCACGTACGTTGTGATCAGTGATTAATACGCCGATATTGCGTTCTTTCAGGTGGGTGATGATTTGTTTGATGTCGGCAACGGAAATAGGGTCGACACCAGCAAAGGGTTCATCGAGCAGAATGTAGGCAGGCTCCATGGCTAATGCGCGGGCAATTTCAACCCGGCGTCGTTCGCCGCCTGACAAGGCCATGCCGAGGCTGTCTCGAATATGAGTGATATGGAATTCTTGCAGTAGCAGTTCCAATTTTTCACGCTGCTGCTCGCGGTTAAGGTCTTTGCGGGTCTCCAGAATAGCGAGAATATTTTGGCTGACGGTGAGTTTGCGAAAAATCGATGATTCTTGCGGTAGGTAGCCAATACCTTTTCGTGCACGACCATGCATGGGCAGTGACGTGATGTCCTGTCCATCGATCAGGATTTTGCCCTGGTCAGCAGGAATCAGGCCAATGATCATATAAAAACAGGTGGTTTTGCCTGCGCCGTTGGGGCCAAGGAGACCGACCACTTGCCCCGGCTCAATCGTCACTGAAACATCTTCAACGATGTGACGATGTTTATAGCTTTTAGCGAGATGTAGTGCTTGTAAGTTACTCATTGGCGGGGGTGCTGGTCTCGTTTTGGTCAGATTTTGCGGGTTGGATAATCATGTTGACCCGGGGTGTCTCGGTTGTGGTATTTGTTTGACTACCGCCATAGGCGTTTACCAGGCGTTTTTTCATGTCGTAATCAATGCGCTCGCCAGTGAAAATGTTGCTCTCCTGCTCCAGCTTGGCTTCCTTTTTCAGTTTCATACGTTCATCAACGACAAAGTATTCAATGGTATTTCCGTAGGCATGGGTAAGCGCTTTACCCTTTTCAGGTCGTTGTTGAAAGTGTGCAGGTGTGCCAATGGCGACGAGGTGTGTGACGCCATTAGCATTGCTGAAAATGGTGATTTGGTCACCTTTCAGGTTGATTGAGCCTTGTACCATTTTTACTTTACCGCGGTATACCGAACTGCCGGTTTTATCGTCGACTTCTGCCGTATCGGCGGTAATGTGTATGGGTTGCTCCCTGTCGCTTGGCAGTGCAGACACATTGGTTGTTGCCGTTAGCAGGGCTAGGCTAGGCAACAGCGCTAAACAGCAGCGATAAAGCTTAGTTAATGTTGGCCGGATCATGGGTTACTCGTACGTTGGATAAAAGTTTGGTGCGGTTTTCTCGCAAATAAGCGGTCATACCGATAGCGTCAACGTGTGTGGCGTTATCGACAATGACGACTGCTTTTTTTGTATGAGCCACTTTCTCTGAGGCGTTAAAGGTTAGCTTGCTGGTATCTATTTTCAGTTCGTTGGCAGGCGTTTTGCGTACCAACTTAACCTTATCCCAAAATTCAATGATGTTGTTGTTTTGACTGATGCGGCCATGTTTGGCGGTAATATTCCATGGCGTGTTGTTTTGGTGGATCACAGTGATATTGGGGCTGGTTGTCACGGTGAAATCACCATTAGGGTAATGGGTGACCTGCTGAGCTGTTAGGCGATGGTCGACGTTTCCCTGTGCGTTGAACTGGGTGGTAGTGGCGTTAAGCATAAAAAAGTCGGTTTCATCTTCTGCTGGCTGCCGGCTAACGGGTTCCTCTAATAGCAACTTATCTTGCCAATGCACTACACTGGCTATGGCCAGTACAATGAGGCTGAGCAGTGTGATAAAGGTTAATCGAGACATTTAAATGTTTGCCGCTTTTATGGGGGATTGTCAATTTTGCGTCATGTGTTTAGTGCAGGTACTGATCAAGTGCTGGCACCAGCGTATTCTGTGCTGCCATAATAAAATCGCAGACCTCGCGGACCGCTCCTTCGCCACCTTTTGCTTTGGTACACCACAGGGCGTGCTCCTTAACGAGGGGGTAGGCATTGGCAACGGCTATACCTAGGCCGACACGGCGAATAACGGGTAAATCGGGTAAATCGTCACCGAGATGGGCCGTCTGCAAGTAACTGACATTAAGAACCTGTAGCAGTTCGTCAAGAGCGGTAATTTTATTGTCGAAACCTTGATAAACATGCTCAATGCCCAACTCCTGGGCGCGTTGCTCCAGCATTGCCGATTCGCGGCCGCTGATCATGGCTACCTCAACACCACTGCAGCGAAGCATTTTAATGCCGTGGCCGTCATGGCTGTTGAAGGCTTTCATCACTTCACCGCCATCGCTGATATAAAGGCGTCCATCTGTCATGACACCGTCTACGTCGAGTACCAGTAATTTGACTTGCTTAGCCTTGCCGAGCGCCTGTTGGAGGTCTTTATTCATGGTGATGTGGCCTGATTGAGGGGCAGTTTAGATAACGCCAGCGCGTAATAGGTCGTGCATGTTAAGGGCGCCAATGGGGCGATTATGATCGTCTGTGACGATCAATGCATTAATTTTATCCTCTTCCATCACAGCGAGGGCTTCAGCCGCTAAAACATCGGGGCGAATGGTCTTGCAATGAGCGGTCATTACCTCGTTAACGAGAGCGCTACGGATATCGATACCGTTATCGAGCGTACGGCGCAGGTCGCCATCGGTGAAGATGCCCTGCAGCCGGTTGTCATCATCAATGACTGCGGTCATGCCAAGCTTTTTCTCGGTGACCACTAATAACGCCTGACTGAGTGGCGTGTCTTGTTTTACCAGCGGAATTTGCTCGCCGCTGTGCATAATGTCTTCAACCTTGAGCAGCAGGCGTCGGCCTAGCGCGCCACCGGGGTGAGAAATAGCAAAATCTTCGGCGCTGAAGCCGCGCGCTTCCAGCATGGCGATGGCCAGTGCATCCCCCATCGCAAGCGCCGCAGTGGTACTGGATGTTGGAGCCAGGCCATGAGGACAGGCTTCTTCTGCTACGCTAACATCAAGGTGTATGTCGGCGTTTTTGGCCAGTGTTGACGCCGGTGCGCCCGTCATGCTGATGAGTGGGGCATGCATACGCTTAATAAGCGGCAGGATGGTTAATATCTCTGCAGTCGTACCTGAATTAGACAGCGCAATAACAACGTCCTTATGCGTGATCATGCCCAGATCTCCGTGGCTGGCTTCACCTGGATGCACAAAAAAAGCCGGGCTTCCCGTGCTGGCTAACGTGGCGGCAATTTTGCTGCCAATATGGCCGGATTTACCCATGCCAGTGACGACAATACGGCCTTCGCACGCCAACATTAACTGACAGGCTGAGCTGAACTGTTCATCAATGCGGGGTGCCAATGCTTCAACGCACTTGGCCTCCAGCTTGATTGTACGCTGGCCGGTGGCGATAAGAGCCTTGGGATCGGTGTTTATCATTGCTGCTGCCAAAAAGTAAAATGAATGGCCTGGTATTATAGCGGTTTGTTAGCGCTGCGTGCGAGGCGTTCCAGGCTAGGATTGGATATAAAGCAGGATAAGGTAGCCTGCATAGCCTGCTGAAAACAGCGTGCCTAGTGTTCGTCCCAGTTTGATTGGCTTTTTACTAATAAAGCCAAAATAGCAAACGGTGATCAGAATGGCCGTGAATAGGCTCATTAGCCCGTAGTCGCGCCATAAGACCTGATCAGCAAAGGCATAGGGAGCAATGGCTGCTGGTAATGACATGACAGCCAATAGGTTGAATATGTTAGAGCCAATAACGTTACCAAGCGCAATGTCATGGTGGCCTTTTAGCACGCTGGCGATGGAGGCGGCTAACTCCGGAAGGCTGGTGCCGATTGCAATAATGGTTAAGCCGATCAGCAGATCGCTGACACCAAGTAGTTGAGCGATGTCGGTGGCGGCCCAAACGAGTGAGCGAGAGCTGGCGATTAATAATAGTAACCCAACCGCAAACCAGAACACGGCGAGACCGGTTTTCAGGTGAGGCATTTCCTCTTCTTCTTCAATTAGCTGCTCTTTGTCGCTTTCTTTGGGGTGATAGGTTGCGAATAAATAAAGTGTCACACAGAGGCCGCCAATCAATAACGCGCCATCTAAACGGCTAAGGTTTAAATCCAGTAATAATAAGCCGGCTCCCAGGGTGACGAGTGCTAATATCGGCAGCTCTTTACGGGTTAGGGCTGAACGGACAGGGAGCGGGGCAACCAGCAATGTGATGCCAAGTACAAGGCCAATATTGGCTATGTTCGAGCCGACCGCGTTACCGATGGCAATCCCGCTGGCGCCAACGAGTGCTGCGGTGAGTGACACCAGTATCTCTGGCGCCGAGGTGCCAAGAGAGACAACCGTTAGACCGATCAGCATAGGCGACATGCCAAAATTACGTGCCAGCGACGCCGCGCCGTTGACAAATTTGTCAGCGCTCCAGACTAATGCGGCTATACTGAGCAAAATGGTAAGGCTAGGAATCAGCAAGATTAATGGTCCGGGTTGTGAAAACAGCTGGCTATTAAAGGGCTAATCGAGTGCTATTGCAAGCCTTGCTGGTAACCTGGAAGGTTAAAAGTGAGAGCGCTGCTTTATTCATTTTGGCGACATAAATTTTATCTCTTTTGCGGCTGTGCTGGATTGCCGCAAACAGAGCTCATGATATTGGCAGGTTTAAGCGATCATCCTGTAAATAGAGTTAACAGTGCGTCGCTGTAGTGCTATATTTCGCCGCGCGAACCCCAGCCCAGATTATGTAATTATACTATTTTGTACGACTAATTTGGGTTTACCTCACTCTTTGACATTGGCTTTATAACGCAGATATGGACATGCAGGACAACTCGGCCAACATTATTGAAATTCGCGGATTAACCTTTTTTCGAGGTGATAGGCTGATTTTTGATGATATTGATATGGATATTCGCCGCGGGCAAATTACTGCCATTATGGGCCCCAGCGGTACCGGCAAAACAACGTTAATGCGCTTGATTACCGGCCAAATCAAACCTGATGCTGGCACGATTATGGTGGATGGTGAAAATATTTCGACGCTACAGCGCAATGACCTTTATCGTGTGCGCCGGAAAATGGGTATGTTGTTCCAGAGTGGTGCTTTGTTTACCGATCGCACGGTTTACGAAAACGTCGCCTTCCCGTTACGTGAACACACGAATTTTACGGAGACCATGATTCGAGACCTGGTGTTGATGAAGCTGGAGTCAGTTGGTTTGCGAGGCGCTCGTGATCTGTTACCCAGTGAGCTGTCAGGTGGAATGACGCGGCGCGCAGCGTTAGCCCGTACGATTGCTCTTGATCCGGGAATGGTGCTTTACGATGAGCCTTTTGCGGGGCAGGATCCGATTGGTATGGGGGTGTTGCTGGAGTTGATCAAGCTATTGAACAGCGCTCTGGGGCTGACCAGTGTCGTTGTGTCTCATGATATTCATGAAACGGCAAGTATTGCCGACCAGCTTTATGTGCTCTCGCAGGGCAAGGTTATTGGTACTGGGGCGCCGTCACAGCTAATGGATTCTGATAATAAGATGGTCGCTCAGTTCATGAAAGGTGAGCCCGATGGGCCTGTGCCTTTCCACTATCCGGCGCACGATTATTTTGACGATTTGCTGGGTGGGGGTGAAATGTGATCACGCGCTTGCGGATTATTGGTAAGTCAGGATTAGACTGGTTGTCGGTATGTGGTCGTTCAGGCGTCTTTATTGCCCACTCTTTATGTGGTGTGCCTAATGTGCGTAAAGGGCTACCGTTATTATTGAAGCAACTTTATGCGGTCGGTGTCTTGTCGCTGCCGATTATTATTGTATCCGGGCTTTTTATTGGCATGGTAATGAGCCTTCAGGGTTATAGCATTTTGGTTGATTACGGTTCTGAGCAGGCCGTTGGGCAGATGGTGTCACTGAGCCTGGTGCGCGAGTTAGGGCCGGTGGTGACAGCGCTGTTATTTGCTGGCCGGGCGGGGTCGTCGCTAACGGCTGAAATTGGTTTGATGAAAGCCACTGAGCAAATTACCAGTTTGGAAATGCTGGGGGTTGATCCATTGCGTTATGTGATGGCGCCACGTTTGCTTGCAGGTTTTATTGCGCTACCGCTGTTAACCCTGATTTTTAATGTGGTTGGCATCTGGGGTGGCGCTCTGGTCGCGGTTGATTGGCTGGGTGTCTACGATGGTTCCTTCTGGGCTAATATGCAGGCTGCGACGGATTTCAGAACGGATGTGGTTAATGGCATGGTTAAAAGCATTGCTTTTGCCTTTGTGGTGACCTGGATTGCCGTTTTTCAGGGGCATGATTTAACGCCAACATCCGAAGGTATTGGTCGTGCAACAACCAAAACCGTGGTCTATTCTTCTCTGGCGGTACTGGGCCTTGACTTTGTTCTGACCGCCGTTATGTTCGGAGATTTTTAAAATGCACAGCAAAACATTGGAAGTGGCCGTTGGGCTGTTTATGTTGGCAGGAATGGCGTCGCTGATTGTGCTGGCGCTCAATGTCAGTGGCCTTACTTTTTCAGGCGCCAAGGACAGTTATACCATTTACGCCGCCTTTGAAAATATTGGCGGGCTGACCGCTCGCTCGAAGGTGACGGTGGCGGGTGTCGGTGTGGGCCGAGTTGTTGGTATTACACTGGATAAGGATGACTTTTCCGGCATTGTTGAGATGGAAATTGAAGCTGATTATAACCAGTTCACTACCGATACGACTGCCGCCATTTTGACGGCCGGGTTGCTGGGTGAGAAGTATATTGGTCTGATTTCCGGTGCTGATGATGAGTACCTGGTGGAAGGCGATATGATTATTGATACGCAGTCGGCGCTGGTGTTGGAGGAGCTGATTGGCCAGTTCCTGTTTAACAAGGTGAACGAGTAACGGTATTTTCTGTCTTTAGCGAAATACTGTTTAGCAATTAAATTAAGTAGAGAAATAAGATGGTAAGCATGGCAAAAACCCTGTTGGCGTTGTTTTTAATCTGTTTTACGAGCTTCACTCAGGCGCAGGATGTGACGGAGGAGTTTGTTAATCAGGCGGCCTACGATACTGTGCAGCAGGCGACGGATCAGCTGATTGAGCAAATTACCTCTAAACGAGAGGTTTATCTGGAAGATACGGAGCAGTTTTTTGCCGATGTTGATGGGCTGCTGTCAGAGGTCATTGATTTTAAGCGCATTGCTCGTCGAGTGATGGCCAAGCATTATAAGAAAGCCGAGCCTGATCAGCAGGCCGAATTTGTCGATGTTTTTAAGCGTAGTTTGTTGAAAGTGTATGCCAAGGCGCTGTTAGAGTATAACAACGAAAAAATTGAAATCTTACCGCCCCGTACAAGCACAAAAGTGCGACCTAATCGTCAGCGTGTTGATATAGAATTTTTCAGTAATGACGGACAAATGTTTCCGATTTCCTATTCTATGTACCTTAACAAGCAGGGTGAATGGAAAATGGAGAACGTTGTTGTTAATGGTGTGAACATTGGTTTGACCTACCGAAATCAGTTTGCACGGCTGATGAAGGAGCACGGTAATGATGTTGATCTGGTTATCAGCGGTTGGACCTCTGATCTTGATGAGAATGCTGAATAGCTTATGTCTTGTTCCTGTGTCACGCGCCTTTCCGAGCAGCAGTTAAAAGTCGTGGGTGAGATCAATTTCGATAACGCCCTCGATATGTGCCAGCAAGGTGAGCGCCTTATTAGTAAAGCGGCTGAGCAGTGTGAAATTGATTTTTCCGGAGTGACGCGTGCCGGTAGTGCCGGGTTGACGTTGCTGTTTAGCTGGTTGCGGCATGCGGTTAATCTACAAAAAACATTAACCTTTATTAATTTGCCAAATGACTTGCTCGGTGTTGCCAAGGTCAGTGGGGTGGATGAGATCCTGCCCATCAAATAAGTCATCAGGCAGCTGCTGGTAATGAATGTTTGTTTGCTGCTCGTGTTACCCTTCTTTTTGGCGTTACTTTTGACGCCATCCTCCTGTTCCGCAATACAATAATTTAAGTCGCTAAAAATGCCGTAATTTGATACCTTAGCAGACCTTTGATGTCTGTACTTTAAACGGGTAGATAGATGGAAACTGATGATGTAAAAGCGTTGCTTGAATCGCACCTCGATGGTTGTGAAGTTCAAGTTGAGGGTGGCGGTAGCAACTTCCAAATCACCGCAATTGGTGAAGTTTTTGAAGGGCTGAATGCCGTTAAAAGACAGCAATGTGTGTATGCTGCTCTAAATGAAAAAATTGCCGACGGCACTATTCACGCCGTCACTATTAAAACCTTTACGCCAGCTCAGTGGGCTGAGCAGTAAAGCGTACGATTTAAAGGTCCTCGATGGATAAACTCATTATTGAAGGCGGCGTCAGACTGGACGGTGAAATCCGTATTTCAGGCGCTAAAAACTCGGCGTTACCGATTTTGGCTGCCGGTCTGTTAGTTGACGAACCTCTGATCGTTGGTAACTTGCCACACCTGCATGATATCACCACCATGATTGAGTTGTTGGGCGTGATGGGTGTTGAGGTGGTTATTGATGAAAAACTCAATGTTGAAATCAATAGCGCTACCATCAAAAGCTACAACGCACCCTATGAGCTCGTGAAGACTATGCGTGCTTCGATTTTGGTGCTTGGGCCGATGCTGTCCCACTTTGGTGAGGCAAATGTATCACTGCCAGGTGGTTGTGCCATTGGTAGTCGTCCTGTGGATTTGCACATTCGCGGGTTGGAGGCCATGGGAGCTGATGTCGTTGTTGAAGACGGTTATATCAAGGCCAAAACCAATGGTCGCCTGAAAGGCGCGCGGGTATTTTTTGATACGGTGTCGGTGACGGGTACAGAAAACATACTCATGGCCGCAACCTTGGCCGAGGGTGAAACGGTGCTTGAAAATGCCGCCCGCGAACCTGAAGTGGTGGATCTGGCTGAGTGCCTGATCGCTATGGGAGCAAAGATCAGCGGACATGGAACTGACACCATTACCGTACAGGGCGTTGAAAAATTGCACGGTGCTAGCTATTCAGTATTGCCGGATCGAATTGAAACAGGTACTTACCTTGTTGCTGCGGCTGCTACCGGTGGCCGCGTGCGGGTCAAGGATACCTGTCCGGAGGTGCTGGAGGCTGTACTGGTTAAGCTGCGAGAAACCGGCGCTGAAGTGACCACTGGTGATGACTGGATTGAGCTGGATATGAAGGGCAAGCGCCCTAAGGCAGTTAGTGTTCATACGGCACCTTACCCTGCGTTCCCAACCGATATGCAGGCACAGTTTTTGGCGATGAATGCGGTGGCTGAAGGCACTGCAACTGTAACGGAAACTATTTTCGAAAATCGTTTTATGCACGTGCATGAAATGATGCGCATGGGCGCCAACGTTAGTTTGGAAGGTAATACCGCGATCGTGACTGGTGTTGAAGGATTGAAAGGCGCACCAGTGATGGCGACTGATCTGCGTGCATCGGCTAGTTTGGTTATTGCGGGATTGGTGGCCGAAGGCGATACCACGATTGAGCGTATTTACCACATTGATCGTGGTTACGAATGTATTGAAGAAAAGCTGCAGCTGCTCGGCGCGAAAATCCGCCGTGTACCGGCTTAGACTTTTAAGAAATTATAGATATGATGAATCACAAGTTAACCATTGCTCTTTCCAAGGGCCGTATTCTGGATGACACTCTGCCGTTACTGAAAGCAGCCGGTATTGAACCGTTGGAAGATGTACGGACTAGTCGAAAGCTGATTTTTCCAACCAACCATGAGAATGTGCAGGTGGTGGTGATTCGTGCGACCGATGTGCCGACTTACGTGTCCCATGGCGCAGCGGACATGGGTATTTCCGGTAAGGACGTGCTGATGGAGTACGGCGATGAGGATTTGTACGAGCCACTGGACCTGCAAATTGCTACCTGTCGACTGATGACAGCGGGTATGGTGGGTGTGCCAGAACCCAAAGGACGTCTGAAGGTGGCGACTAAGTTTGTGAATATCGCTAAGCGCTATTACGCTGAGCGTGGTGTGCAGGTGGATATCATCAAGCTGTATGGTGGTATGGAGCTGGCGCCGATCATGAACTTGGCAGATCGCATCGTTGATATTGTCGATACGGGTAATACGCTCAAAGCCAACGGCCTTGAGCCTAAGGAAATGATCGCGCCGATCAGTTCCCGTCTGGTCGTTGCTAAAGCAGCGATGAAGATGAAGCATGCGACAATTCAGCCGCTGATTGAACGTCTGGCGGCGGCAGTTGAACAGCGCAACGGTTAAATTTTTAGCAACATAATATTAGATATAGGGTTATGAAAAGCTCAGCAATTACTCGTTTAAACACGCAACAGGCGGATTTTTACCCGCAGCTCGACAAATTACTGGCTTGGGATGAAGTGTCCGATAAGCAGGTGAATGATATTGTTGATGAGGTCTTGCATGCCGTCAAAACGCGTGGCGATGAGGCGTTGCTGGAGTATACCCAGCGCTTTGACCGTGTGTCGATTGATACGCCAATTGGTTTGAAGCTCGATGCGGCTCGTTTGCAGGAAGCACTGGAACGTATACCCGCAGAGCAATTACAGGCGCTGAAAAGTGCTGCTGAGCGTATTACACGTTATCACGAGCGTCAGACTCAGGATTCCTGGCAGTATGAAGAAGCTGATGGCACGGTGCTGGGGCAGAAAATTACGCCAATGCAACGCGTCGGTGTTTATGTGCCGGGCGGTAAAGCCGCTTACCCTTCTACTGTTTTGATGAACGTCCTGCCTGCCAAGGTGGCTGGCGTTGAAGAGGTCATTATGGTGGTACCAACACCGGATGACGAAGTTAATGACCTGGTCTTAGCGGCGGCGGCGATTGCTGGTGTTGATATGGTGTTTACCGTTGGTGGCGCACAGGCCGTTGCTGCGCTGGCCTATGGCACGGAAATGGTACCCAAGGTCGATATCATTGTTGGCCCAGGGAATATCTTTGTCGCCACTGCGAAGAAGAATGTTTACGGTGTGGTCGGTATCGACATGATCGCTGGCCCTTCTGAAATTCTGGTGCTCTGTGATGGGAAGACCGACCCCGACTGGATTGCCATGGATTTGTTTTCGCAGGCTGAGCACGATGAAAATGCGCAGTCTATTTTAGTTTCCACCGACGGTGAATTTCTGGATCGTGTTAGTGAGAGTATTGATCGCCTGCTGCCGACGATGCCGCGTGCTGAAATTATCGGCACATCGTTAGCAAACCGGGGTGTATTGATTCAGGTGAGCTCGTTGTCCGAGGCGGCGCAGATTTCTAATCATATTGCACCCGAACACCTGGAGCTCTCCATTGAAGATCCGCAGGCGTTACTGCCTGAAATCCGTCATGCTGGCGCTATATTTATGGGTCGCTATACAGCGGAAGCGTTGGGGGATTACTGTGCCGGACCGAACCATGTGTTGCCAACTTCCGGCACCGCACGCTTCTCATCCCCGCTGGGTGTTTATGATTTCCAGAAGCGTTCTTCGTTGATCATGTGTTCAGCGGATGGTGCTTCTGAACTGGGTAAAGTGGCCTCCGTGTTGGCGCATGGGGAAGGGCTTCAGGCGCACGCGAAATCTGCCGAATATCGCATCAAATCCTAATTATCAGATAACGCTGGTGGGGTTCTTAGCTCGCCAGCGCTTCACATTTATAATAAAGACTCTCCTATTATGACAGCCAACGCCAATGACTCGCTGGGTCAACTGATCGAACAGTGGATTAAACCTGAAATTCGCAGTATGTCCGCATACCATGTGGCCGATGCGCAGGGCATGATCAAGCTGGATGCGATGGAAAACCCCTATGACTGGGATGACAGCATTGTTGAAAGTTGGATGGAGACGCTTCGTAATGTGCACTTGAACCGTTACCCGGACCCAGGTGCTGACCAGGTCAAACAACAACTGCGTGATGTGATGAATATTCCCGCCAGTCAGGACATTGTCTTGGGTAATGGTTCGGATGAGTTGATTCAATTGCTGGCGCTGGCTGTTTCCGCCCCGGGCAAAACGCTACTCACTGTTGAGCCGGGCTTTGCCATGTATCGACAGATCAGCCTGGTGACTGAGCTGAGTTTCCAATCGGTTGCGCTGACCGCTGACTTTGAACTGGATATGCCAGAACTGTTATCGCAAATTGAGAAGCAACAGCCGGCATTGGTATTTCTTGCGCAACCGAATAATCCGACGGGTAACCTGTTTGGTGAAGACAAGCTGCGACAGGTTATTGAGGCAGCACCGGGCTTAGTGGTTATTGATGAGGCCTATACGCCCTTTACTGATGCGGATTATCTTAATCTTGCCGACGAGTATAACAATGTATTGGTGATGCGTACCTTGTCCAAGGCGGGCTTAGCCGGTTTGCGTCTGGGCTTGTTAATTGGCAACCCTCGCTGGATTGCCGAGTTTGAAAAAATTCGTTTGCCTTACAATATTGGCGTTTTGACTCAGGCCAGCGCTGAGTTCGCTCTTAAGCATTTTGATGTGCTGCGCCAACAAACCAACCTGATCCGGGAAGAGCGGGCAAACCTTTATCAGGAACTAAGCAATATTGACGGGTTAAGGGTGTGGAACAGTGAGGCGAATTTTATTCTATTTCGTACTCAGTCGGGTCAGGCGAAAACAATCTTTGAAGGGCTGAGAGCGCGCCATATTCTGATTCGTTGCCTGGATGGTGCTCATCCCTTGCTGAAAGACTGTTTGCGTGTGACCGTGGGCTCTGCGGCTGAGAATGAGGCTTTCTTAAAAGCGCTACGGGCGGTTCTTTGATTGCCTGTCATTGGGCTAAGTTGTAGAGACGTATTTTAAAAAGCTAATCTCAGGCCGGGGCAAGGGGATACATTGCTCTCAACTGGTTAACCGGAAGTTAGCGCTGCTGCGGTTCCCGCTTACCGACAACGGCGGTAATTTTCTTTTCTTTGCCGTTGCGTAATACGGTAATGTTGATGCTTTCCCCGGGCTTGGTTTGGGTGATTTTGCCCATTGCCTGAAGGTCGCTTATAACGGTTTCGCCTCCTACCTCCAATAAAATATCACCAGGTCGAATACCGGCTTTGTCAGCCGGCCCCAGGCGATAAACCCCGGCAATTAAAAGCCCCGTTACCTCATTAAGTCCTAACGATTTAGCCAGATCGCGGTTCATGACTTGAGTTTCAATGCCGAGCCAGCCGCGAGTAACGCTGCCATATTGCACAATTTCCTCAAGAATTTGATTGGCCAGCAATGAGGGAATGGCGAAGCCAATGCCCTGTGAACCGCCAGATTTCGAAAAAATAGCAGTGTTAATACCAATCAGGTTGCCGTAGGCGTTAATCAGGGCACCACCTGAGTTACCGGGATTGATGGCGGCATCGGTTTGAATAAAGTCTTCAAAGGTTGTGAGGCCCAGTTGGTTGCGGCCGGTAGCACTGACGATGCCCATGGTGACCGTTTGGCCGACGCCAAAGGGGTTGCCGATGGCAAGAACCACATCGCCGATTCTGACAGAATCAGAGGAGGCCAATGTGATCGTGGGTAAATCTTTAATGTCGATTTTAAGCACGGCTAAATCGGTTTCGGGATCGGTTCCTATGACGCGCGCGTAACTTTCGCGGCCATCCTTGAGCGCAACAATAATCTCGTCGGAGTTGGCAACAACATGGTTGTTAGTGAGCAGGTAACCGTCACTGCTGATAATCACTCCAGAACCTAGACTGGATTGCATGCGTTGGCGTTTGGGTTCGTTGCGTTTACCAAAAAACTGACGGAAAAACGGGTCGTTAAATAGAGGATGGGTGCGTTCCTGTATGACCTTAGTGGTATAAATATTGACCACAGCAGGAGCGGCTTTGTTGACTGCATCTGCGTAGGAAACAGGGCCGCTGTGCTGCGATAATGAGCTAGCAGAACCGTTTTCCAGTTGTGATGGGAAGAAAAACAGAATGCCTGCTGCGATAATAATGCCAGTTATTGCAGGCAAAATGACAAGACGAAGCAGCAGTTTCATAGATTATTCCGGGTTCAGTTTGATTGGAAAGTGCTATTATTGCATGGCTTTCTACTATCAAAGAAGAGGAAATATGGCTGTTCAGCTAACAGATATTATTCGTTTATGTGAGACTGTCCTTGAGCCTGCGCGTTACCGGGATTATTGCCCGAATGGTTTACAGGTTGAGGGCGCTGAAGAGGTGTCTCGAATCGTTTCTGGTGTTACCGCTAGTCAGGCCTTGATTGATGCGGCTATCGAGCAAAAAGCGCAGGTGATTTTGGTGCATCACGGTTATTTTTGGAAGGGAGAAAGCCCACAGGTAGTCGGTATGAAGCGTAAGCGCCTTAAGGCGCTGCTGGAAAATGATATTAGCCTGCTAGCTTACCACCTGCCTTTGGATGGGCATCCTGAGCTTGGAAATAACGCTCGCCTGGCTCAGTTACTGGGGCTTTCTGTACAGCATGGAATGGAGCCCGCTAATGACCGCAGTATTGGTCTGGTTGGGGAGTTGTCAGAGGCTAAATCGGGCGACGAATTTGCTGCTTTTGTTGAAGCTAAGCTGGGCCGTACCCCCTTTCATGTTGCGGGTACTGACCGACCGATTAAACGTATTGCCTGGTGTAGTGGTGCTGCTCAGGGCATGATTGGTCAGGCTGTTGAGCTGGGTGTTGACGCCTATTTGACCGGAGAAGTGTCGGAGCCGACCGTGCACTCCGCGCGTGAGTTAGGTATTCATTTTTATGCGGCGGGGCATCACGCTACCGAGCGCTATGGTGTGCAGGCGTTGGGTGAGTATTTAGCAGAACAGCTTGCTATAGAGCATCGGTTTATTGATATTGATAACCCGGTTTAATAAATATCGAACCGGGTTTTGAGGAGCAGGCTGCTAGTCTGTGAAGAAAAGCTTTTTAGTAGCTAGGCCAGCTTTTTCTCTGCAGGTTGTAAAATTTCCTCTACTTCATGGGTATCCTGCGCGCCAGCCTTAATGCTAAAGGCTTCCGACAGCGTGCCTTCGCTATCTTTATCTTTAGATTTTGGCGCGTAGTCACGTGGCGCCTCCATGTCATCAGAGTCGCTGCTGTCTTCAGGGCTTTCAATTTGTTTCATGGATGCGGTGAGCTGCTTTTCGCTTAAGCCCAGCTGCAGCGATGGGTGTTCAGCATTAGTCAGTGATTGTGAGCCTTCAGCCAGGTGCTGGTAAACCTTGACGTAGTTTTGTGTCAGGTTGCCGAGCATTTCTGATGTTTGTGCGAAGTGGTCTGCAACGGAGTTTTTGTATTCGTCAAACTCGGCTTGCAGGGCATCCTTCTCACTCTTCAGCTTTTCAGCTTTGCCGTTACTTGAGTGCTTGACTTTGTGGATGTAAATGCCGCCAACAAGACCAATAAAGAAGGTGAATAGGGCGACAATCCAAGGGTTACTTAATAAATCCACTACAACTCCTATCTGGTGACCGAATGGTTAACGCCATTATACACCGACTTTAAAATAAACCAGTTGTTAGGCCTTAGACGGGTGTCACGTCTTCGGCTTGCAACCCTTTTTGGCTTTCAACAATGCTGTATTCGACCTCTTGGCCGTCATTCAGTTTGCGATAGCCTTCACCGCGAATAGCGCGGTAATGTACAAAGACATCCTGTCCGTCATGGTGTTCAATAAAACCGTATCCTTTGGCGTTATTGAACCACTTCACTGTTCCTGTTGCTCGCTCGGACATACTCTAATCCCCCTAGAGTGTGATTCTATTTTTTGTTTTTTTAATGGGCTCTTATAGCGCCCCTGTTGTCAGGATTGTTCTATAAGAGCCAGAAGTCATTATATCTACAGAAAATGAATTGACAATAAAAAGGTTTTTGGGGCTTTTGTTGTCGCTATCGCCGTTTAATTTGCCATCGCCTGTATCTCTACCAGCTGTTGCTGCAGCTTTTGCTGAGCAACCTGGAGTTCGGCCTGACGAGCTTTTTCTTTCTCCACAACAGCAGCGGGTGCCTTGTCGACAAAATTAGCATTACTGAGTTTGTTGGTAACGCTAGTCAGATCCTTATTAATTTTTTCTGCTTCCTTGCTCAGACGCGCAATTTCAGCGGCCACATCAATCAGCCCCTTCATCGGCACCAGTACTTCTAGGTCACCTACCAGCTGGATAGCGCTCATTGGAGCCTTGTCACCCTCGGGCAGCACTTCAATGCTTTCAAGTTTAGCGAGTTTGGCCAGGAACTGGCGGTTCGCTTCAAGACGTTTGCTGTCCGATGCGGTGGCATTTTTTAACAGTGCGTTGATGGGTTTGGCGGGTGAAATATTCATTTCACCACGGATATTACGCAGTGCCAGAATAACGCCTTTTAGCCACTCAATATCCGCGACGGCTTCAGGGTCGATTTTATTGTCATCGGGCTGCGGGAAACGTTGCAGCATAAGGGTTTCACCCTCTTGCCCGGCCAGTGTCTTAACCTTCTGCCAGATCTCTTCGGTGATGAAGGGCATCATTGGGTGAGCCAGTCGCAGGGTGGCTTCCAGCACGCGGATAAGCGTGCGACGGGTGCCCTTCTTGGCGGCATCTGAAGCATTGTCGTCCCAAAGTACCGGCTTGGACAGTTCCAGATACCAGTCACAGTACTCATTCCAGACAAAGTTATAAAGCGCTTGCGAAGCGAGATCAAAGCGGTAGCTTTCAATGCCGGCAATGACCTCTTTTTCGGCCTGCTGCAGGCGGGAAATAATCCAGCGGTCTGCCAGAGATAATTCGTAATCGGTAGAGTTGTCCTGACCGCAATCCTGATCTTCGGTGTTCATCAGCACGTAACGGGCGGCATTCCAGATTTTATTGCAGAAATTACGGAAGCCTTCGATGCGACCCACATCGAAGTTAATGTCGCGGCCATTGGAGGCCAATGAATAGTAGGTGTAACGCAGCGCATCGGTACCGTAGGAGGCAATGCCCTCTGGGAATTCCTTGCGAGTCATTTTCTCAACTTTCTGCTGCAGCTGTGGTTGCATCATGCCTGCGGTACGCTTGGTGACCAGTGATTCCAGGTCGATACCGTCAATCAGGTCGATCGGGTCAAGTACGTTGCCCTTTGATTTGGACATCTTCTGACCGTGGCTGTCGCGAACCAGTCCGTGTACATAAACGGTGTGGAAAGGCACGTCATCCATAAAGTGCAGGGTGAGCATGATCATACGTGCCACCCAGAAGAAGATGATGTCAAAACCTGTTACCAACACATTGGATGGGTGGAAGGTTTTTAGCTCTTCAGTGATTTCCGGCCAGCCCAGTGTGCCAAAGGTCCAAAGGCCCGATGAGAACCAGGTATCAAGAACATCTTCGTCTTGCTTGAGGGTAATATGGTCTGCGATGTTATTTTCTGCGCGGACCTCAGCTTCTGAACGGCCCACGTAGACATTGCCTTCATCGTCGTACCAGGCGGGTATGCGGTGGCCCCACCATAATTGACGGGAAATACACCAGTCCTGAATGTCGCGCATCCAGGCAAAATAGGTGTTTTCCCACTGCTTTGGAACGAAATTAATATCGCCATCTTCAACGGCTTTGATCGCCTTGTCAGCCAGTGGTTGGGTGTTCACGTACCACTGGTTGGTCATGTAGGGTTCGATGACGACGCCACTGCGGTCGCCGCGGGGCACCTTGAGTTTGTGGTCGTCAACTTTGTCCAGCAGCCCTAATGCATCCAGATCAGCAACAATCTGTTTTCGCGCAGCAAAACGCTCCATGCCACGGTACTGTTCTGGCACGTTGCTGTTTAGGTTGGCGTCGTCATCAAGAATATTGATGATTTCAAGGTCGTGGCGTTTGCCCATTTCATAGTCATTGAAATCATGGGCGGGCGTAATTTTTACACAGCCGGTACCGAACTCCTGATCTACATAGTCATCGGCAATGATTTTGATTTCACGGTTTGCCAGTGGCAAGGTTATGGTTTTACCGATCAGGTGCTTATAACGCTCGTCATCCGGGTGTACCGCAACGGCCGAGTCACCCAGCATGGTTTCAGGACGCGTGGTGGCAACGGTCAGATGACCTGAGCCATCGGTCAGCGGGTATTTGAAATGCCAAAGAAAGCCGTTTTCCTCTTCGGAAATGACTTCCAGATCAGAAATAGCCGTGTGCAGTTTCGGATCCCAGTTCACCAGACGTTTGCCGCGATAAATCAGGCCTTCTTTATGCAGCTTGATAAACACTTCCTGCACGGCTTTGTAGAAACCGTCATCCATGGTGAAGCGTTCGCGTGACCAGTCAGGCGATGCGCCGAGGCGACGTAATTGCTGCGTAATGGTGCCGCCGGACTCTTTCTTCCATTCCCAGACTTTTTCGATAAATTTGTCGCGGCCCAAGTCGTGACGAGTAATACCCTGAGCCCCCAGTTGGCGCTCAACCACCATTTGTGTGGCGATACCGGCGTGATCGGTGCCTACTTGCCACAGCGTGTTGCAGCCCTTCATGCGATTGTAACGCACCAAACCGTCCATAATGGCTTCCTGGAAGCCGTGCCCCATATGTAGACTACCCGTGACATTGGGCGGTGGGATCATGATGGAATAGGCTTCGCCTTCACCGGAGGGTTTGAAATAGCCCTTGTTTTCCCAAGTCTGGTACCAGTGAGATTCGATCTGTTGGGGTTGGTAGGTTTTTTCCATAGTCACTTCAAAAGGTCTCGCGCTGAACGTGGATGCAGCCAGGTTATTTTTATCCGGCCCAAAAGGTGAAAATTATACAGGCTTCGAGAGGTGGGGGGTAGATGGGGCGGTGCGAGAAAATGCTCGTTTATAGAGTCTGTAACTGGGCGCATCAAGGTTGATTTGTTATTTTTTAATGCTGTATATTTGTACAGTATTTTAAGTTAACACAGGTCCTTTCCATGAGCGATAAGATGATTGCCAAGCTGGCTGTACTCTCCGATGCCGCTAAATATGATGCCTCCTGTGCCAGCGGTACGGCTGGTAAGCGGCAAGCTAAAAAAGGCGATAAGGGCATAGGCTCGCTGACGGGTGGTACAGGCATCTGCCATAGCTTTACACCCGATGGCCGTTGTATCTCATTGCTAAAAATATTAATGACCAATTACTGCATCTATGATTGCCATTACTGCATTAATCGCATTTCCAGTGACGTCAAGCGAGCGCGCTTTTCAGTGCAGGAGGTGGTCGACCTGACCATTAACTTTTACAAGCGTAATTATATTGAGGGGCTGTTTCTCAGTTCTGGCATTATTCAATCGCCCGACTATACGATGGAAAGCATGGTCCGTATTGCCAAGGCTTTGCGGCTGGAGCACGGTTTTCGTGGCTATATTCATTTGAAAACCATTCCCAATGCTGCCGTTGAACTGCAAAACGAAGCGGGACTCTATGCGGATCGGCTCAGTATCAATGTTGAGCTACCGACTCAGGCTGGCTTAAATAAATATGCGCCGGAAAAGGACTTGCTGGCGATTGATGACGCTATGGCAAGTATGAAGGAAAAAATTGATGAGCATAAAAATTCAGCAACCTATACTGGCAAGCGGTTACCGCGCTTTTCACCGGGCGGCCAGTCAACGCAGATGATCATCGGTGCGGACGGCTCAAATGATAAAACGATCCTGACTTCCAGCGTTAATTTGTACGACCAGCATAAGCTGCGCCGCGTTTATTATTCGGCTTTCAGTCCCATTGATCATGCGTCACAGTTATTGCCGCTTAAACCAGCACCACTGATTCGCGAACACCGGCTTTATCAGGCTGACTGGTTGCTGCGCTTTTATGATTTTAAGCTGGATGAAATTTTGCAGGGTGCCAATGGCGATATGCTCGATATGGAGCATGACCCCAAGCTGGCTTGGGCACTGAGCAACCGCCAGTTATTTCCGGTGGATTTAAACCGTGCCGACCAGCACTTGCTGTTGCGGGTACCGGGTATTGGTGCACGAACGGTACAAAAAATTCTCACCATTCGACGGCATGGTCAATTACGTTGGGCGGACTTAGCTAAACTGCGCCTACCACTACAGAAAATTAAACCTTTTATCAGCGTTGTCGATTATAGCCCCTCGGCCAAGTTGCTGGAGACCGACCAGTTGAGCGCTCGTATGGCGGAGCCAAGCCAAATGGAGCTATTTGGTGGGGTGGTTTGAAAACTATCTCGATTACGACCGTGCCGGGCTTTGATGAGTGGCGGGCAGCGGCACGGGTTGCTCTGGCTGAGAACCTTCACCCCAGTCAATTGCTATGGCGCATGCCCGACTGTCCACAGAGCGACCTGTTTACCGGTGGTGATCAACCCATAGTTCGGCCACCAACAGCTTCTGCGATCAGACAGCAGGTCAAAGTGCCGCCCGCTTTTATGTCGCTGTGTGAAGCCGCGCTCTGTCATCGTGATAGTGGGCGATTTGAAATCTGTTACCGTATATTGTGGCGACTGCTGCACGAAAATCGTGAGTTACTTAACCATAAAACCGATAGTGATGTGATTAAAGCAACCGCTTTAGCAAAGGCGGTACGTCGTGATGCCTACAAAATTAGTGCTTTTTTACGTTTTCGAAAAACTGAATGCCGGGGACAAGAGCACTTTGTTGCCTGGTATGAGCCAGAGCATTACTCTTTGGAATTGAAGTTGGATTTTTTCAAAACCCGCTTTAAAAACATGTGTTGGTCGATTCTGACACCTTATCGCGCAGCGCATTGGAATACAGAAGTCCTTCGGCTAGAGGATAATCCGGAACCACTAATTTATCCCGAGCAAGATGAGGTGGAGAGCTACTGGCTAAGTTATTACGAAAATACCTTTAACCCAGCCCGTTTGAAGGTGAAAGCGATGCAATCTCAAATGCCGAAAAAGTATTGGCATAATCTGCCAGAGGCGAGGCTCATCAAGGGCTTGATTCGTGACGCAGAACCCAGGGCGCGGGCGATGCTCGATAAAGCAGAAGGTGGTGATTGAGGTGCTTTGCTGGCAGGTTATTTGCGTAAATCGTGGGTATTGAGCGGGTAACCGCGTTCCTTATAAAAAGCAAAATGCTGGCGGGTGCTTTGTAATATCTCATCCTGCTGAATCACGATTTCTGCGCAGCGCTCAAAACGGCTGAAGAAATCGGGCACGTTAGCGCTCAGGTTGACTAGCACGTCATGGTGATCGCCGCAGTCTTCGCCATGGCCGATGGCGACAGGTGCGGAGGCTGAATCGTCACCGAGCAGATGATGCGGTACAAAACTTTCCACCTTGAAGGACCATAACAACAGATCGAGCTCTTTACTGGTGGCTTCACTGTCAGTATGAATATAAATGCGGTGTTGCTGCTTGTAAGCCTTTTCCACCAGCCGGCAGACGAATTGCAGGCGGGCCTGCGATTCGCTGTCGGCAAGAATGTAGAAATCGACCCGAGTCACGTTTAGCTCTGTTCAGCTGCGCGATCTAACAGGTACTGAGTCAGCAGCGGTACGGGGCGGCCAGTGGCGCCTTTATTGCTGCCGGAAATCCAGGCTGTGCCGGCAATGTCCAGGTGAGCCCAGCGTTGATTTTCAGTGAAGCGCGACAGGAAGCAGGCCGCCGTGATGGTGCCAGCAGGGCGACCGCCAATGTTGGCAAGGTCGGCGAAGTTGCTTTTCAGCTGCTCCTGGTACTCTTCGCCCATCGGTAATTGCCAGGCCGCATCGGCACTGCCTTCACCGGCTTTGATAATTTGCTGTGCCAAACCATTCTGGTTGCTGAGTACCGCGCTGGTGTGGTGGCCGAGGGCAATAATACAGGCGCCTGTCAGGGTGGCGATGTCGATAATGGCGGCTGGGTTAAACATTTCTGCGTAGCTTAGCGCGTCGCAGAGTACCAGGCGGCCTTCGGCGTCGGTGTTGAGTATTTCGATGGTTTTGCCGGAAAGGCTGGTGACAATGTCACCGGGCTTGGTGGCACCGCCATTGGGCATGTTTTCCGCTGCGGCGATAATCCCGACGACATTGATGGGCAGATTCATTTCAGCAACCGCTAACAGGGTGCCGAAGACACTGGCGGCGCCGCACATGTCGTATTTCATTTCGTCCATGCCTGCGCCGGGTTTCAGACTGATGCCACCGGTATCAAAGGTGATGCCTTTACCGACAAGGACCTGTGGCGCATCGTCTTTTTTGCCACCCTTGTAGTTCATGACGATCAATTTGGCAGGTTCATCACTACCGGCAGAAACGGATAACAGTGACCCCATACCGAGATCTTGCATTTGTTTTTCGTCAAGAATGCTGGTGCTGATCGTTTTGTGATTTTTCGCGAATTGTTGTGCCTGCTCCGCCAGATAAGTTGGAGTGCAGATATTGCCAGGCAGGTTGCCCAGCGTTTTGGCCAGCTGTTTGCCGCGGCCTATCGCCTGACCTTGTGTAATCGCTGTTTCCACTGCAGAGCTTTGCGAGCGGTCGTTCAAGCCAAACTGAATACGCGTTAACTTGGGGGTATCGGTTTTGTCGCTTTTTAGATCGTCAAATTGATAGAGGCTATCTTCCACGGTTTGAATACAGTGGCGGACCTTCCAGGCCAGGTCTCGCTTTTCACAATGGATATCGTCGAGATAGAACAGTGCATCTTTGACGCTAGAGTCCTTCAGTATAGCCATGCAGCTTTGTAGCAGACGGGTAAACTTGGTGGCGCTCAGGCTACGTTCCTTGCCGGTATGTACGAGCAAAACACGTTGCGCCTTGACGTTATGCAGGCCGGGAATCAACAGTGTTTTTCCTGGTTGGCGTGCAAGGTCGCCACGCTTAACCAGCTTGCTGATATAACCTTCACAGGCCTCATCTAACTGTTGGGCGGCGGTGGAGAGTTTGTTGTTGCCGCTGATGGGCACGATAAGGCAGGCGCTGCTTTGTTTTTCCGGACTGCTGGATTTGATTTTGTATTCCATGAAGCTCTCTAGCGGTTTTGTTCGATGGTGAGTTAGGGGCTATGAAAATCTTGCCATTTTCAGGGATGCCCTAGATAAAAACCGAGTGTACGCAAAAATTTAGTGATTACCAGTTATCAATCGCAAATGAAGTCTTATAGAATTCGGAACTAACTGGCCTGTTGGTGATCTTCCCAGGCGTTATTAATTAAAACGGGCGACTCATTCCTTGATTATTTTTCGTTATCTCACCAAACAGGTTGTGGCGACCATGCTGGCAGTCACATCGGTGCTGTTGTTGGTGGTGATGAGTGGGCGCTTTATCAAGTACCTTGGTGAAGCCGCGACGGACGGATTGGCCCCCGGCCTGCTGGTCAGTGTCATGGGGTTCCGGATCCCGGGCTTTTTGGAAATTATTCTGCCGCTGGGTTTCTTCCTCGGCATTTTGATGGCCTATGGGCGCCTTTATCTCGATAGTGAAATGACGGTGCTTTCTGCCTGCGGCATGAGTTTACAGCGTCTGGTTGTTTATACGTTGCTACCCGCTAGTTTTGTGGCGGTGGTCGTCGGTTACCTGAGTCTGGATTTGAGCCCTTGGGGAGCCCGTGAAGCCGAAGCGTTATTTGCCGCACAGAAAAAAAGCACGGAGTTTGATTTGCTGACACCGGGCCGTTTTCAACGCTTGGGGGATAGTGGGCAGGTGGCCTATGCGGAAACGTTCAGCGACGGCAAGACCTTAATGCACAATGTGTTTATTTATCAGCAACCCAAGGGCAGTGAACACCTGGCGCTGTTAATGGCGGAAACCGGTACTCAGTATGTGGATGAGAATACCGGCAGTCATTTTCTATTGCTTAAAAATGGTACGCGTTATGACGGCCTACCGGGTGATGCGGATTACCGGGTCACTGAGTATGAGCAGTACGCCGTCCGGTTGGCCGACCCAGAGGTGGCGCCGCTGCGTTTGAAAAGTGAAATGAAACCGACCGCTGAATTGTTGGCCTCAAAAGCACCGGAGGATCTGGCCCAGCTTCAGTGGCGGCTATCGTTGCCGCTGTTGGTTCCTATCATTGTATTGATTGCCGTGCCGATGAGCCGGGTTAGCCCACGGCAGGGGCGCTATATGCGATTGGTGCCGTCGGTAATCCTGTACATGGGGTATGTGGTATTGCTGGCGGCTGCCAGTCGAGCTGTGGGCGACGGTAAAATTCCGATTTGGCTGGGTCTATGGTGGGTACATATTCTGTTTCTGGGGATTGGTTTGGCTTTGCTGTTCGACTGGCATCATAAACTGCCGGGTTATCACCGCGTGTTTTCGGGAAAACGTTGATGAATCATCTCGACCGTTATCTTGCCAAGGTGGTGATTGTTTCCATTCTATCGGTGCTGGGTATTTTGCTGGCACTGGATATGGTGGTGGCCATTATCGATGAAATTAAAGGTAAAGAGGGCGATTACGGTACCCCGGAAGTGTTGATGTACGTGCTGATGACTGTGCCCAAACGTATTTACGTTATTACGCCATTGGCGGTGCTTATCGGTAGTTTGCTGGGATTAGGCATGTTGGCCAACAACAGCGAGCTTACGGTAATGCGAGCGGTGGGCATGTCGGTGGCGCGGATTAGCTGGGCGGCGATTAAACCGGCTTTACTCTTTGTGGCAGCGGCGCTGTTGATTGGTGAATTTGTGGTGCCGCATTCGGAGAACTATGCCCAGAGCCAGCGTGCCTTGGCAGAGAGTCGCGGTGAGGCGGTGAGTTCCAAGTACGGCTACTGGCATCGCGAGGGTGATACCTTTATGCATTTTAATGCCGTATTGCCGGGCGGCGTTTTGTACGGTGTTACTCAGTATGAATATGACGATAAAAAGCTCACTCGGAGCCTGTTCGCTGAAAAAGCAATTTTTCAGGGCGATCACTGGGTCTTAAAGCAGATAAAACATAGCTATTTAAGTGATACGCAGGTTGAGGCCGGAGAGGATTTGACCTTGCGTTGGGATACTGAATTAACCCCAGAGGTGTTGAAGGTCGTGGTGGTTGATCCGGCTGACTTGTCGATTATGGGGTTACATACCTACACCAATTATCTGAAAGAGCAGGAACTAGATGCCAAGCGTTATCTGTTGGCGTTTTGGAAAAAAGTGCTGCAGCCATTTGCGATTGTCGTGATGGTGCTGGTGGCGTTGTCCTGTATTTTTGGCCCATTGCGCTCGGTAACCATGGGGTATCGGGTTTTTGCCGGCATTATTTTAGGCGTGTTGTTTCGTTACATTGAGGACTTTCTTGGGCCAGCGAGCATTGTTTTTGGCTTTGAACCGGTGTTTGCGAGCATTATGCCGATTGCTATTTTTGCGATTGCGGCGGCGGTGTTATTAAAACGGGCCGCCTAACCCGTGTCTGGCGAGCCTTCAGGCTAAGCGGTTAACTTTCTGCTGCGACGACACGGTTCCGTCCCGCATCTTTTGCTCGATAAAGGGCTTTATCTGCTCGCTCTACGAGTTGTTCTGCCTTTTCGCCTAGTTTGAAGTTCGCCAGACCACCGGATACCGTAATTGAGTTATGCGTTCCCAGGCTTTTAGCGGGCACGCTGGCGATATCTTCACGTATTTTATCCAGCAACGCAAAGGCCTCAGCTGCATTGGTTTCCGGCATAATTAAAACAAATTCCTCACCACCAAAGCGGGCGAAAAAATCGGTGTTGCGAATCATTTTTTTGACCGTCAGCGCAAAGGTTTGTAGCACGCGGTCACCGACCAGATGGCCGTGGTTGTCGTTGACCTGTTTGAAATGGTCAATGTCGAGAATTGCCAGGCTGACGGGGTGTTTATAACGCAGAAAACGTTCACGCTCCAGACTGAAACGCTCATCAAAGGCCTCGCGATTTGGCAGGCCAGTAAGGGGATCTGTTAATGCTCTAAGGGTTTCACTCTGAAGCTTTTTACGGATCGACTGGCTTTCTGATTGTGCTAACAGTAGTTGTTCCTGTAACTCTTGCAGCTGTTTTTCAAGGCGTTGTTCGCGCTCAGATTCTGTTTCAATGAAGTCATCCATTGAAGCAACGATTGATTTTAGCTGACTTTGTACAGAAACCTTTAGGTCGCCAATATCCTTGGCGTCTCCGACAGCTTTGGAGATGCTGCCCACCTGGTTGCGCACTAATGTGTTTAACTGCTCAGTGGCCCCGTAACGAGCAGTTTTGCTGTCGCCCTGAACAGCTAAAAAGTGGCTGATCTGTGATAACTGCTGATCGAGAGCTAATAGAAACTGCTCAAACTCCTGCTGACTTTTCTCCAGTGCGTTGATCACCAGTTCAGCGGTGCTGCTGATGATTTGGTCAAGGTGTCCGGCGGCGGCCAACTGGACGAGGTGGCTGCGTAACTCTTCAGCCCGATCGCGAATATCCGGGGCGAGCGGTAATTGTTCCAATAGGTCAGCCAAGGTGTGAATCACTGTTTCCTGTGAGTCGTGCTTTTCACTATTGTCATTGTTGATAGGCTCAGCTTCGTCGGAGCCTATCAAAGGCTGCGCTACCGAGGGGGTGGCTTCGTGAGTCTCTGTCTCCTGTTGGCTACTGTCTCGTTTGTCGCTATGTTGTTCGGCGTTTTGAGTGTCCAGGGTGGCGCTTGGCGCCACATCATCAATGGCTCCATCGACAGGTGGTTGGGGTTTTTCGTTACCTTTGGCGCCGAAGAGACGCGAAAAGAAGCGGCTTCCCTGTGATGAGTTAGGGGCTGTCTGGTGGTCTTGTGGTTTATGTAATAGCTCCGTTAATGCATCCTGTTGTAGGCGGCGGTATTCATTTAGCAGCGCGGGGTAATGGTTCAGTTGGTTGTCCTTGCTGGCTAGCGATTTACTGAAGTGCTTGAGTGCGCGTTGATGCGATTTGCTGAGTTTGAGTTTAAGTAGCTGCTCTATGAGTGCCTGTAATGGCGCAAAGCCCTTCTGATCGTCATCGCTGCGACCTTTTTCAAGCCGTAAAAGAGTATTTTCAACTTGCGCTAGTGTGCTGTTGATGAGGGGCTGGTCGACGGGCTCTTTGCGTAACAAACTGCGTAGGCTGTCTAATTGTTTGTCGAGCTCTTTATCTTGGCCGTCCGCTGCGAGGCTGATTCTGACCAGTGCACGGTGCAGCACGTTTAGGTCGTCACTGTAATTGCGCTCTTTCTTTTCCAGCTCTTCGCTGAGGGTGAAATATTTGTCACGCCAGCGTTGTGTGTCGTTATCGGATTTGTTGTCAGCCATTGATATTGTCGGATACTAATTTGCTAAGTAGCTTTCAGTATAGGTGAGGTGACAAAAAATTAACGAGTTTTTAGAAGAGCTTGGCGTGTCGACTTAACCCGTGCCGGTTTTGGTGTGGACCGGTTTTATCCAGTCCAGGCGGGGAGTGGATTAGGGCTTCTTTTTAGCGAAAAGTTTTTCGCGCTTTGGCGTCATGACTAGATGAGTATCTGAAAATTTATCTGGCCAGGTGCGTTTGTCCTTATCAACGAGCATCCACAGGTATCCAGCGCCAAAACATAAAAAGGAAACCGTGGCTCCAATCAAGCGTAATAGGCACTGCATGAGTGTGACGGGACGGTCAAAATCGCTGACCAAGCGCATATCCCAGGATTTCATTCCTAGCGTTTGTCCGCCGTGGCGCCAGAATTTGGCAAAAAAAGCAAAAATGGTGAGCACGAGCGCAGACTGGTGGAAGGGGGTCTGGCCCAGGTCCAGTAGAGCAAAGGGTAGAGTCACCAACATTAATACAGCGATGACCTGTAGCCCATCGTAAAGGATTGCCGCCAAGCGACGCATCAGGCTTGGGGGATAGGGAGAGGCTTCGGGGTTGTGATCTGCTGACATTGAATAATGACTTATAAATATATTTCGGCAGATTTTAGGCTAACTGGCGGGCTATTGGTAGCGGAAAACTGAGTAGGTGAGAAGCTATTCGAGATCTTTTTCGATGGCGAGCAGCTTTTTTCTTACTTCGTCGGAGCGCATGTAACTGTTGGCGCCAAAATAAAACTGCACGCCGTAACGGAAGGAGCCAGCCTGGCGGCGCGCATTGTGTATCACGGCAACAATATCATTCAGAGTGATTGTGGGACTTTTGATATCGAGGATAACGGTTTCGTTGATATCAAAACGACATTGACAGGAAAATGCTAAGCCAAACTCATTGAAGTTCAGCCATTCTGCCGGCTCACCCTTAGTAAATGAGCGTAATAATCCCTTGCGACGAATGCACAGCTTTAGAACACCACCGTTGTGGCGCATATATTTTCGACGTTCAGGCTTATTTGGGATGGCTTTATTGATAGTCATATCCGGCATAGGGTAGAACCCGTTCTCTGGTGAGTATCCCCTAGAGCCCCTCATTAAGTCATAAAACTGACTCGTTAAGTTAAGTATAGCTTATATTCTTGAAATAAAAATTGTTGCTGCCAGGGGCTGTATTCTAATCAACCCATTTGACGTTTATGTGACTGGCAGGCCTTTAAAAAGTGCCAGAAGTTGCTCTAAAAAGAAGAGACGCATTGTCGCTTGTTTAATGCATATCAGTGTTTTTGATTTAAAAAGGACGGCCATCTTGTTGCTGCGCGGGGCTGGTTTTAGGCGTAAAAGTAAATATAGGTTTTAAAGTGTTAGCCACTTTGGTCGATAGTAATCTGTACAGCTTGTTTATAGGCTTTTTAAAGTGGATTTGGTAAGCGACATAACTCATGACAATTGAAAAAATTGATGCGCCATCGGCTAATATATCTCTGCCATTAAACCAATCGATTCAGCAGGCGAATGGCGCGCAGTTTGCGTTGATGCTGAGCCTGATGATGGAGTCTCTTCCCGTCTCTGCCAGTAGAGCGGTGCAGCGAGTTGCAACGCCAGTTAATGTTTCTGAACAGCCAGTTAAAAATTTTAACTTGGAAATGTCCCAAACCCGTGCCTTACAAAACCATCAAATGCACCATTTTCATTTATTGCATAGTTTGTATGAGGAGCGTGTGATGCCTGTTGATGTGGTGTTGCAGCAAGCGAAGGTTGATCACGAATTGGCAGATGAAGTACTCCAAGGGATCGAAGGGAGTCGCTTAATTGATCCAGTGGCGGGTCAAGAAGCAGAGAAGGTTAGTTTCGCGGCATAAAGCGGAAGAACCCTTTTGAACTGTTGAGTGGTAGCGGTGGGCGGACTCGAACTGCCACGCCTTAATTTCAGAAGACCAGAAACATCCTATTCTCCTGCGCATGAAACGTTTTTTTGAGAAGGTTATCAAGCGAATCTTAGGTCGAGATAATGATATTGCCCGTACCCAAATCGAGCAGATTATCGAGCCAGCTTTTGTGAAGTTCCGTGAGGGCGCTAAGCAAGGTGTTAGTGGGCGAGTAACTGAAGAGGTTAGGCGAATACCAATCATAACGAAGGCTATAAAAAAGCTCGTGAAAAACGATATGGTAGGCATGTTCACAGGACATGTCCGCCTTCGTAAAGACGGTTAGTGGATGTTTTTTGCCAGCGCCTGTTGCGCTACTTTTTCAAGCGTTGCGTAGGCCGAATCACCTGGAATAACACTGTCCCCGATCAACATGGCAGGTGCTCCCCTCAACCTCAGTTCGCGGAAAACCTGCTGGTTTTTGTCCTGGATATGCACGGCTGAAGGGTGACGTTCGGCCAGGGGTTTGGTTTGAAAGGGTCGCAGAGCCGGAATCCGGCCGGTTTAGCCTACTAAGCCACTACAGCAGATGAAACTGATTATGTCTGATTAGTTGTTTGGAATCGGTCACTATGTAATCTCCTTGTAACCGGCGGGTTCCAATGAAAGGTCTGACAGCTGCATGATATTCAACCACTGGTGAAGTGACTGTATCAGGCTCTTGTTAGCGTGATGGATTTCACGATTTACATTCAGTTGCGTGGATAGTTGTGCGTCGCCATCAATCAGAACTTTGTTACCGGCCTTTTCATGATAATCAGTCGCAGAATACACTCGTGTATTCATCGTTTGATAATGCTGGTCATTGGTTGTTTGCAGGTTGGCCAAGTCTTCGAGCACATAACCTGCGGCGTGCTTCTCCAGCATCAAAGAGACAAACTGACGATAAAGATCACGGTGGAACTGCTGTTGCAAGAAAAACAAAGTGGTAGCGGCTGAGTCATCACTGTTTTGCAGGTGCTGCAAGTTTTGGTGGATATCCTTCAAGGTTTTGCAGGCGTATACCAAGGAACGTGTCACTTCAAGCAGCTTGGCAAGCTGTTGTGCCTGGTTTTCATCCAGCGGCTCCTGTTGTAAGCGCAGGGCAAACTGCATCAGATCATCTTCATGGTCCTTGATTAATTCATAGTGCTGTTGCCAGGCCGCGTTATTGTTTTTAAGCGATAGATCGACTAACAACTGGTTCGTCGATAATTTGCCGAGATCAGTCAGCTTTAAGGAAAAGTGTTGCAGGTTGTTGAGTAGCGCTTGCAACCATAATCTATTCACTTGTTTCATCATGGCTGATAATGCAGCCTCAGGAACCTCTGTGGGCATGGATTGAATTGAATGTGTTAGTGTTTCTGTGCCATCAAAACGTTGATTTATCCAGCGTGAAAAAGGTTTCAGGAAGGGTAAAAAACACAATAATCCCAGCAGGTTGAAACAACTGTGAAAAGCGACCAGTGAGTAGAGTGGGTCAGAAATTCCTAGCCAGGAGAGTAGTTCTGGTAGAAAGGGTAGCAGAAATATAAAAGCGGCAATGTCGACGATAAAATTAAATAGCACGTGTGCCAGCGCCAAGCGTTTTTTAATAGCGCTGCCCGTTAAACTGCCGAGCACCGTGGTGCTGGTGGTACCGATATCGGCACCGATAACTAGCGAGGCGGCGCCTGGAAGATCTATCAGTCCAGCGTGTAAGGCGGTCAGCGTTAACATCATGGTTGCGGAACTGGACTGAATGATCGCCGTTATTAAAATACCAACCAACAAGTAGAGGATGGCAGGTTGCTCACTTAATAGGCTGATATCCCATGACTGCGGCAGATTGGCGACACTGCTTTTCATCAGCGACAGACCGTATAATAGTAACCCTAATCCCAGTATCAATTTTCCCGCAGCGCGCCAGCGCGTGCCCGCTTTGAGTAGTACTTGGCTGAGACAACCGATCCCAAAAAACGGGATTGCCAATACCTCGAGATCCAGTTTAAAGCCCAGCAAGGTTACTAACCAACCGGTGGCGGTGGTGCCGACATTGGCCCCCAATATTACGCCAATGCCATTATAAAGAGGCATGATGCCAGCACTGGCAAAGGCCAGCACCAGCAGGCTGACCATGGAGCTACTTTGTAGCAAAGTGGTGATAGCTACACCAAAACTGGCACTGCTTATGGGTGTTGATGTGGATTGTATTAACCAGCGTTTTAGCCGAGTGCGGCTGATGTCACGCAAGCCTTCTTCCAAACGGGACATGCCATAAAGGAAAATACCCAAGCCAAATAAGAGTTGCCAAAAGGGTGTCGTCATTGGGGTCCTGTCTTTATCCTCGGAAGAATTAGCTCCTCTCAGTAGTATAAACCGGAAGGTATCGACGATCGCTGGCCAATATCAATAAAACGACCAACTTTTGTTACTAAACTATGAGACAAGCGCGGACTCAAAACATATTTAAGTGATGAAAATCCTATGCCTAATTCTTAATCGAATACTAACGATCCACAGCCCAAACATATTCGCGGATGAAATGGACTTGTCTGACCCGAAATGGGCGGGTTGGTTGTTCAATGAAAAGGTGGCTTATACTTCCTATACCTGTTCACCTTGATAGCTGTTTGTTAACGATTAGTGAGTAGCAAATGACAAACCACCGCCAGCAGAAGCGAGATCTGCTTGATGCCCTGAAAACATATCGACATAGGCTGGCCCGGACGGATGACATGCCTGATGAAGAAACCATCCATAAAATTCGGGTGCTGACAAAGCGCGTACGTGCTGAGGCGACACTCTGGGGGAGAGCGAAGTCAGTAACTAACATCCGAAAAGAGGCCAAAAAACTGGCCAGATGCCTGGCGCCGACACGCGAAGCGCAGGTGATGAGGGGGTTGTTTGAACAGCTGTTTGCGGCGGAGCTTGAGGAGTCTGCAGCATTGCGAGATATCTATCAGGCCTTGTTGGCTGAGGAAGCAAAAACGCCGCTGTCGCCGGGTAAGTTAACACGGCGTTTGCGAAGTGTGCAAAAGGGCGTCAAAAGGGTAAATTTGAAAGTTATCAAGCCAGTGGCGTACCCGTCATTGCTGAATCGTGCCCAGAGCGAGATTTTACGTTGCTATACCCAGCTGAAGCCGGAACAGCGAGAGAGCTACCACGATTGGCGTAAGGCGGTAAAAGCTTATCTTTTTTTGGCCAAAGTAGAGCCCGGTTTCAAAGCTGATCGCCGGCATAAGCAGCTAAAAGTACTGGGGGAGAAGCTGGGATTACTGCATGACCTTCATCAGTTGGATGATTGGCTGGCTATGCATGGTCACGGTCTGCTACCACGTCATCGGGCAGTTCTGGATAATTATGAAGAGGCCTTGAAAACAGCGATTGCCAAAAAAGCCAGACAGTCGCTGAAGTGCTGGCGACTAAGGTAGCCCTCTGTCTGGCAGTGAAGTTCTCGGGGCTGGCTTTCGGTGTCTGGCGGGCTTGTAAAGTGTCTCTCTTTAGAATATGTGGTTGAGAGCGTTATGAAATACAGAGTTGTTCCGGTTGCACCCTTTCAACAGAACTTTACCTCGTAAGCAGGTTAGTCATTTTTGAAAAACATGCGGAAGTACAGCGCGCTTAGTACTCTGGAAGGAAGCTGTAAATTAAACTGTGTATCTGCTCATTATTGATTAATTACCATCTGGAGAGCAGTAATGTGTATGGTAATGAAGCAAGAGAAATGAAAGGGCTGGGAGCGGAGATGGAAGCTTATCTAGGTCATGCTCCCCATGCCTGAACCTTACGTCCTGCAAGGTTTTTATAATGGTACCGGTGGGCGGACTCGAACCGCCACGCCTTGCGGCAACGGATTTTGAATCCGTCGTGTATACCAATTTCACCACACCGGCACATCGTCATACAGTCTTCGCCTTGCCCGCCGAGGAATAATGGTGGCGCGATTTGCGAAGGCGGCCATTATAGCTAATTGCTTTTGCAGGTCAATTGATTGCTGGGATTAATTCGGTTGTTTTCAGAACTTGAAAAGGTATCTTATGTGTCTGTTTTGCATGATTTAACTACCTTTTGCGGTGGTACTTTGTGCTGAATTTCGCTACCCTTGCCGCCAATTTTTATCTCTCACGAACGGGCTCAAGCAGACCATGCAGCTAAGTGATTTTCATTATGACTTACCAAAAGAGCTGATTGCCCTTTACCCGCAGGATGAACGCAGTGCCAGCCGTTTGTTGTGCGTGGATCGCGAAACGGGCGGAACATCTCACCGTGTCTTTTCAGATTTGCCTGAGCTAATAAGCTCTGATGACCTGATTGTTTTTAATAATACCAAGGTGATGCCTGCGCGACTCTATGGTCATAAGGCAACGGGTGGCAAGGTGGAGTTGTTGATTGAGCGTATCACCGATACCAATAGTGCCATTTGTCAGATTCGTGCCAGCAAAGCGCCGAAGCCGGGAATGCGGATCAGTATTGCTGAAAATGTCTGGCTTGAGGTGACGGGGCGTGAAGACAGCTTTTTTTTGATTAGCTCGGGTGAGCAACCGTTGTTGACGCTGCTGGATGAACATGGGCACATGCCTTTGCCGCCCTATATTGAGCGCGACGATGAAAATTTCGATCGTCAACGTTACCAAACCTTGTTTGCAGAGCGTCCTGGCGCGGTTGCTGCGCCAACGGCAGGGTTGCACTTTGATGAGCCGTTGCTGCAGCGTATTCGTGAAATGGGTGTTGCCATTGGCTATGTGACATTGCACGTGGGAGCCGGTACTTACCAGCCAGTGCGCGTGGATGATATTCAAGATCACAAGATGCACAGTGAATACCTGGAAGTGGATGAACTGGTCTGTGAACAGATTCAAGCCTGCCGTGATCGCGGCGGTAAAGTGATTGCTGTTGGCACGACCTGCGTTCGTAGTTTGGAAACGGCGGCTATGAAAGCACGTGAACAGGGGTTGGAAATGGCACCTTATGCGGGCGATACGGATATTTTTATCTATCCCGGTAAGGATTTTTATTGTGTTGATGCGATGGTAACCAATTTTCACCTGCCGGAATCAACATTGTTGATGCTGGTGTCAGCGTTTACGTCGCGGGAAATTATGCTGGCGGCCTACGCCGAGGCGATCGAAGAGCGTTATCGCTTTTTCAGTTATGGCGATGCCATGTTTATCAGTGCCGATTTGGAAAATAAATGACAGAAAAAACTGCAGATTACATGACCTTTGCCGTGTCGCACAGCGATGGCGCTGCGCGCCGGGGCGAATTAAGTTTTGCGCGTGGTAAGGTACAAACACCAGCCTTTATGCCGGTGGGCACCTACGGGACGGTGAAAGGCATGTTACCGCGTGATATTGAGGAAATAGGTGCTGATATTATTCTTGGTAACACCTTTCATCTGATGTTGCGCCCAGGTCATAAAACCATTAAGGAGCTTGGCGGACTGCACAAGTTTAATGGTTGGGATAAGCCGATTTTGACTGACTCCGGTGGTTTTCAGGTATTTAGTCTTGGCAAGATGCGCAAGATTAGCGAGCACGGAGTGGTGTTTAGCTCGCCGGTTAATGGCGATAAAGTTGAGTTGACACCGGAAAGCGCGATGGAAGTTCAGGCTGATCTGGGCTCAGATATCGTTATGCAGTTTGATGAATGCACACCTTATCCGGCGACACGCGAAGAGGCTCGAACTTCGATGGAGTTGTCGTTGCGCTGGGCAAAAAGGAGTAAAGATGCCCATCATAGTTTGCGAGAAAATCCTGCGGCATTGTTCGGTATTGTGCAGGGTGGCATGTACGGTGATCTACGTCGAGAGTCGCTCGCAGAGCTACTGGAAATCGGTTTTGATGGTTATGCGATCGGCGGATTATCGGTGGGTGAGCCGAAAGATGAAATGATGGCGACGTTGGATGAAATCGTTGAGCACATGCCAGCGGATAAGCCACGTTACCTGATGGGGGTGGGAACTCCGGAGGATTTGGTGGAGGCCGTGCTGCGCGGCGTTGATATGTTTGATTGCGTGATGCCTACGCGTAATGCGCGCAACGGTCATCTTTTTGTCAGCACGGGGGTTTTAAAAATCCGTAATGCCTCCAATAAGAAGCATGACGGACCTGTGGACGAAGAGTGTGATTGTTATACCTGTAAAAACTTCAGCCGTGCCTACCTGCATCACTTGGATAAGTGCAAGGAAATCCTCTTTTCACAGCTGGCGACAATCCACAATTTACGTTACTACCAAAATCTGATGAAGGGTTTGCGAACCGCTATAGAACAGGGTAAATTGACCGACTTTGTCGAGCGCTTCTACTCTAAGCGAAATAGCCAGCGCCCCTAACTTTATACGATTATTTTACGGAGTTTATTATGAGTTTTTTTATTCCTGAAGCCGTTGCTCAAGAAGCCGGTGCTGCGGCCGGTGGTGGTAGCTTTGAGCCATTCATCATGCTGGCAATTTTTGTCGCTGTTTTTTACTTTCTGATTTGGCGTCCTCAGAGTAAACGTAACAAAGAGCACAAAGGTTTACTGGAAAGTTTGGGCAAGGGTGACGAGGTAAGCACAAGTGGTGGCGTGGTTGGCAAGATCACTAAGGTTGATGAAGGATTTGTCGTGATTGAAGTGGCCGACAATGTTGAGCTGACTATACAGAAGCAGGCTGTTGTTAGTGTGTTGCCAAAGGGCACGCTGAAAGCCATTTAAGCGAACCGAAAATACGGGGCTGTGAGTGATCACGGCCTCTTTTTTATGATCGCTGTTTGATTTACTTTTTTACAAAGGGAACAGGCAAGTCAATGCTGAACCGATATCCGCTATGGAAATACCTACTGATACTGACTGTGTTGGTGTTGGGTGGCATCTACGCTGCGCCTAATTTATATCCCGATGACCCGGCTATTCAGCTGCAGGGGCGAGTTCTTCAACACCGGTTGATGCGGCGGTGATTAAACACGTTAGTCGTGCATTAGAAAAAGAAGGTGTTGACTTTAAGGCGCCTGAAATTAATGAGCGCAACGCTCTGATTCGCTTCAATAACAGTGATGACCAGCTGCGTGGTAAAGCAGTGGTGACGCAGGCATTGGGCGATGATTACCTGGTGGCTCTAAACCTTGCGCCAACAACCCCCGATTGGCTGCTTAGCATGGCGGCCTCACCGATGAAGCTGGGGCTTGATTTGCGTGGCGGTGTGCACTTCTTATTAGAAGTCGACATGGCTGAAGCGGTAAAGCAGCGCATGGCGGTTTATGTTAGTGAAATTCGTAATAAGCTGCGTGAAGAGAAGCTGCGCTATCGAAATATCAGTAACGAAAAAGACGGTAGTCTACGAATTAAATTTACAAAGCAAGCGGTGCGTGATCAGGCAGTCTCGCAGCTACGCACCGATTATCGTGAGTTTCTGGTTAGCGATTCCGAAGAAGATGGAATGTATTACCTTTCTTTGAAGCTCGATGAGAGTACGCTGCGTGAAATTGAAGATTATGCGATTAAACAAAACCTGACAACGTTGCGTAATCGGGTTAACGAGTTGGGGGTTGCAGAACCACTTGTGCAGCGGCAGGGCCGCAACCGGATTGTTGTCGAGCTGCCAGGTATTCAGGATACTGCACTGGCCAAACGAATTATTGGTGCAACTGCGAACCTTGAGTTTCGACTGGAGGCCGCGGCAGATGAATTGAGCAGTCGAACAGAGGTATTCTCTTTCCGTGATAAGGCAAAGGCTGGGCGAACTGCGCGCTTGGAGAAAGACCTGATTATCACCGGTAATAGTGTGTCTAATGCTGCCACCGGTTACGATGAAAATGGTCAGCCAGAGGTGAATATTACGCTTGATGCCAAAGGCGGCAAGCTAATGAATCGAGCTACCCGTGATAACGTCGGGCGCTCCATGGCGGTGCTGTTTATTGAGCATAAAACACGCACACGATACAAAGAGGTTGATGGTGAGTTAGTACCTGAATCAACAAAGTATGTTGAAAAGGGCATTATCAGCCTTGCAACGATTCAGTCGGCGCTGGGTAACCGTTTCCGTATTACTGGACTGGATAGCCCTCAAGAATCATCAGAACTCGCCCTGCTGTTACGTGCGGGCTCGTTAGCTGCGCCAATCTATTTCGTAGAAGAACGCACTGTTGGTCCAAGCCTGGGGCAGGAAAATATTGAGTTGGGCGTTAAATCAGTGCAGATTGGCCTGTTGCTGGTTGTCGCCTTTATGTTGATTTACTACCGTGTGTTTGGTGTTTTTGCCAATATCGCTTTGTGCGCTAACCTGGTCCTGTTGGTGGCGGTTATGTCAATGTTGTCGGCTACCTTAACCTTGCCAGGTATTGCCGGTATTGTGCTGACGGTAGGTATGGCAGTTGATGCGAACGTACTGATTTTTGCGCGTATCAAGGAAGAGTTGAAAAACGGCGTACCTGTACAATCGGCAATCCATGCCGGTTATGAGCGGGCGTTCTCGACCATTTTTGATGCTAATATCACGACACTTCTGGTGGCGGTGATTCTGTTTGCGGTGGGTACTGGGCCGGTTAAGGGTTTTGCGGTAACACTGTCAATTGGTATCGTGACCTCTATGTTTACGGCTATTGTGCTGACCCGAGCGTTAGTTAATATGACCTATGGTCGTCGTAACATTAAAAAGCTACACATATAAGGGACGGCTAAATCGATGAAAACATTTAATTTCGATTTTATGGGTAAACGCCGTCTGGCAGCGATTTTTTCAATCGTGCTGTTAGTGGTTTCAATAGGCTCATTGGCATTTAAGCAGTTGTCTTTTGGTTTGGATTTTACCGGCGGCACACTGATTGAAGTGAGTTATCAGCAGACCGCAAATCTTAACCAGATTCGTCAGCAGCTTGAGCAGGCCGGTTATGAAAAGCCGGTGGTGCAGTATTTTGGTGCTGAAACCGATGTGCTGGTACGTTTGCCTCAGGGGTATGATCAGCAAGTTGGTGCGCAAGTGCTGTCAACATTGAGCGAGCAGGGGCAGTATGATGTTGAGCTGCGGCGCTCTGAGTTTGTCGGTGCGCAAGTTGGCGAAGAGTTACGAGAGCAAGGCGGGCTGGGGCTGTTGCTGGCGCTTGGCGTGGTGATGATTTATGTGGCGATGCGCTTTCAGCTGAAATTTTCGTTAGGTGCGGTGTTGGCGCTAGGGCACGATGTACTGATTGTATTGGGCGTCTTCTCTTTGTTGGGCTGGAATTTTGACTTGACTGTGTTGGCGGCTCTGCTCGCGGTCATCGGTTACTCGCTCAACGATACCATTGTTGTATCGGACCGCATTCGCGAAAACTTCCGTAAAATGCGCAAAGGTTCGCCAACGGATGTTATTAACGAAGCGCTCAATCAAACCTTGGGGCGTACATTGGTCACCTCGTTGACCACGGTAATGGTGTTGATGGCGTTAACAGTTTTTGGTGGTGAGTTAATTCGTGGTTTCTCGGTGGCGCTGATGATTGGTGTTGTGATTGGAACCTACTCGTCGATTTATGTTGCGGCCAATGTGCTATTGGCACTGGGAATCAGTAAAGAAGATTTGATGGTGCCGGTCAAAGAGGGTGCTGATCAGGAGGATATGTCCCCCTAACACCAATATGGTTATATAGGTATTAAAAAGCCTGCAAATTTCGTTGCGGGCTTTTTTGTTTAATTAAAAGCCACACTACCAGTGGTGAAGAGAAAGTCATGTTAGATCTGAAAAATATTCGAATTGTGCTTATTGATACCAGTCACCCAGGCAATATTGGCGCGGCCGCTCGTGCTATGAAAAATATGGGGTTGGATAAACTGTACTTAGTGGCGCCACAGAAATACCCGCATGAGCAAGCAGTGTGGCGGGCATCAAATGCGGTCGACGTGCTGGACAAGGCGGTTGTCTGTGAAACGCTTGATGAGGCGCTTGATGGTTGTCAGTTGGTGTTGGGCACGAGCGCCAGAGATCGCAGCATGCCCTGGCCAGTGATGGACCCTCGACAAAGTGCTGAGACGGTCATGAGCGAACCGGAAGAGCACCAAGTGGCTATTCTGTTTGGTCGCGAAGATCGAGGTATGACCAACGAAGAATTACAGCGTTGTAATTTTCATTTACAAATCCCGGCAAACCCAGATTACAGTTCACTGAATTTGGGGACGGCCGTGCAAGTGGTCTGCTATGAATTGCGAATGGCTATGCTGAATCGTGATGGTTTGAAGGAGGCGTGGGATTGGGAAAACGAGTGGGATGTTGGCCCGGCTTCAGCCGATGAAATGCGCTATTTTTTGGAGCACTTTGAAGAGACTCTGATCGAGTTGGGGGTTATTATTCCCAGTCGTCCTCGGCAGCTGATGCCGCGAATGAAGCGGTTATTTATGCGCAGTCGTATGGATAAGATGGAAGTCAGTATAATGCGCGGAATCTTAAGTGCCGCGCAGAAGTTGATTCACAAAAGTTAGTGTGAGCTTGTTTTGTGCTGAGGTTTGACCGTGTGCTCGTCGTCATTTGCCATGTGGAAGGCCCTGTTTAAGTTGTTGAGGGTGTGAATGTAATTTTGCAGGGCTAGCTTGGTTTCGTCGAGGTTGCTGTAAGGTCCCTTGGATTGGCCGCCACGTATCAGGAAATACCAGGCATCTCCTGAAAAATAGATGCGATCGCTACGAAAAGGGAAGTGACCGGTTTCGCCGTCTCGATGTTGTTGTGCTGCTTGTGCCATATTGTGTTCCGGGTGTTATTTGAACGGCTGTTAGTCCCTGAATACCGCCTGGTGAACATCCCGCTACACCTCGAGTTTATGGTTAGAGTGTAGTCGATTTTTTTAACTGGTATGGAAATATTGGTTTTTTGTTATTTTTAGAGTTTAAAGAATCCTCATGTTTGAGCGTTTAAAAGAAGAAATTAACTGCGTTTTTGATCGTGACCCCGCCGCGCGCAATGTGTTTGAAGTTTGCACAACTTACCCTGGATTACATGCCATTTTTATTCATCGAGTCAGTCATTGGCTGTGGTTGAGAAGCTGGAAGTGGCTGGCGCGCGCGTTATCAACATTTGCGCGTTGGGTGACGGGAATTGAGATTCATCCGGGGGCAAAAATTGGTCGACGTTTTTTTATTGATCACGGCATGGGCGTTGTGATTGGTGAAACCGCTGAGGTGGGTGATGATGTGACTCTGTATCATGGTGTAACTCTAGGCGGCACTACCTGGAATAAAGGTAAACGCCATCCAACGCTTGCTGATGGCGTAGTTGTTGGGGCTGGCGCCAAGGTGCTTGGGCCTATTCTCGTCGGACGGAATGCGCGTATCGGATCTAATGCGGTGGTGACCAAAGAGGTTCCTGAAGGGGCGACGGCAGTGGGCATTCCTGGTCGAATTATCACGCAGGAGCAAAAACAGAACAGAGATGGAGAGGCGGAGAAGCGTCGCCAGGATATGGCCAGTCGAATGGGCTTCGACGCTTACGGGGTTACGCAGGATTCACCCGACCCTGTTGCTAAGTCTATCCACGGTATTCTTGATCATATGCACGCAGTTGATGAGCGCTTGGAAACCATGTGTAAAGTGCTGAAGGCGATAGATAAAGAATTTAAAATTAAGGATTTACCTGAGCTTGATTGTGATTGTCTCGATGATGAGCCGAACGCTAGCCCAGAAGAAAAAAGTTAAGGTGCCGTTATCATTTCTGCAAGGTCTGTAGCGTACAGTAAGGTGGTGCTGCTCAACTAATGACTGAGTCTTTGGTAAATAGTTTGATCTCGCTAAAGAGTGTTATAGATCTTGTCTTTCGAATCGTTCAGCGAAGCTCATAAAGCTGGTTTTATGTTGCTGCTAAGTGCGCTTTAACGTGTCCTTTAGTTCATACATTGGGTTGTTGCTTTCGTCGGCATCGCTAATTCCTTTGGCCTTGTAGGTGGTATTTGTTGCTAGGCAATCATTGGTTTTGTTCCGGTCTGATGCTTAAAAACAGTGTTGATTATGGCAATTCCGTCCTTTGGATTTGGGACACTTAATGGCCATAAAATGGTCTATTAAATATACTTGACTAATTTGGTCGGTTTTAACATAATGCCTTTCATCGAAAGAAGCGAGATGAGCAAGCGATATGCGTTTAACTACAAAAGGCCGATATGCGGTGACAGCAATGCTGGATGTTGCGCTTTATAGTGAAAGCGGTCCGGTTAGTTTGTCAGATATTTCTGCGCGACAGGATATTTCGCTTTCTTATTTGGAGCAGCTCTTTTCCAAATTACGTCGCAGAGAGTTGGTAACCAGTGTGCGAGGTCCTGGCGGCGGTTATCAGCTGGCCCGTGAGCTTGAACAAATTTGCGTGGCAGAAATTGTGGATGCTGTAAACGAATCTGTCGATGCCACGTTATGCAATGGTGACAATAACTGTCAGCATGGCCATGCTTGTTTAACCCATAATTTGTGGGATGACTTGAGTAAACAGATACACAGTTTTCTTAGTAGTATCAGCCTGAGGGATCTGGTTGATAGGCGTGAAGTACGCGCAGTGGCTTCCCTGCAGGAAGAGCACGCTAAACATGATCTGATTAAAATGGAAGCAAGCCTTTAACTTTTGTTGAAAGTGAAGAGCCAAAACCACTATTGGAGTTTGAAAGAAATGCATTTGCCTATTTATCTTGATTATTCAGCAACAACACCAGTTGATCCGCGTGTTGCGGAAAAAATGAGCGAGTGTCTGACGCTGGAGGGTAACTTTGGTAACCCGGGTTCCCGCTCGCATATCTTTGGCTGGAAAGCTGAAGAGGCTGTTGAAACTGCGCGCAGACAGGTTGCTGATCTGATGAATTGTGATCCTCGTGAAATCGTTTGGACATCGGGCGCCACCGAATCCGATAACCTGGCGATTAAAGGTGCAGCGCATTTCTACAACAAGAAAGGGAAACATATCATCACCTCTAAAATTGAGCACAAAGCAGTGCTTGATAGCTGTCGTCAGCTGGAGCGTGAAGGTTATGAAGTCACCTATCTTGATCCTGATGCAGAGGGCATTATTCAGCCAGAAGCGGTTGCTGATGCCATTCGTGAAGACACGGTGCTGGTTTCATTGATGCACGTTAATAATGAAATCGGTGTTATTAACGATATTGCCGCAATTGGTGAAATTACACGCAGCAAAGGTGTAATCTTTCATGTTGACGCAGCGCAGAGCGCGGGCAAGGTAGAGATTGACCTTGAAAACATGAAAGTTGACCTGATGTCGGTTTGTGCTCACAAAATTTATGGCCCTAAAGGTATTGGTGCTCTGTATGTACGTCGTAAACCGCGTATTCGTATTGAAGCTCAAATCCATGGTGGTGGCCATGAGAGAGGTATGCGTTCTGGTACGCTGGCGGTACACCAAATTGTTGGTATGGGTGAAGCGTTCCGCATTGCTCAGGAAGAGTTTGTTGAAGAAAACGAGCGTCTTACAAAATTGCGAGATCAGTTGCTGGCCGGTTTCCAGGATATGGAAGAGGTGCACCTGAATGGTTCGGCGACTCAGCGAGTGCCAGGTAATCTAAATATCAGTTTCAACTTTGTTGAAGGTGAGTCGCTCATTATGTCCTTTAAGGATATTGCGGTGTCTTCTGGTTCAGCCTGTACCTCGGCTAGCCTTGAGCCATCCTACGTGTTGCGAGCACTTGGTTTAAATGACGAAATGGCACATAGCTCTATTCGGTTTGGTATTGGTCGCTTTACTACAGAAGAAGAGGTTGAGTATGTGATTGGTCATGTTCGCGAAGCAGTAGAAAAACTGCGCGAACTGTCACCGTTATGGGAAATGTACAAAGACGGTGTTGATTTAGAACAGGTTCAGTGGGCTGCTCACTAGAGTAGATTGCCGCCGAAAATATTGTTGAGAAGTTGGAGAGGGTATAACAATGGCTTACAGTGAAAAAGTATTAGACCACTACGAGAATCCGCGTAACGTTGGTGCGCTGGATAAAGATTCCACAAGTGTCGGTACCGGTATGGTTGGTGCTCCAGCCTGTGGTGACGTAATGCGCTTGCAGATCGAAGTTGATGAAAATGATGTGATCTCCGACGCAAAATTTAAAACCTATGGTTGTGGGTCTGCAATTGCATCCAGCTCGCTGTTAACCGAATGGGTTAAAGGCAAGACACTGGATGAAGCGACGCAAATCAAGAATACAGATATTGCTGAAGAGCTGGCGTTGCCGCCGGTTAAAGTTCACTGCTCTGTACTGGCAGAAGATGCTATTAAAGCAGCGATCAGCGACCTGCAAAGCAAGCGCTCAAGCAATAAGTAATTAATAGCATAATCGGTAACAAGACAGGTTCTAGAGGTAGTTTATGGCCATTACGATGACAGCAACAGCGGCTGAGCACGTTACGAAACATTTAGCTCAACGCGGTAAAGGTATTGGTGTGCGCGTTGGCGTGCGAACCAGTGGCTGTTCTGGTTTGGCCTATGTGCTTGAATTTGTCGATAAGGCTGATGAAGGTGATCAGATTTTTGAGGATCATGGTGTCAAAATTGTTGTTGATGAAAAAAGCCTGGCCTATCTGGATGGGACTGAGCTGGATTTTGTGACCGAAGGGCTTAACGAAGGCTTTAAGTTCACTAACCCGAATGTCAGTGGTGAGTGTGGCTGCGGTGAGAGTTTTAACGTCTGATAAGTAAAGCCTTTCGATCCTCTTATGATGCGCCGCTTTATTTTTCAGTATTGCCGGCGCATTTATCTGTTTCAATTGCTCTGATATTATCGCGCTTCCCTGTCGTTCTCAGTGCTAACCTGAAAAGTAGGTGAGTCAATTGTGTCTTTAAAGGAAAATTATTTTCAGCTGTTCGAAGTGCCTGAACAGTATCGCCTCGATGAAAGCGCACTGCGCGCGACCTATCGCGAATTACAGCGCAAAACCCATCCTGATAAGTTTGCCGGTGGTTCCGAACATGAACAGTTGTTGGCGGTGCAATATGCGGCGACCATCAATGATGCCTATGATGTACTCACTTCGCCACTTAAGCGTGCCATTTATATGTTATCCCTAAAGGGGATTGATTTAGATGATCAGGCCTCTGGGACTATGGATCCGATGTTCTTAATGGCGCAAATGGAGTTGCGAGAAGAGCTTGAGCAGGCTGAGCATTCTTCAGACCCTGAAGCAGCCCTGGAAAAGGTTGCAGAGCATATTGATAGTGAGATGACTCAGTTGCAGGCTGCTTTTGTGGAGCAGTACGAAAAAGGCTGTGAAGCTGAATTGGCGGCGGCCGTTGAAACAGTGAAAAAAATGCAGTTTTTGGCCAAAGTCCAGGTTGATCTTGAGCACCTGGAACACGAATTGTTGGTCGATTAAATAAACTAGATTGAACCAGGCCGTTTTCTTATCGACGAGCGGTGTGGTTAGAGAGCACTAAATGGCGTTATTACAATTATCAGAGCCAGGTATGGCACCGGCTCCCCATCAGCGTAAGCTTGCTGTGGGTATTGATTTGGGCACAACTCATTCATTAGTTGCCACTGTGCGCAGCGGTAGTGCCGACGTGATCGCTGATCATGAGGGGCGTAAACTGTTGCCCTCGGTGGTTCATTATGGTCAGGATCAAATTAGCGTGGGGTATGAGGCGCGCGAACAGGCGGTTCGTGATCCGCTCAATACCATTATTTCTGTTAAGCGCCTAATGGGTCGCGGCATTGAAGACGTGGCGACCTTTGATCACAAAATGCCTTATCAGTTTGCTGAGAATGAAGGCAAAGGTATGCCTAAAATAGACACCGCGGCGGGCCATGTTAGCCCGGTTGAGGTCTCTGCTGAAATTTTGAAAATACTTGCCGCACGCGGGCGCGAGGCGTTGGACGGTGATCTGGATGGGGCAGTGATCACCGTGCCTGCTTATTTTGATGAGGCTCAGCGTCAGGCAACAAAAGATGCGGCGCAGGTGGCGGGCTTAAAAGTTTTACGCCTGTTGAATGAGCCAACAGCGGCTGCGATTGCCTACGGGCTTGATCAAGAAGATGAGGGGGTCATCGCTGTTTATGATTTAGGCGGCGGTACCTTTGATATTTCCATTTTGAGATTACAGGCCGGTGTGTTTGAAGTGCTGTCCACTGGCGGTGACACTGCGTTGGGCGGTGACGATTTTGATCGCGCCATTGCCGAGTGGATACTGAAAGAATCGGGCTATACGCAGGATGTTGGTCCCAGCTTAAGCCGTCAGCTAATGGAACGCGCGCGCGCTATTAAGGAACAGCTCTCTGAACAGGAAAAAATCAATGCGATTATCGAGCTTGATGATTTCTACTGGCAAGGCGACCTGGATCAACATTGGTTTAATGCGCTGATTGCGCCATTGGTTGATCGTACCCTCAAAGTTTGCAAAGGCGCACTGCGTGATGCAAAACTGAAAGCTAAAGATTTGACCAATGTGGTCATGGTGGGTGGTTCAACTCGTGTGCCCTATGTACGCCAGCGTGTAGGTGAGGTGTTTGGTTGTGACCCCAAGGTTGATATTGATCCTGATTTGGTCGTGGCCACCGGCGCCGCATTGCAGGCAGATGTATTGGTGGGTAATAAAAGTAGCGATGACATGCTGTTGCTGGATGTAAACCCGCTGTCGTTGGGTATCGAAACCATGGGCGGACTGTCGGAAAAAATTATTCCTCGTAATGTCACCATACCGATTGCCAAGGCGCAGGAATTTACCACCTATAAAGATGGTCAAACGGCAATGGCGATTCATGTCGTGCAGGGTGAGCGAGAACTGGTTGCAGACTGCCGTTCTTTGGCGCGATTTGAGCTACGAGGTATTCCGCCAATGGTTGCGGGTGCGGCGCGTATACGAGTGACTTTTCAGGTTGATGCTGATGGCTTGTTGAGTGTTTCGGCTAAAGAAATGACCACCGGCGTTGAGAGTAGTGTCACCGTGAAGCCTTCCTATGGACTGGAAGAGGAACAGGTGACCGAGATGCTCAAAGAGTCCATTGCTCATGCCCGTGATGATGTTACTGCGCGACAGCTGCGTGAAAAGCAAGTGGATGCGAAAGGTCTCTTGCTGAGTATTGAAAATGCGTTAGCAGAAGATGGTGATAGTCTATTAAGTGCTGCTGAGCGTGCTGATATTGAAGCTGCTCTCCAGCGTCTTCGTGATGTGGTGGATGGTGATGATATTCATGCCATTACTCGTGAAGTAGAAAAGGCCGGTCAGGCCAGTAATGAATTTGCAGCGCGTCGTATGGACGCCAGCATTAAACAAGCATTGTCAGGCAAAGCGCTTGATGCAATTAATGTGGAAAAAGAGGGGTAGTTTATGCCACAGGTTGTTTTTTTACCGCACCCGGAATTATGTCCTGAAGGGGCTGTGCTTGAGGTTGAGTCCGGTGCCAATCTGCTGGATGAAGCGTTGCACAGTGATATCGATATCGAACATGCCTGTGAGATGTCCTGCGCTTGCACAACCTGTCACGTGATTGTGCGTGAAGGTTTTGATTCGCTTGACGAGTCTGATGAGCTGGAAGACGATATGCTGGATAAAGCGTGGGGGCTAGAGCCTGAGTCGCGTTTAGGGTGTCAGGTTATTGTTGGCGAAGAAGATCTGGTTGTTGAAATACCCAAATATACAATCAACCAAGTGTCCGAAGGTAAGGTTTAAGGGAGCGCACACATGAGTCTAAAATGGTTAGATGTGCTGGATATTGCAATTGAGTTGTCTGAAAAGCATGACGATGTTGATCCGCGTTTTGTGAACTTTGTCGATCTACGCAACTGGGTACTAGAGTTGGATGATTTCGATGATGACCCCGCCCATTGCGGAGAGAAAATCCTTGAAGCTATTCAGATGGCCTGGATTGAAGAGATGGACTAAGCCTTAAAGGGCTTTCTTTGAGCGGCGCCAATTGGCGCCGTTTTTATTTTCGTTTTACACGCGGCGATGCTGCGCTAACTCATTGACAAAACGTCATATTCTTTTCATATCAAAGCACGTATAATACGCGCCCCTAGGATCTTCTGGATAGATCGATGATGACTGCGCTTGATTTTTGCGGAGTGTGTTGCAAGGCGAAGCCTGCTGTGAATGTTCAAACCTTCGCAAAGGCTTCAACGCAGTAGGACGCCCGCAAAAATAAAGCTCTAAGGGTTCGGCTAAAAATCCACCCTGCCTGTGTTGCTCCGCTTGTTGTATAGCTACGGCATGCAACCTTCGCGAAGCGCCTCGGCAGAATGGATTTTTAACTCGAACGCAGTTTATCAGCGACTTATCCAGAGGATCCGGATTTTAAACCCCTAAATTAATCTGAACTTGGAGACGAAAGTCCATGGCAGTTGAACGCACTCTATCCATCATTAAACCAGATGCAGTAGCTAAAAACGTAATCGGTAAAATCTACAGCCGTTTCGAAACAAACGGTCTGAAAATTGTTGCCGCTAAAATGATTCATATGGACGATGCTAAGGCGGGCGGTTTCTACGCTGAGCATAAAGAGCGTCCGTTCTTTAAAGACCTGGTTGAATTCATGACCTCGGGTCCTGTTGTTGTTCAGGTTCTGGAAGGCGAAGGCGCTGTGGCTAAAAACCGCGAGTTGATGGGCGCAACAAACCCAGCGGAAGCGGCTGAAGGTACGATTCGTGCGGATTTTGCTAATTCTATCGACGCTAATGCGGTACATGGCTCTGACTCTACTGAGTCGGCTGCCCGCGAAGTGGCTTACTTCTTCGCTGAAGATGAGATTTGCCCACGTTAATAGCTGACCGTTGTTAACTGTATTATCTCGATTAATTAGTTTTTGAACTTTTCTTTTTTAAAAACAAAAGGTAGCCGATATGACTGACTCTGCACCAAAAGTTAATCTGCTCGGTATGCCGATCGAGAAGCTGGAGGCTTTTTTCCTCAGCATCGGGGAAAAAAGCTTTCGTGCTAAACAGGTTATGAAATGGATACATCATTTTGGGGTGTCCGATTTCAATGATATGACGGATTTGGGCAAAGCGCTGCGCCAGAAACTCAGCGACATTGCCGAAATTCGTGGCCCGGAAGTGGTTTATGAGGGGATCTCTAAAGACGGTACCCGCAAGTGGCTGGTCAAGGTTGAGGGTGGAAGCAGCGTTGAAACCGTGCTGATTCCCGAGGGTAATCGTGCCACGCTTTGTGTTTCATCACAGGCTGGCTGTATTCTGGATTGCAGTTTTTGCTCCACCGGTAAGCAAGGATTTAACCGCAATTTAACGGCAGCTGAAATTATTGGCCAGGTGTGGATTGCCAGTCAGGCAGTGACCAAAAAGCAAGGAGCCAATGACCAGGCGATCACCAATGTAGTGATGATGGGCATGGGCGAGCCGTTGCTGAACTTTGATAATGTGGTGGACGCTATTCACATTATGATGCAGGACTGGGGCTATGGCATTTCCAAACGCCGCGTTACGCTCAGCACTGCGGGTGTTGTGCCTGCGCTGGATCAGCTACGTGAAGTGCTGGATATTTCACTGGCTATTTCGCTACACGCACCTAACGACGAATTGCGCAATCAGCTGGTACCACTGAATAAAAAATACCCGATTAAAGAATTATTTGCCGCTTGTCACCGTTATCTTGAGGTTATGGGTGAGCGTCGGGTGATTACCGTTGAGTACACACTGATCTCCGGTGTCAATGATCGTCCAGAGCATGCCCGCGAGCTGGTAAAAGTACTGCGCGAACTGCCCTGTAAAGTCAACTTGATTCCTTTCAATCCGTTTTCCCTGTCGGATTACAAACGTTCCTCGCGGAACGCTGTGAAAGCTTTCCAGGATATTTTGATCGCGGCGGGGTATACCGCTACTATACGCAGCACCCGTGGTGATGATATTGATGCTGCATGCGGGCAGCTGGTTGGTCAGGTTGAAGATAGAACCCGCCGGAACAGCCGCTATATTGATGCGGCTAATATTGGATAGCACCAATAATCAACAACTTGTGGGCACTGGTCTATACTAAGCAGCAGAGGTATTTTGCAACTGCTTGTTTTTAGTTGTTTTTGTGGGTTTCTGGCGAAGAGAAAATAACATGAAAAAACCAACAATTGTTGGAAAGATAATTTCTTCCGGCCGTGTCGGCCTGGCGGCTTGTTTGGTCCTTTTAGTGGGCTGTGTATCAACGACTGATTCACGCTTCGTCAATAACGCGAATGAAGATGAAGCGTTGCGCAAATATACTGACCTGGGTCTGCTGCATATCCAAAAGGGCGATACCGTGGCTGCTATGCCGCCATTAAAGCGTGCGCTGGAAATTGACCCTAAATCTGCCGATGTGAATGCGGCTTTTGCAATGCTGTTTCAGGTGGAAAATGATAATTTGCTGGCGGAGAAGTACTTTAAAAAGGCGCTGCAGTTTTCTTCCGGCACTGAAAAAACGCGCATCCGCAATAATTATGCGAGCTTTTTGTTTGGCGCCGACCGCTTGATTGACGCCTGTAAGCAGTTACGTATGGCCAGCGAAGACCCCTTTTACGAGAAGCGTGCGCAGGTGTATGAAAATTTGGGGGTCTGTTATCAGCGTCTGGGTAAACGGGATGAGGCTCTGACGGCCTATGAAAAAGCTATTTCAATTGAAGATACCCGTGCTCGTGCGTTGTTGGAAGCGTCATTCCTTCAGTTTAATCAAAGCAATTTCAACCAAAGTGCTTTGTATCATGAAAGCTATCAGCGCTTGGTGCGTTATCGTATCGCTAACAATACGCCCAAAAGTTTATGGTTAGGTGTTCAGTTGTCTCGTGATTCCGGGGATGCTAATGCTGAAGCCAGTTATGCGCTTAAACTCAGGAATATGTTTCCCGAGTCTCCCGAAAATAAAGATATTTTGAAGGGCGGATAAGGTTGGATAATCTCGCTGAAAAAATTGTTGAGCAAGACCTGTCGCCAGTTGATTTAAAACTGGTTGCCGAACAGTTAGGTGCTGGTGAGCTGTTACGTAAAGCACGCGATAAAGCGGGTTTGACTCAGACCTATATCGCGCGTCGTTTGAATATGGCTGAAAGTGCCATTGCTCATATTGAGGCTGAAAATTTTTCTGCCCTGCCAAGTGCAACATTTGTGAAAGGCTACCTAAAGAATTACGCCCAATGTGTTGGGGTGAAGAGCGAAGAGGTGCTGGCTGCTTACCAGCGTTACCTTGATGCTCAGCAAGAAACGCCTAAGTTACGGAAGCGCGAACGCATCAAGGCTGCAACCTCTGACCCAGTGATGCGATTGTTAGGAATTTTGTCGGTGCTGTTATTTGTGCTGACTTCGGTTTATTTCTGGAATGAACAGCAAGCTGAAGAGCTGATGCCCGCAACTGAGCAGGTAGCAGTCGTTGAGGCGGGAACCGTGAGCGGTAAGACCCATATTGAAGCGGTTGACCTAAGTGTTAGCTCTGAGTTGGCGAAAGCGACTACTCCGGAGGCAACGCTGTTGGTACAGTTTATTGATAGTAGCTGGCTTGAAGTGCGCGATGCCGATGATAAGATTCTTTTTAATGGCGTTAAGTTAGCCGGTGAAGAAGTTAACCTGACTAGCCAATCTTTTTTTGATGTCGCAATAGGCAATGCAGCGGCGGTTAAACTGTCATACAATAGTGCGCCAGTTGATCTGTCGAGTGCGACCCGCAGTGGTGATATTACCAACATCGAGCTTGGTCTCCGACAGCCCTGATTTACGCGTTTATTCGCAGACAGTGACAACCTGATACAAACCTATTTAATTTAAGGATTACGCCTTGGCAAAGATTAAAGCCATCCGCGGTATGAATGACATACTGCCTGCTGAAACGTCGAGCTGGCAGTATCTTGAAGAAACCGTTTTGCGAGTTTTGAAGGGGTATGGTTACCAACAGATTCGCATGCCGATTGTTGAGTATACAGACCTTTTTAAACGCTCTATTGGTGAGGTCACCGATATTGTCGAAAAAGAAATGTATACCTTTGAGGATCGTAATGGTGAAAGCCTGACATTGCGACCTGAAGGAACAGCCTGTTGTGTTCGCGCCTGTGAAGAGCACGGGCTGCTGTACAACCAAGTGCAGCGGTTATGGTACAACGGCCCGATGTTTCGTTATGAACGGCCTCAGAAAGGGCGTTATCGCCAATTCCACCAGATCGGCGTTGAAACCTTTGGCATGGCTGGTCCGGATATTGATGCGGAGCTGATTATGCTCAGTGCGCGCCTGTGGCGAGAGCTGGGGTTGCTGGATCATGTAACATTGGAAATTAACTCGCTGGGCAGTGCTGAGGCGCGCGCGCGTTATCGGGACGATTTAGTTACTTTTCTGGAGAAACATATTGATCGACTGGATAAGGACAGTCAGCGACGCTTGAGCAGTAACCCATTACGTATTTTGGATAGTAAAAATCCTGATACGCAGGCCTTGCTTGATGAAGCCCCTAACTTCAAAGACTATCTGGATCAAGAATCTGCTGATCATTTTCAACAGTTACTGGCGAGGCTCGATGCCGCTGGCATCGCTTATCAAGTTAACCCACGCTTGGTTCGTGGGCTCGATTATTACAGTAAAACAGTGTTTGAATGGGTGACCGCGGAACTGGGTGCTCAAGGTACGGTCTGTGCTGGTGGTCGCTATGATGGTTTAGTTGAGCAATTAGGTGGCAAGCCAACCCCCGCCGTTGGTTTTGCGATGGGCGTTGAGCGTCTGATATTAATGTTACAAACCTTGCAGTGCATTCCTGATAATTTGTCGAAAACAGCCGATATCTATGTTGCATCTGCAGGCGAAGGTGCTAGTTCAGCTGCTTTGCAGGTTGCTGAAACGCTGCGCTCTGGGTTTGAAAACCTTCGTGTGCAGGTTGATTGTACGGGTGGAGGATTTAAAGGTCAGTTGAAGCGCGCAGATAAGTCGGGCGCCGATTATGCTTTATTGATTGGTGAAGAAGAGCTGGCCCAGAGAGAAGTGACTGTTAAGCCGCTGCGTGGCGGTGCAGAGCAAGCGAGAGTAAAATCCGATGGCTTGGTTGAACACTTCAAAAAATTAATGACTCACTAGATTACGGAGTATTCGGTGGAAACCTATCGTACAGAAGATGAACAGCTGGCAGCTGTGAAGCGCTGGTGGAAAGAAAACGGTAAATCCCTGGTTATTGGAGTGTTGCTGGCGATTGCTGCAGTGTTTGGTTGGCAGAGCTGGCAGGCGAATAAACAGGCGTCGGGAGAAGCGGCATCTGAGATTTATTTTAGCTTGATTGAGGCTGTAGCGCTGACGAATGAAAGTCAGACGTCAACCGTCATGCACTTGGCTGAGCAGCTGAAAAATGATTATGGCTCGCTAACCTATGCCCAATACGGAGCGCTATTAGCTGCTAAACAGGCTGTGCTTGAAGGCGATTTTGAAGAGGCTGAGAGCCAGCTGAGCTGGGCCGTGGATAATGCCGATAAAGCCGGTTCTTTGCACAAGGTTGCGCTATTAAGATTGGCGCGGGTCGTTGCCGCGCAGGGCGGTGAAGACAATCAGCAGCGTGCGTTAGCGTTGATTGAAGGTGTGGACGCCGGTGCTCACCAGGCTAGTTATGATGAAGTTAAGGGCGATATTTACCTGAGCCTTGGGCGTGAAGCGGATGCTCGATCAGCTTACCAGGCGGCTGCAGCTGCCAGTGAGACTGGCGCACGTCCCTTATTGAACTTAAAACTTGATGATGTGGCTGCTGAGGAAGGTTAGATGAAATCTTTATTCTCCACTCCAGTAGTGCGAACGGTTAGTGCCGTCGCCTTACTGTCCCTGATGGCGGGCTGCTCATTATTTTCTAAAGATGAAGACGTTGGGCCTGAGCCTACCCCGTTAGTCAAATTTGATGCGCAGGCAAACGTTAATAAAGTGTGGTCTGCTTCGGTGGGTGACGGCGTTGGTGAGTATTATTTGAAGTTAACGCCGACGATCGATGGCAAGGACATTTATGCAGCTGATGCACGCGGTGTTGTAGCGGCCTTTGACCGTAACACTGGGAAACGGTTGTGGCGAGTTAGCCTTAAGGAGCCTTTGAGTGGAGGCGTTGGTGCCGGGTATGGATTAGTGCTGCTGGGCACGTCCAGTGGTCATCTAGTGGCACTCAATAAAACGGATGGTAGTCAGGTTTGGCGTAAAGAGGTGTCCAGTGAAATCCTGTCGGCACCTAAAACCAATGCCAGTACGGTGGTGGTTCAAACGCAAGACGAAAAAATATTTGCTTTTGATCACAGCAGTGGTGAAAAGCGTTGGCAGTATGAAAGCGGCACACCGTCACTGTCTTTACGTGGTACCAGTACGCCGGTCTTAACGCCCGAACTGGCTATTTTCGGTATGGGTAATGGTCAGGTAATCGCGCTTAATCCTGATAATGGCAGTTTGATTTGGAAACAGCGAGCAACGGTTGCGCAGGGGCGCTCTGAGTTTGAGCGTATGACCGATATTGATGGTGACCTGCTGTTAGCGGGTAGCGAGCTTTATGTCACTAGTTTCCAAGGCTTTGTTGTCGCTCTGGATGTAACTACCGGGCGGCCTCTGTGGCGTCGCGAGTTGTCCAGCTATCAGGGGCCAGATGAAGGGCTCGGTAATTTATATGTCAGTGCTGCTGACGGCGAGCTGTCGGCCATATCGCAAAGTGATAGTGAACTAAGTTGGACGCAGACAGCACTGAAACATCGTGGTATCACGGCTCCGGTTACCTTTGGCAACTATGTCGCGGTAGCTGACTCGGAAGGTTATCTGCACGTTATGTCTCAGCGTGATGGTCGTTTTGTTGCGCGCAAGAAAATAGACAGTGACGGTGTGCGTTCAAAGCTACTGGCGAAGAGCAATATGCTGTATGTCTATGGTAATAGCGGTAAGCTAGTTGCAGTAACGGTTGAGTAAATTTTTACTGCACTATATGACGTGCAATGCGCAGATTTTGGCGGGCTGTTTTGGCCCGCTTTTTAGATAACGATAGTGAACTTTGCCTGCTTGTTGGTTTGGTTGACTGTTTTTTATAGGTTTAGATCATGATCCCAGTCATCGCAATCGTGGGCCGACCCAATGTGGGCAAGTCCACTCTTTTTAATCGCCTCACGCGATCGCGCGATGCGCTGGTGGCTGACTATGCAGGCCTAACCCGCGACCGAAAGTATGGTGAGGGTGAGATCAACGAGCGTAAATTTATTGTTATTGATACCGGTGGTATCAGTGGTGATGAAGCGGGTATTGATACCAAAATGGCCGATCAGTCCTGGCAGGCGATGGATGAAGCGGATGCGGTGTTATTTTTGGTTGATGCTCAGGTGGGTTTGACGGCAGCCGATGAAATGATT
>Ga0209578_10000405_pt1 | contig 58599 bp, 51 predicted proteins | sample tdAd472_FD_187127 | JGI IMG/M metagenome (GOLD analysis project Ga0209578, IMG submission 187127) | Marine sediment microbial communities from the Atlantic coast under amendment with organic carbon and nitrate - tdAd47.2 (SPAdes)... | ecosystem: Environmental > Aquatic > Marine > Coastal >...
GATCAAGGTCCGGCTCTCGAACACCGACTTGCGCCCCGACATGTTGCGCACGCTGCGCCGCACGACGTGGGTGTGATCGCGGAGGGTCCGCTGGCCCTTCCAGGTCGACGGCGCCCAGGTGACCTGGCTGTAGCCGAGCTTCTGCCCCTGGCGGCGGATCTCGTAGAAGCGCTGGGTGGCCGGCGCCTGGCTGTCGACCGCCGCCGGCTGAGGTGAGGCCACCGGTGCGACGCTCTGGGCCTGGGCCAGACCGCAGGCGAGCCACGCGACGAGGGAGAGGAGGGTGGGCTTCATGGCGTCCCCTTGCACCCCCCAAGCCTAGCGCGTGTTTGCAGGTTATGGGCCTTACCAGTCCTTGGCGCGACGGATCCCCAGGCTCATGACCCGCTCGAGGAGCTCGGGGTAGTCGAAGCCGGCGGCGGCGCCCGCGTGGGCGAACTCCTCGTCCGCCGAGATCTGCGCGTTGGGGTTGGCCTCGAGGAAGAACAGCCGCCCGTCATCGTGGAGGCGAAAGTCGATCCGCGCGTAGCCCGAGAGCCCCAGCCGGCGGTAGATCCGCTTGCCCACCGCCTGGACCCGCCGCTCGAGCTCCTCCGGCAGGTTCGCCGGCCCGTGCTCGACCCCGCGCAGCTCCTGATACTTGAGGTCCCACTTGACCTTCTCGGTGGCCACCAACGGCTGCCCCTCAGGGCGGTCGGTGATCCGCAACTCCCAGGTGGGGAACGTGATCAGCCGACGGTTTCCGAGGATCCCCAGGTAGAGCTCACGCCCGGGCACGAACTCCTCGACGATCGCGGCCGTGCTCAGCTTGCGGTGAATGAAGTCCACCCGCTCGGCGAGGCGCTCGTCGTTGTGCACCACCGAGGCCTGCGCGATCCCCAGCGAGGCCTCCTCGTTGAGCGCCTTCACGATCAAGGGGAACTCGAGGGTCTTCCGCCGGTGGACCTTGCGCTTGCGGGGCACGACCATGAACTTCGGCACCCGGATCCGGTGGTAGGTGAGGATCTTCTTCGAGAGCGCCTTGTCGCGGGAGAGGAACAGGCCCGGGGCGCTGCAGCCGGTGTAGGGCGTGCGGTGCAGCTCGAGGTAGTTCACCATGTAGTAGTCGTAGTTCGCCTTCTCGCGGAACTCCTCCAGCAGGTTGAAGGCCACGTGGGGGCGAAACGACTCGATCGCCTTGCGCAGCGGAGCCAGCTCGTCGTAGAGCCCAAGGACCTGCACGTCGTGCCCGCGGGCGCGCAGCTCGGACTCGACGTGGTACTCGGTCTTGAACGGTTCGACCTGGGAGTCGGTGAGACGCTCGACCTCCTCCTCGGACGGCGGGATCAGGTCTTCGTGCACGAGGATCAAGACGCGGCGCGGCTTCACATGGGGATCCACTCTCGCTCGTAGAGGTGGTGCATGGACTTCACGGTGAGCAGGATCGCGAAGTCCAATCGCAGTTGGCCCGGGTCGTCGACCGCCCGCAGCTTGAGCTCTTTGCAGCGCCCGATCATCAGACGGAACACGTGGTCGAGGGTGAACTCGTATTCGCCCGTCCACTTGGCCACGATCCGTCGGATTCGGCCGCGGTTCTTGCGCAAGAAGGCGGCCGCCGTGGGCCCCTGGGCCTCGGGGTCGTCGCTGAAGATCCGCCGCAGGTCGCCGTCGTAGACGCTCGGGTAGCCGACGAGGAAGCGCGCCTGCTTGCGCTCGTAGTAGGTGCGGAGCTTCGTCCGCAGCCGGGGCAGCGAGTCGACCCGCTTGCGGCTGCGGTAACGCGGCTTCTTGTCGGCCAGCTCGTGCATCAGCTCGTCGACGTATTCCAGCTTCTCCAGCGCCGGCCAGCCGTAGTAGCGCTTGCGCCACTGCGAGCGCGGGGTCAGCCACACCGCGAAGGTCTCGGCGAAGTCCTCGTCAGGGTGAGCCTGGGCATACCAGTCGTCGAGGTGCTGCACGTAGTGCTTGCTCGCGGGGTTGGGCCGGTATGCGTCAGGGTAGCGACGCGACGACGGCCCGAACAGGAGCTGCCAGCGCTTGCGGCGGTGGAGCCCGAAGGCGTGGTCGATGGCGTGACCCAATTCGTGCCTCAGGAGCTTCACCGCGTGCCGACGGGTGCCGCCCTCGACCTCTAACATCTGCTTGCGCTCGAGGCGCATCAGCCGCGGGTGGGCCAGGTAGAAGGGGATCGCGACCCCGGTCACCCGGTCGGGGCAGAACCACTCCTCGCTCAACCAGAAGTGCGGCTTGAGCTTGCCCAGCTTCTTCCGCTCGAGGTCGGCGCGGACCGCCTCGATCGGAAGCTCGAGCCAGGAGCCCTCGATCTCCAGCTTGAGGTCACACAGCCGAACGTCGAGCAGCTCGTCCTCGGGCAGCTTGGCCCACCACGGGTCCGTTCCCTTCGTGCGCGCGATCTCCAACCTCCCCCGCTGAGCGGCCGAGTGTATCGAGTCTCGCGCCTTCGATCGACGCTCGTCTCAGAGCGCCGCCAGCTAGGCGACGAAGCCCAGCTCGGTGAGGGCCTCGCGCAGCGCGGGGCCGTGCTCACCGAAGGCCTCGTCGACGACGGCGTCGCTCGCGCCGCTCGCCAGCAGCTCCAGCGCGTCGGCGGCCTCATAGCTCAGCGGGACCTCCAGCGCGCCGTCGGCGTCCCAGCCAAAGGCCAGCGGCGGGCACTCCTCCTCGGGCTCCTCGCCTTCTCGCAGGGCGGCCACGTCCACCGCGAACTGGGCCACGGCCAGGGGCCGGCTCAGCCGGCCGCCCTCGAACCAGCGCACGCGGCCCACGAACAGCCGCGCCTCGGCGGCGGCGTCGGGCTCGAGCCCCTGGGCGCGGCGCGGCAACCCGACCTCGAGCAGGTATTCGTAGGCCAGCAGGTCCTCGAGCCACTCGGGGGCCTCGAGCTGGCCGGCCTCGCGCAGCGCGAGCACGCCCTGGATCAGGACCGCCGCGGTCTCGTCCTCGCCCACCGCCGCCTCGAAGGCGTCCCCTGCGATCAGGCGCGTCGCCAGGCCCGCCGGATCGGCGACCTGGGAGAAGGTCGCGCCGAAGCGCGGCTGCCACCAGCGCCCGAGCACGTGGCGGGCGAAGCTGGCCGAGACCGCGCGCAGCCGCTGGGGCTCGACGGTGTGCAGCACGGGGTGCGCCTGCGCCTCGCGCTCGAGGTCCGCCGGGCGCCGGCGCACGCGCTCGAGGGCCAGCATGTCCTCGAGCAGGCTCACGCCCGGCTCCGCGCGTCGAGCAGCCCCTGCACCGCGGCGCGGGTCTGCTCGACCTGCCGGGCGGTGCGCTCGAGGTCGGCGTCTTCGATCTCGATGGTGATCGCGCGCAGCTGCGGGCAGCGCGGGGCGACCTCGGCCAGCATCTCCAGCAGGGTGGGCGGGATCTCCGCCGCGCCGTGGGCGTCGTGGTAGAGCGCGACCCCGTCGGTGGTCTCGATCTGGGCCCCGGCCACGTGCAGCTCCCACACCCGCTCGAGGGGGAACCCGTCGAGCCCGCTCAGCGGCTCGAGCCCGCGGCAGAGCTGGAACGAGAGCAGGTGCCCGAGGTCGAGCACGCAGGGGACCTGGGCGGCGTCGGTGACCCAGGCCAACGCGTCGAGCACGTGCCAGGGGCCGACGGGCAGCTGGTAGGGCGGGTTCTCGGCGACCACGCGCCCGGGCAGCGCGGCGTCGAGCCGGCGCATGTTGTCGGCGCAGGCGCGCGCGGCCTCCTGGTTGAGGAGCATCGGCTGGAAGAAGTCGAGGTAGCGCTCGCCCAGGCGGCGAGTGGCCAACTCGGAGACGCACCAGGGCGCCCCGACCGCCGCCATGTTCGCGGCGCAGGTCTCGAGCAGCTCCGCGTCAGGGGGCGCGGGGAAGGCGGGGTCGAGGGCGTCGTCGTGGTAGAGCAGGGGCAGGTCACCAGCCGCCGCCTTGATCGCCTGGGCGCCGGCCAGCTCGCCGCGGGTGTAGACCTCGAAGAAGTCGCAGGGGATCCCGCTCGTGAGCAGCGCCCGCCAGTCGGGTGGGCTGTGCACGTCGACCCCCAGCCCCACGCCGACGAAGCGCGCGAAGGGACCGCTGACCCCGGGGCCCGTCACAGGTCGCTGTCCTCGAGGTCGAAGACCTCGACCTCGGCCATGGAGTCGCCCATGCCGCCGAGGTCCATTTCGCCCTCGGTGCCCTCGAGGTCGACCCGCGGCCGTCGCGCCGAGTGCAGCTGGGGCACGCGCCCGCTCGCCAGCGCGTTGGCGCCGGGGACACGCCCTGTCGCCGACTTGACCCCCGCCAGCACCAGGTCGCCGCGGCCCATGAGGTCGCGCGCCTGGCGGTAGAGCTGCAGCCGGTTCTCGTTGCAGCGGCGCGCGATCTCGCGCAGCGAGTTGCGCCCGTTGAACAGCTTGGCGGTCTCGCCCAGCGAGCCGTGCAGGGCGTGGCCCAGGGCCTGCTTGTTGCGGAAGCGAAGCACCGCGGCGCCCCCGCGCAGGATCGCGCGCATGTCGTCCCACTCGGCCATGACCGCCATGCCCTGGATCAGGAGCCCCTGCAGGCGGAGCGAGAGCTTGGTCGAGCGCTCGGAGTCCTCGCGAATCTCCTTCGGGAGCACGTTGTGGCGGAACTGGAAGTGCGCCTCCTCCCAAAGGAAGTTGGCGAACACGTCCTCCTTGATCCGCGCCAGCTCGAGCTCGCCGACCTCGCTCTCGTCCACCGACCCGGTGCGGTTGAGGATCGCGTTCAGATTCAGCCCGGTCTGGGTGCGGTCCTCCTCGAGCAGCTCGTAGACTTCGTCTTCGGCCTCGTCGACCTCGAGCTTGAGCACGTAGAGCATGCCCTTGTCGAGGTAGTAGGCCTTCTCCAGCACGCCGTCGCTGAGTTTGAGCGTCCCCGAGCGTTGGCCCTGGTTGAGCAGCTGGAGGATCTCGGGGAGCGCGAAGCTCTTGAGCTCGCCCTCGAAGGTCTGCCGCGCCAGCGACTGTTCGCCCTGGTCGGCGACGAGCTGCTCGCTGAGCTCACGCAAGCGCTGCTGGTAGAGCTTGGGCGCGTAGCCGCAAGCGATCGCGCTCTTGCAGAACGTGACCGCCTCGTCGAGGTGGCCGGCGTCGACGGCGCGCTGCACGGCCTCGTAGTGGTCGCGATCGCTGAGCCGCGCGACTCGCTTGGTGCTCAGGCACTCGTAGACGAAGCGCACCAGCTCCAGCGGCGCGACCCGCGCCAGGCGGATCAGCTCGCCCACCGTCCGGCGCCCGTCGAACAGGTCGTGGGCCCGGCGCGGGGCGCCGCTGGGTCGCTGCTTGGTGACCCGCAGCACCACGTCAGGCGAGGGGATCGCCTGCAGCAGCACCTTCCAGCGGAGGAGGTCGCGGCGCAGCGAGCCGCGCAGCTCGGCGTCGAGGGGGATCTCGCAGACCAGGCCGTGCTTGATCTCCTCGGGGGCGGGCGGGGTCAAGACCCCACCCTGGACCTCGACGAAGGGCTCCTCCCAGCCGAAGACGCCGAACATGCCAGAGACGGCCTTGTCCTTGATCGCGCGCACCCACTGCTGGCGGGTGACGAACCCGTCGTCGAGCAGGGTCCGATCGAGGCTCCGACCCCGCTGCTGGGCGCGGGCCTTGGCCGCCTCGACCCCGGCGTCGTCGATCGCCCGGCGCCGGCGCAGGTAGCGCAGGGTGCTGTGCGTCCTCCGCGGGCCCTGGAGGTGCAGGCGCAGGTAGTTGGGGGTGAAGTAGACCTCGACCACGCACTCGCCCTCGCGGGCCAGGTAGCGGAACGGCGAGCCGCGGCGAAGCAGGCGCGAGAGGATCTGGATCGCGCGCTCGCTGGAGGTCCGAGTGCGAAAGCGCTGAGCCCCAATGTGCTCCTTGCGCAGGAGCACCTTGTCCAGGCGCGACGCGGTCGGGCGCAGGTGGTTGGCCTCGTTGGCCCACTCGTAGAGCTTGAAGGCCATGCCCTGGCGGTTCCGGCGCAGGTAGCCGATCACCCGCTCCTCGATCTCCTCCGCGCTCAAGGGCTGGATCCAGCCCTCCTGGCGCAGGTTGGCGAGGATCCCCATGGACTGGAAGGCCGAGATCCCCGAGCCGGCGACGATCTCGTCTACGGTCCGCGTGCCGTCGACCGGGTTCTGCTCGTAGAGCGCCCCCGCTCTCTTCCAAGGCTGCAGCAACCGGTCCTGTTCCCCGGAGTCGAGGCGCCCCACGTCGCTGTGGACCTGGCCGCGCTCGTCCACCTGCCAGGCTTGCTTCGAGCGCGGCAGCGGACGGTAGATCGTGCGCGGCGAGGGGACGCGGCGGCGGATCTGACGCCACTCGTCCTGGCGGCGCGAGGCCTCCATCAGGATCGAGCGGGTGTCGAAGCCCAGCGCGAGGACCTCGCCCTGGGCGTTGAGGAAGCCCACCGGGAGCAGCCCCGCCTTGAACTCGAAGTAGGAGTTCTCCTCGAACAGCAGGTCGCAGATCTGCTCCTGGAACTGGTTCTGGATCACCTGGTCGATATCGGCCCGGGTCACCAGCCGCAGGCGCACCAGCAGGTCGCCGATCCGCTCGCGGTGGCCCTCTTCGCGCTGCACCTGCAGGGCCTTGACCAGCTGGCGGCCGGTGATCTTGCCCGCGCGCACGAGCAGCGCGCCCAGGCGCGCCGCGCCGCGGCTGCCGCCCTTGGGCAAGTAGACGTGGTTGCCGTAGAAGTGGAGCCAGGTGTGACCGTCGGAGGTCTGGACCTTGAGCGTCCCGGTGTGGCCATTCTGCTCGATGAGCGTGAGCAGCTCGACCAAGCTGATCGTGCTCGCGCTCCCGCGCAGCGAGATCCGACTCTTCGGTGGCTCGGCACCCTCCGACACGCCTGGATCGCCCTCCACTACAGCCCGTACCCACGGGCTTTACGTCCTTTGTTCTAGCATGCGCAGCTCCAGCGCCGCAGTCACGACTCGCTGTGAATTCTCCAGCCTGGGCTCGGGTGGCATGGCCGCGGCGGTCCGACTACCCTCGGGACCGTGAGCGATCAGCACGAGTTGGCCGGGATCCTCAAGCGGCTGTTCCCCAGCTTTCGCGACCTCTCCGAGGAGGCGGCTGCCCAGCGCGCCGAGGGGTTGGGCATGTTTGCGGCCAAGACCTGGTCGGTCGGGCCGGAGGGCCTCAAGGCGCGCGGGATCGAGGTCCCAACGCAGGTTCATGGCCCGCTGGCGCCCGTGGCCCCGCGGGTGGTCCAGGCGGGCAACGGCGGCGCGACCTTCCTCCAGCACGTGCGCCGCGGCCTGAGCGACGACGCCGCCTTCGGCCAGCTGCTGGTGGCCTACGGCCGCGTATGGGCCGAGTCCCTGCGCAAGGCCTCCGACGTGCAGCCGGTGGCCACCGCGGCTCAGCCTGGCCAGGCGACCGCTCGGGTTCAACCTCAACCCGCCCCAACTCCGACTCCAGCGCCCAGCGCGCAGCCTCCGGCGCCAACCGCGCAGCCTCCAGCGCCCGCCCCCGAGCCTGGCGGAGGAGCCCTCGACTTCGCGCTCAACAACGACCTCGACTTCGCCGACGACGGCCCTGGAGGGAGCCCCCCCCCTGCCGCCGCCCCCCCTCCTCCGGTGCGCAGCGACGCCGACCTCTCCCTTGCGCCCCCCGCGGAGCGACCCCAGGGGGGTGGCCTCGAGCTCGACCTCGACGCCGCCCAGGCGGAGGATCCGCGGGCGAAGTTCCGCAAGGACGACCTCGAGCTGACGCAGGTCGCGGAGTCCGGCCCCAAGCGCACGATCCAGGAGTTCATGATCGACCAGACGCGCGACGCGCGCTCTGCGTCGGCCGAGGACGACCTGGCCCCCAAGGACGCGGCGGACCGCGCGCTCTGGTACTTCCAACGCTACGGCAACCAGGAGGACCTGAAGGACGCCGTCCGGCACTACACCGAGCAGCTGCAGAACGCCCCCCACGCGATCGCCGCCGCCGCCGCCGAGGCGGGGCTGGCGCAGGCCGCGCTGGTCGCCGGCAACGCGGCCGAGGCGGAGAAGCGGGCCAAGGCCGCCCAGGCCCGCAACCCGAGCAACCTCTACGCGATCAAGGTCTTGCTGGCCCTGGCTCGCGGTGAGGCCAAACTGGCCCCCTTCCGCCTGGCCCTGGCGCGCATGCGCGGGGTCATGCAAGACCGTGCCTTCCCTCAGGCTACGAGCATGGCCCACGCCCTGGCCAAGCAGGTGCCGAACGAGCCGCACCCCTGGCTCGTGCTGGCCATGATCGGGCGCTTCTCCTCCGACGAGCGCCTGTTCGTCACCAGCCTCGCCAAGGCCTGGCAGCTCTGGCCGGGTCAAGCGCTGAAGCACGAGCCCCTGGGCGGGGAGCTCGACGTGGACGTGGGCGAGGTCCTCGTCGACTACGGGTTGATCCCGGAGAAGGAAAACGACGCCGCCGGCATGCAGCAGACGGTCAAGGACATCGACGCCAAGGACAACCTGATCGGTGGCTCGCTGCGGATGGCCGTGGGCATGGCCCACCTGGCCCTGTTCAACTCCCAGGCCAAGACCCAGGACGTCGAGCGCCGCCTGACCATGGTCGTGGCTCGAGGGCTCGTCGGACTGCAGTACTACGACGCGGCGCTGCCCTACTTTGGCCAGGCGAGCTGCCTGGGGCCAACCCCCGTGCAGTCGAAGCGGATCGCCGACGAGCGGATCCGCGCCGGCTCCCTGCGCAGGGCCTTCGACCGACCCGGGATCAAGGCCCAGCTCAAGGACTACAAGTGCCCGAGCGTGCCCTTGATCCGCGCCCAGCTCGAGGAAGAGCTGAACTGGAACCGCGAACAGCTGCGGACGCGCGAGGAGGAGGTCTCCTCGGCGGGGCCAAAGCTGTTCAACCAGCTCGAGCAAGACCCCAAGATGCGCGAGGACGTCACGCGCGCCGCGGAGAAGTGCCGCCTCAAGGACCCCTACGTCGAGGCCTGCGAGGCGCGGCAGAAGATCGCCGACCTCAAGCTGCAGCTCGACGAGCTGGGCCAGGACGACGGCAAGCCCAAGGCCACCGGGCTGTTCGGCAAGATCAAGGCCGCCGCCGCCTCCGCGGCGAGCCAGGTCGGCGAAGCCAAGCTCAAGAAGCAAATCGCCTCGGCGGAGCAGGGCCTGATCCGGGCCAAGCGCGACATGGCCAAGACCCTCGCCTGCGACATGGACGACTACGCGTTCACCCACCCGACCCTGGTCGCCGTCGCCCAACGCGGGAAGGTGGTCGAGGCCTTCGCCGAAGAGCTCCGCGCGCGGATCTCCAGCCTCACCGAGCGCCTCTCCGGCGTCGACAAGATCGGCAAGAAGTAGGGCCGCTAATCGAGGTAGGCCCGCGCCTGCTCGACGACCTCTCGCAGGCAGCCCGGCTCGAAGGGGGACGAGAGGCCCGCCTCGCGGATCATCGCCTGGAACGGTCGCTGGCCGCCGGTGGGGCAGAGCGCCTCGTAACGAGCCATCGCGCCCTGGGGGTCCTTGCGCGCGAGCACCCAGAACTGCAGCGCGCAGGTCAGGGCCAGGGTGTAGTCGATGTAATAGAAGGGGTAGCAGTAGATGTGCCGCTGCCGCTGCCAGAACGCGCCCCTCGCCGGGTAGCCGAGGTCGCCGTAGTCGCGCCAGGGGAGGTAGAGCCGCTCGAGTTCCTGCCAGATGGCGTTTCGCTCGGCGGGGCTCGCGTCGGGGCGCGCGAAGACCTCGTGCTGGAAGTGGTCGACGGCCACGCCGTAGGGGAGGAACAGCAGGCTCTCGGTAAGATGACCGCGGCGGTAGCGCTCGGCGTCGTCGCCGAAGAACTGCTCCATCTGCGGCCAGGTGAGGAACTCGAGCCCCATGGAGAACACCTCGGCGCCCTCGATGGTTGGCCAGGTGTAGTCCAAGAGCGGCTGGCCCATGCTCTTGAAGTTCTGGTAGGCGTGGCCGATCTCGTGAGTGAAGACCTTCACGTCGCCTTCGGTGCCGTTGAAGTTTGCGAACACGAAGGGCGACCCCACGCTGGGGAACGAGGTGCAGAAGCCGCCGCCGGCCTTGCCCTCGCGGGTCTCGAGGTCGAGGTAGCCCCCGCCGGCGAGGTCCCGGAAGAACGGGCTCAGCCCGCCGCCGACCGCGTCGAACATGGCCTGGGCGCGCTGGAGCATCCAGTCGTGGTCGCCCTGAGGTTTGGGGTTCCCCGCCGGATCGAGCAGGGCCTCGTCCCAGTAGGCCAATGACTCGAGCCCCAGGCGCCGCGCCTGTTGCCGGCGCAGCTCATGGGCCATGGGCACCACGTGGGTCGCGACCTCCTCGCGGAAGCGAGCAACGTCCCCGGGCCCGTAGTCGATCCGCTGGCGCCTGAGGTAGGCCAGCTCGGTGTAGGACCCGAGGCCCAGCTTCCGCGCCATGCCCTGGCGCAGCTTCACCAGTTGGTCGTAGAGCGTATCGAGCTGCGCCTGGTGCGCGGCGAAGAAGCCCCAGCGCGCGTGCTCGGCGGCGTGGCGCACCTCGCGGTCGGCGTCCTGGCAGAAGGGCGTGATCCCCGAGAGGTTCAGGGTCTCTCCCTGGAACTCGATCGCGGCCGAAGCGAGGAGCTCGGTGTAGTCCGCGGTGAGCTTGGACTCCTGGGTCAGGTCGTCCTTGAGCGCAGGGTCGAAGCTGCGTCGGTCGCAGTCCCAGAGCGCGAAGGCCTGCGGGCCGAAGCGCCCCTCGAGCTCGGCGCGGTGCGGCCCCTCGAGCAGCTTGCGCTTGAAGCCCACCTCCAGCTCCTGGAGCTTGGGCGCGAGCTCGTCCATTCGGTCGCGGGCCGCCTTGACCTCGGCGTCCCGGGTGTCTTGACGAAAGCGCAGCCGGACCCAGGAGATCGCGGTGCTCATCTCGCGGCTGAGCGCGTCCCAGTCGGCGATCACCTGGCCGCGCTCCTCGGCGCTGCCCGCGGCGTCGAAGCGCGCCTCGAGCTCGGAGAAGCGGGCGCGCACGTCCTCGAGGACGGGCTCGGCGGGGGCGAGGGTGGCGAACGCGGGCAGACTCATGGCGACCTCCTGGGCCGCCTAGCCTACGCGCCCTCCCGCGCCCGGGCCATCTCCGCCGGCCTCACTCCCCGGCGGCTGACAGCACCCAGCTGTCGACGAAGCGTGAGCCGTCGGCGGTGAGCCAGGCGCGGAGCTCGGCCTCCATGGAGGCGCGAACCTCGGGGTAGTCGTCGGACACGTCGCGCAGCTCGAGGGGGTCCGCCGCCACGTCGAACAGCCACCAGCTCGCGCCGCGCTGCTCGTCGATCCAGGTGGGGACGTAGACGAGCTTGAAGCGCCCGCGACAGAGGCTGCGGTGCTTGACCACCCGCGAGACCTCCTCGAGCTCCGGCTTCATGCTCACGTCGCCGTCGGCGAACTCCAGGAACGAGGGGTAGGGCGGGAAGGGCGCCGCGTCGAGGGTCGCCATGAAGCGCAGCTCCCAGGCGTAGCCCGACTCGCAAAAGGCGGGCAGGTCGAGGGGTGCCTCCCCGCGGATGGCGGGCCCGAGGTCGACGCCGTCGACCTCCCCCAGCTCCACGCCGCAGAGGGCGGCCAGGGTCGGGGCGAAGTCGATGTCGCGCACGATCTGCGGGACCTGCCGCGGGGTGGGGTCGCGGGGATCGTAGAGCACATAGCCCGTGGTCACCTGGGCGTCTTCGAACACGTGGTCGCCGTGGCCGTAGCCGCGCCCCCCCTCGTGCATCAGCTCGCCGTGATCGCCGAGCACGACCACGATCGTGTTCTCGGCCTGGCCCGAGGCCTCGAGGCGCTGGAGGACGTCCCGGATCGCCTCGTCGACGGCGTAGACGCAGCCGTTGTAGAGCGCGCGGATCTGCCGGCGGTCGAACTCGGCGTCGCTGATCTTCCAGGAGTAGCCGTAGCGGTTGGGCCCCTGGTAGCGACGATCGGTGAAGCGCCGGTAGTGCGGGGCGGGGGGTGCGTAGGGCAGGTGCGGGCCGGAGAAGAAGGCGAAGGCGAACCAAGGCTCGCCTCCGCTCCAGCCCTCGATCGCGTCGCCCAGCGCGCCGGCCTGGTTCCGCGGGTCGTTGGCGAACCAGTCCGAGTCGAGGAAGGGCAGCCCCTCGTGCACGGCCGCAGTGTTGGTCATGGGCATCAGCGGCAGCGCGCGCCGGAGGAGGAACGAGCGCACGGTCACGCTCGCGATCCCGCCCAGCTCCGGGGGTTTGCTCGCGAAGCCATAGTCGAACAGCGCCAGAGGACCGTAGGCGTCGTCGGCGAAGCACGCCGTACGGTAGCCGGCGGCGCCCAACGCGCGGGGCAAGGTCTGACCCAGCGCCCGGCGCTGGGCGCGGGGTGGAAACATGTGCCGGAACCCGTGGCTGCGCGGCCAGCGCCCGGTGAGCAGGGTCGTCAGCCCCTGGGTCGTGCGCGGCGACGACACGTGGGCGTTGCGGAACCACGTCCCCCGCATGGCGAGGTCGTGGACCGTTGGCGCGACGTGGGGGTCGACGCAGTCGCGGCGCAGGCTCTCCACGCAGAGCACGAGCACGTTGGGGCGGTCCGAGCGGGCGGCGGGGTCGGGCGGGGAGAAGCTGCGCCCGCTCCGGAGGGCCACGCAACCGGCGAGCCCGGCCGCGAACACCCCGCCCAGCAGCACCAGCCGCCGGCGGCGGGCGAAGGCGCTGCGGGCGAATTCGCGGCTGCTGGGGAGCAAGCACACCAGCGCCAGCCAGGTCCCCAGCAACCCGGCACCCCAGCCGAGCACGCCAGCGCTGGTGTAACTCCCACCGGTCAGGTGCCGCTGGAGCGCGGCCAGCGCTCCCCCTCGCTCGTGGAACCAGAACGAGTAGGGGTGGGGGTGGTGGATCATGGACGCCGAGAGCAGCCAGCCCTCGAGCACGATCACCGTCAGGCCCACGAGCAGCCAGCGCACCCAGGGCGCCGGCTCGCGCCCGAGGGCGGCGAGGGTCCCCCCCCAGACGAAGCTCGCGGTCGCCGCGAGGGCTAACCCCAGGGCGACCGTGCCCGCGAGCAGCCCGAGCTGCAGCATCCAAATCGCGGCGTGGGTCGTGAGCGGGATCCCCGGCTGCTCGAGGGCCTGCCAAGCCTGCTGCGTGTCGGGGTGCGCAGGCACCAGGACCCACAGCCCGACCAGGAGCAGCGGCCCGACCCACACCTCGTGGCGGAACACAGCGCTCAGCCGAGCGACCCACGATCGCGCGGGAGCCACCGCGGGGCGTGGCTGCTCAGGCGCAGGGGCCGGGCTGGGGGAGTGAGGCTGCTCGCCGGGAGGCGAGTCGGAGCTCACGCCCCGCCGCCCTCCGGCTCCGGCGCGTCGGGAGCCGGGGTGCGGAAGGCACCGCTGGGCTCGGCTCCGCCCTCCCCTGCGGGGACAGGCGGGGTCTCGGGCTCGGCGATCACCACCGGCGCGGCGCCCTCGCGCTCTTCGACGGCCTCCGCCGCGGCCTCGGGATCGGCCGCGGTCTCGAGCGGGGTCACCGCCGGGGTCGGCGAGTCGTCGGAGGGCTGGGGCGTGGGGAGCTCACGGTCGAGCTCGTTGCCCGCCAGCAAGGACACGACCTCGACCCCGTTGAGGGTCTCGAACTGCAGCAACGCCTCGGCGACGCGGATCAGTCCGTCCATGTTGTCGTGGATCGTGTCGTGGGCGCGCTGGAACTCCTCGTCCGAGATCCGGCGGACCTCCGCGTCGATCGCCTCGAGGGTCGCCTGCGAGATCGGCTGGTTCCGCGCGAGGTCGCGCCCGAGGAACAACGCGTCCTGATCGGGGGGCGAGCCGTACTTCAGCGGGCCCATGGCGTCCGACATGCCCCACTCGGTGATCATGCGCCGGATCATCTCCGACGCTTGCTGAATGTCGTTGGAGGCGCCGGTCGAGAGGTCGTGGGTGTAGACCTCCTCGCCGATCCGACCCCCGTAGGCCATGGCCACCCGGGCCAGGATCTGCTTCTTGGTCAGGCTGCGCACGTCGTTCTCGGGGAGCGACATGGTCAAACCCAGAGCCGGGCCGCGGGGGACGATCGTGACCTTGTGCAACGGGTCGCAGCCCTCGATCAGCGCGGCGACGAGCGCGTGGCCAGCCTCGTGGTAGGCGGTCGCGGTCAGCTCTTCCTCGGCCATCTTCTGGCTGCGCTTTTGCCGACCCCAGCGCACCTTGTCCCGCGCCTCCTCGAGGTCGGCCATCGTGATCTGGTCGCGGTCGTCCATGGCCGCCATCAGCGCCGCCTCGTTGAGCAGCGCCTCGAGCTCGGCGCCGCTGAAGGTCACCGTGGCCCGGGCCAGGGTCCGCAGGTCGACGTCGCTCGCCAGCGGCTTCTCGCGGGCGTGGACGTGGAGGATCTTCTCGCGGCCCTCGACGTCGGGCAGCCCGATCATGATCTGGCGGTCGAAGCGCCCGGGGCGGGTCAACGCCGGGTCGAGGATATCGGCGCGGTTGGTGGCCGCCATCACGATGATCCCGCGGGCGGTGTCGAAGCCGTCCATGGCGACCAGGATCTGGTTCAGCGTCTGCTCGCGCTCGTCGTGGCCGCCGCCGAGCCCGCTGCCCCGGCGGCGTCCGACCGCGTCGACCTCGTCGAGGAACACGATGCAAGGCGAGTTCTCCTTGGCTTTCTCGAACAGGTCGCGCACGCGGCTGGCGCCGACGCCGACGAACATTTCGACGAAGTCGGAGCCGCTGACCGAGAAGAAGGGGACGCCAGCCTCGCCGGCGGTCGCCTTGGCGAGCAGCGTCTTGCCAGTGCCCGGCGGCCCGACCAGGAGCACGCCCTTGGGGATCCTCCCGCCGAGGCGCGCGAACTTCCCCGGGTTCTTGAGGAAGGCGATGATCTCCTCGATGTCGGCCCGGGCCTCGTCGATCCCGGCCACGTCCTTGAGGGTCACCCCCGTGCCGCCCTCGTTGGTCACCCGGTGCTTGCTCTTGCCGAAGTTCATCAGCGACCCCGGCGCCCCGGGCCCGCGCATTTGGCGGAAGAAGAGGAAGTAGAGCACCCCGATCAGGAGCAGCGAGGGGAGGAACCACAGGATCAGCTGATAGAGGAAGGTGTTCCCGCTGTCGACGAGGACCTTGGTCGTGATCGGGCGCAGGTTCTCGTCGGGGCTGAGCAGGTTTCGCGCGCGCTCGTACTCGACCTGCGCCAGCTCGGGGCTGGGGAAGTTCAGCGTACGCGTCAGCGCCTGGGTGTCGCCCTGCAGGTTCCCCGGGCGGAGCACGAGGGTCGCGTGCATGTCGACGAAGGAGATCTCCTCGATCTCGTTGCGCTTCAGCAGGGACTCGTAGGTGCCGAGGTCGAGCTCGGTGTCCCCCTGATTGCCGACGCCAAAGTCGTCACGCGAGGCGACCGCGACCAGGAACAGGACCCCGAACAAGAGGAACAGGATCCCGAACACGTTCCGCGGGGGGCGTGGTTCAGGCGGGTCATCGTTCCCGCGACGGCGCGGGGGCTGGTTGGGATCCCTCTCGGACACGAGCTTCCTTGGGGCTATCGGAGTGAGCCTTAAGTGTAAGCGGCTCTTGGAGAAATCGTAGGCCAGCCGCACGAGGGCGTCAACCGAGGCGCTGGACCCCTGGAACCGGGCGAAGGCGCTGCGCTCGACCCATATGGGCTAACGGCTTGTAATTCCTCTCCTGCCTCTCTAGGCTCCGACCCGAACATGGAACGCGCTGCGTGGATTGCGGTAGCGGCCGCTGCGGTTGGCCTCGCCTTGTTGTCCCTCCTGCTAGGGGCTGTGCGAAATTTCAGCCTCAGCCGCTGCGAGGAGTTGCTCGAGGGCCGCCCGGGGGCGGTCAAGTCGTTCCAGGGGCTTGCCGGGCGCTTCGATCAGCTCGCGCTGACCTTCGGCACGCTCCGGGTCATGCTCCTGCTCTGCGGCAGCACCGCCCTCAGCGGCGCGGTGATCGCCCGCACCCTGCAAGAGCTCCCCCCCCCGATCGCCCCCGCCGCTTGGTTGCTCGCCGCGGGAAAGATCGTGGGCCTGGGCTTGCTGCTGTTCGTGATCCTCGGCTCCCTCGTCCCGGGCGCCCTCGCCGAGCGCCGCGCCGAGGAGCTGGTGATCCGCCTGCGGCCCCTGCTCGGCGCCCTCGAGCGGGTCGTGGCGCCCGCGGGCTGGATCGCGCGAGGGGTCTACGTCGTCACCTGGCGGCTGTTCAACGTGCGCGGCCTGGAGAAAGAAGAGGAGATCAAGGACGAGATCCTCGCCGCCGCCCGGGTGGGCGAGCACGAGGGCCTGATCGACCAGGCTTCGCTCGAGGTGATCGAGAACCTGATGGAGTTCCGCGACGTCGACGTGACCGAGGTCATGACCCCACGGATCGACATTCAGGCCGTCGACGTCGAGGACGACCGCGACACCCTCGTCGCCAAGGCCATCGAGCACAAGCGCAGCCGACTCCCCGTCTACGAGGGGTCCATCGACAAGGTCGTGGGCGTGCTGATGGTCAAGGACCTGCTCGGCGCGGTCGCCGACCCGGAGGCCGACGTGCGCGCCATGTTTCGTAAGCCGTTCTTCGTCCCCGAGACCAAGCGCGTCGCTGACCTGCTCAAGGAGTTCCGCGCGCGCAAGATCCACATGGCGATCGTCGCCGACGAATACGGCGGCACGGCGGGGGTGGTCACCATCGAGGACCTGATCGAGGAGCTGATCGGGGAGATCGACGACGAGCACGACAGCCCCGACGTCCCCGTGCGCCGGCTGTCCGAGACCGAGATCGACGTCGACGCCAAGCTGCACATCGACGAGCTCAACGAGGAGTTCGGCACCAAGGTCCCCGAGGACGAGGACGTCGAGACCGTGGGCGGCTACGTCGCGCTGCGCCTGGGGCGGATCCCCAAGGCCGGCGACGAGGTGACCCTGAACGGGACCTCGTTCCTGGTGACCGAGGCCGACGACCGGCGCGTCTCGCGAATCCGGGTCCGGCTCAAGTGACGAGGCGCGTCTTCGCCTCGACCCACCCCTTCGGCCACCTCGACCCCACCCCCCGCGAGCTCGTGGTGGCCGCCGGTGGCGCGCTGAGCCTCAACCCCTACGGGCGCAAGCTGAGCCCCGCCGAGCTCGCCGAGCTGCTCCCCGGGAACGAGGTCGTGATCGCGAGCACCGAGCGCTACACCCCCGAGCTGCTCGACGCCGTTCCTGGGCTGCGCCTGATCGCCCGCACCGGGGTTGGTCTCGACGGGATCGACCTCGAGCTCTGCCGCGCGCGCGGCGTGCAAGTCAGCTGGACCCCCGACGGCCCCAGCGACAGCGTCGCCGAGTTGACCGTGGGCCTGATCGTGAGCCTCCTGCGCCAGGTCCTCCCCGCCGACCGCGCGATCCGCGCCGGCGGCTGGCAGCGCCGCACCGGCTGGCTGCTCAAGGAGCGCGCGGTGGGCCTGCTGGGCCTCGGTCGCTGCGGCAGCCGGGTCGCCAAGCTCCTGGCCCCCTTCGGCTGCCGCGTCCTCGGCTGCGACACCGACCCGGCGGCCCGCGCCCGCGCGGCGGAGCTGGGGGTCGAGATCGTGGGGCTCGACGCGTTGCTCGGCGGGAGCGAAGTGCTCAGCCTGCACGTGCCCCTGACCCCCGAGACCCGGGGCCTGATCGACGAGGCGCGGCTGGGCGCGCTGCGCGCGGGGAGCTACCTGATCAACACCGCCCGCGGTGAGCTCGTCGACGAGGCCGCCCTGCTGGCTGCTCTCGAGGCCGACCAGCTCGCGGGCGCGGCGCTGGACGTCTACGGCGAGGAGCCCTACGCCGGCCCCCTGGCCGCGCGCGAGGACGTGATCCTCACCGCGCACATGGGCTCCTGCTCCGACGCCGGTCGCCGCGCCATGGAGCTCGGCGCCGCCCGGGCGGTGGCCGCCTACCTGCGAGGCCAGCCGATCCCCAACCGCCTGGTGTAGGGCATTCCTGCGGCCCTGCAGGTGGGGAGCGGGTAGCATGCACGCCCCGCGAGGAGGCCCCATGACCGCGACGCTGCAAGCCGTCTCCACCGAGTTGACCGACGCCTTGAAGGCCGCTCTCGGCGCGGAGCACGTGCTCACCGAGCGCGAGCAGCTCGAGCCCTTCGGGCGCGACGAGACCGAAGACCTGCACAGCTGGCCCGAGGTCGCGGTGTTCCCGGGCAGCACCGCCGAGGTCCAGGCGGTGCTCCGCCTCGCCAACGAGCACCGGGTGCCGATCGTGGCCCGCGGCGGCGGCACGGGGCTCTCGGGGGGGGCGATCCCCGTGCGCGGCGGGATCGTGCTCTCCACCCGGCGCATGAACCGGATCCTCGAGATCGACGCCGCGAACCTGGTAGCCGTGGTCCAGCCCGGGATCGTGACCCAGACCTTTCAGGAGGCGGTCGAGGACCAGGGCCTGTTCTATCCACCTGACCCGGCGAGCAAGGGCTCGTGCGTCATCGGCGGCAACCTCGCCGAGTGCGCCGGGGGCCCGCGCTGCGTGAAGTACGGTGTGACCCGCGACTACGTGCTGGGGCTCGAGGTGGTGCTCGCCTCGGGCGAGGTGATCCGCACTGGCGGCAAGCTGTTCAAGGACGTGACCGGCTACAACCTGACCCAGCTCTTCGTCGGCAGCGAAGGCACGCTGGGGATCATCACCGAGGCGACGCTGCGCCTGATCCCGCTGCCCCCGCTGACCAAGACGCTGATGGCGCCCTTCCCGACCCTCGACCTGGCCGCCCAGGCGGTGAGCCGGATCTTCCAGGCCGGGATCACCCCCGCGGCCTGTGAGCTGCTCTCCCAGGCCGCGCTCAACGCGACCGAGGAGCACCTGGGCAAGTCGTTCCCCGCTGAGATCTCGGGGGCCGCGGCCTCCCTCCTGCTCGAGGTCGATGGGTTCCATGACGACGACGTCGAGCGTGACGCCATGCGCCTGGGCGAGGTGTGCCTCGAGGTCGGCGCCGACGACGTGCTGCTCGCCGGGACCCCGGAACGCTCGCGCGAGCTGTGGGGGATCCGGCGCGCCATGGGCGAAGCGGTCAAGAGCCAGGGCGACTACCGCGAATACGACGTGGCGGTGCCCCGGGCCTCGATCCCGGACGCCCTGCGGGCGATCGACGCCGTGCTCGAGCCCCTCGGGTTGCGCGCCCTGAGCTACGGCCACGCGGGAGACGGGAACCTGCACGTGAACGTGCTCCGCGATCAGCTGAGCGAGGAGGCGTGGACCCAGGTCCTCGAGAAGACGGGCCCCGCGATCGTGAGCGCGATCGTCGCCATGGGCGGCACGATCTCGGGCGAACACGGGATCGGACTGATCCAAATGGGGCTGCTGCCCTTGCAGCTCTCCGCCCCCAACCTCGCGCTTCAGCGGGGGATCAAGCAGAGCTTCGACCCCTTGGGGATCCTCAATCCAGACAAGCTGCTGCCTCCCGCCACCCGGCGCAGACCTTGAAGACTCCCCCCGCGCCACTGGCCGTATTGAGCAAGCTCGCAAAGCGCCGACGCCGCACGTTCCGGCTCGCCGCGATCTGCCTGGTCCTCGCCCTGGGGGAGTGCCTCTGCCTCGTGCTGTTCATGGGGCCTCTCGCCCACTACGAATCCACCCGTCGGCACATGCTGGGGACCGACCACAGCGGACCGCCTCGAGGGGTCGGCCAACCGTATCTGCTCTACGTCCCCACGCCTGGGTTCGAGGGCCTCGACGGAGTGCGCCACAGCCCCGACGGGTACCGAGGAGAGACCGTCCCCCGGAAGCGGACGCCCGGGGTGGCCCGGGTGCTGTGCCTGGGCGGATCGACCACCTACGGCTGGAAGGTGAAGGACGACAGCCAGACCTACCCCGCCTGGCTCGAGCGCGTCCTCTCCACAGACCTGCCTCCGGGGATCGAGGGGATCGAGGTGATCAACGCGGGTCTCCCCGGCGGGACCTCGGCTGAGCTCCTGACTCACCTTCACTTCAAGTGGCGCTACTACCGTCCGGACGTCGTGGTGCTCAACACCGGAGGCAACGACGCCTTCGCCCTGGCCTCACCTCACTACACCCCAGACTACAGTCATTACCGCAACGTCCCCCGGCCGGCGAGGACCCTGCCGGGGCCCGGGCGAATCGTCGCGCGCTCTCGCCTGGGAGCCCTCGCGCTGATCATGCTCTTCCACGGGATCGATCTGGGGAGCGACGAGCTCGTGCGGCCTCGAGTGCCCCTCGCGCCGTGGTATCAGGCCCCCGCCGGAGGCATTCACGAGGTCCCGGACGACGAGTTCGCCTTCGCCGTCAACCTGCGCGCGCTGGTGCGTGAGATCGAGGTGACTGGCGCGCGAATCGTCTTCGTCCCCTTCCGCGAACGCGCGGGAAGCCGCGAGGCCAAGGACGACGTCCAGCTGCTCCTCGAGCGCAACGAACGCGTGATGCGCGAACTCGCTGTGGAGCCAGGGCGTGCGCTCGCCCCCTTCCCCGCGAGCGTCATTCCCGAAGGCGAGTGGGCCGACGCCTGCCATGTCACGGGCCTCGGCTCGCGGGCGAAGGCGGAGCACGTGGCCCCCATGGTTCAACGACTCCTGCGGCGTTGAGCGTCTCCCGAGCCCAGGTGTAGCGATTTCGCCTCGTAAGGCACGCCTGCTCTTACACCTTTTCCCCGCTCAACTCCTTACGCGTCAAGGCTCAGACCCGGACCACGGTTTGCGCCAGCCGCGCTCAGGAGTGAGACCGTATGAAGTGGAATCGTTCGATCGCAGGGGTAGCGCTGTTGCTGCTATCCGGAGTTGGGTTCGCCCAGGAGAGCCCCGTCGAGGGGTGGGAGGCGAACCTCACCGACGCCGTAATGCGCGCCGAAGCAGAGCAGAAGCTGATCATGCAGTTCCGCCTGATCGGACGCTTCGAGCGCCCCGACTGCTGACGCGCCGGCCAACTCATGGGACGCGTGACGTTCCAAACCCCATCCGTCAAAGCGCTGCTGAAGCAGCACGTCGTCACCACGCACACCGACGCGGCCCCAGGCTTCTCGGGCACGCCGCTGAAGAAGGGCACCACCGACTTCGCCCCTCAGTTCGCCGCCTGGTGGCCGAGCGGGACCGCCGACTCGAACGTCATGACCCTCTTCACCACCTCGGACGGGCTCGTGCTGCACATGCTGCGCGGCTACGTGCGTCCAGCGGAGTTCGAGGGTGAACTGCGCTGGGTGCTCCAGCTGGCCGACGAGGTCCGGGCCGCTGGTGACAGCCTGGTCCGTCGCGAGGACGTGATCCGGCGGCGGCACGAGGCGCGCCTGGCCCAGCTCCGAGGGCGCTTCGGCGAGCCGGTCGCGGTGGACACCACCCGCCCGCCCTCCCCCGACGCCTTCGAGCCCGACCGGTTCTGGCACCACCTGATCCGCATGCACGAGCAAGTGCTCGACGACCCCGGTGACGTGGGGCTGCTGCCCACGGTCAACGGCCGCTGGGACCGCAGCCGCAAGGCGCTCGCGACCCTCCCCGTGCCCAAGGCCGGCGACGGCGTGGTCGTGGCAGCCGCTGGGGCCGGGCGCGCGCCGGCTGCACCCGTTCCTGGAGCGCCGCGAGCGGCGCCTCGGATCCCCACCCCGGCGACCCCCGCCCCCGTGAGTCAGGCGGGCGCGAACGTGGGCGGCGTCAGCAACAGCGCAGGACCTCCCCCGGACCCGACCGTCGGCCAGCGGCTCGCCCAGGAACGCCAACAGCAGCAGGCGCAGTCCCAGGCCCAGCAGGGCGCCGCAGGCAGACAGCGGGCCGCCGCCGCAGCTCAACGGCAGCAGACCCAGTCCCAGGGGCGGCGGGACGCAGCAAACGCGGCCGCCTCCCGGGTCCGTGGCCTGGGCGCTGGGGTCACGGCGAACGCGGTCATGAACCTGGCCGCGGTGGCCCCCACCAGCCAGGACTTCCACCGCGCACGTCAGGCCGCGGACGCCGTGGCCGCCGCGGACGCGGCGCTGGCGTTCTACGTCAACGGCTCCGCCTGCCACGAGGGCTGCGAGGTCCGGGTCCTGCGCGAGCTGCAGCGGACCGCCCCGGCCTCGACCTTCCGCCTGTTCGAGGCGACCCGCGAGGCGGACGCCGCCGCCGCCTACGCCGCCCTGGCCCGGATCACGGGCCGTGACCTGGGCCACGACGAGGCGGCCTGGCGACGACTGCTCGAGCGCATGACCCCGGCCAAGCGTCGCCGCTGAGCCCCGGGCGCCGGGGTCCCTACCAGGGGATCTCGGCGCCGTCGTAGTTGAAGAACCCCCCGCTCTCGTCGGGGGTCAGCCCGGCGATCACCTGGCGCATGCCGCGCACCGAGGGCTCTGCCTGCAGCGGCGCGCCGGCGCCGCCCATGTCGGTGGCCACCCAGCCCGGGTGCAGCACCACGCAGGTCACGCCGCGCCCAGCGAGGTCGTGGGCCATGCTCCGCGTGACCATGTTCAACGCCGCCTTGCTCGAGCGATAGACGTAACACCCCCCGCTGGTGTTGTCGCCGACGCTGCCCATCTTCGAGGTCACGTTGGCGATCACCTTCTTCTCGCTGCGCCCGACCTGCTCGATCAGGTGCTCGCTGAGCATCAGCGGCGCCATGGTGTTCACGCGGAAGGTGTCGCCCCACTTGGCGTAGTCCACCCCGCCGAACCCCGAGCGATCCCCAAAGATCCCCGCGTTGTTCAGCAGCACGTCGATGCTGGAGCCCGCCAGCTCGCCGGCGATGGCCTTGATCGACGTGGGATCACCCACGTCGAGGGGCATCACGCGCACGGACCCCGCGCTCCTCGCGAGGTCGTTGAGCGCGGCGGCGGCGGCGGGCTTGCGGCAGGTCGCGATCACGTCCCAGCCGTCCCCGGCGTATTGCTTGGCGAACTCGAGGCCGAGGCCGCGGTTGGCTCCAGTGATCAGCACAGTAGGCATGGCGAGCTCCTTGGTGCCGACGCTACGAGGTCGCGCAACAGAAAGCTAGCGCGGGGATCCCGAGCAGCTCTGCTGCGACTCAGCCCTGAGGAACGATCCCCTGAGATCAGCCGTCCAGGCGCTCGATGGGGGTCCAGCGGCGGAGGAAGGTGTCCAGCAGCGGGAAGAAGCGCACCGCGCGGAGGGGGCGATTGAGCCAGCCGGTGGTGATGCAGTAGTAGCTGTTGTGCGGCGGGGTGTGGTGCACGTCGTGGTGGTCCGGGCGCAGGATCAGGTGCCAGGCCTGCAGGCTCTTGACCCAGGCAGGCGGGTCGTCGATGTGCGCCCACTTGTGGACCTGGTTGGTCATGAACACGCCCAGGTTCAAGGACACCCAGAACGTGGCGAACAGGATCCCCCATACGCTCGCCTGGAACGGGATCGTGAAGTACCACATGATGAGGACCGGGACGCAGATCAGGCAGTTGTTGCCGTTGGTCTCGACGAAGTCGTGCTCGGTCATCTTCTTCGGCAGCACATGGTGCTCGCGGAAGGGGTGGATCACGTTCGGGCCGAGGAAGGGCAACTTCTCGTTGCCGAAGTTGTCGGCGAGGAAGTGGAACAATCCGGAGACGAAGTCCGCGGCGAGGATCCCGCCCAGGATCCCGCCGCCGAGGATCCACCAGGCCTGCGCCGAGTAGGTGGTCATCAGGCCGACGTAGGCCTCGTGCCCCATGAGGCCCAGCATGCCGAAGAACGAGATGATCCCCACGTACTCCAGTGCCCGGTGGTAGGGGGAGTAGTCGTAAGACCGTTTGCGTGCTTGCGGTTGGGACCGCGGAGCAGCGTGCTCGAGCTCCTTCACGTCCCCTCTCCTTTACGACCATGGGCCCGCTCGCCCAAAGGGCGCTCAGGTTACCACGCGCCGTGTGCTTACCCCAGAGAATCTCGCTCTGCGCGCCAACGCAGGAGGCGCGCGGCGAGGACGAGGCTCTGGGTGTTACTTCTTGCTCCGTCTACGGTTGGAGCCAAGAGCGCTGGAGCGCTGCAGCCTGGGATCGTGGTCCCCCGACCGGGCGGCGCGACGAGCTCGTCCACGAGCGCCTGCAGACGCTGAGGCGGGGTCATGCCCAGCTCGCCACTGCGAACCGAGAATGCCGTCAAGCACAGCGGCTCGCCGCTGGGCTGGAAGACCAGGGCCAGGGGTTCGTTGCGGCGCCGGTCGTCGCGGAGGACGAGCTTCTGGCCCTGAGCCACGAAGCGCGGAGCACCGCGCGCGAGCTGCCGCTTGGTCCCGCCCCGAGCGCAGAACGTCCAGCTCTCCTCGTCGGCCTCGACGTGCTCGACCTCGAAGCTCGACTGCTTGCCGAGGACCTCGTGCGCAGGCACCTCGAAGGCGTCGACCCCGGCGGCCCGCAGCTCGCGCACTGCCTCCCCAGCGGCCTCGTGCTCGAGGAGGATCAGCGGCTCGGGGTAGGTCACCGCCAGGCGCAGCCTGCCCTCGTCGGGGGTAGCCCGCAGCAGACTGGCGACCGCCGCGGCGGCCTCGGTGGACATGCTCCGCCGCGAGGGCGCAAGCACCACGGCGGTGTGCTCGCCGCCTTCGTGCAGCTTCGCTCCCGCGGCCAGCTCTGCCAGGCGCGGGAGGATCACAGCGCGTGACCCGGGGCTAGACCCGCGACAGCAGCCACTCGGGGACCACGTAGGGCTTCGAGGAGCTAATCCGGGGGAAGAGCACGACCCAGCTCGCCGCTTGGCTGCTGGGGTGCAGGGTCTTGCCACGCTCACCGGCGCGAATCACCACCTGGTCGGCGTAGCGTTGGTCCTTGGTCAGCTCGACCAGCTCCCCGCCGCGGAACTCGATGCTGTAGGGCGGCGGCAGGTGACGGACGTCGTCGCGGGACGCCCCGCCCGAGGCCGGCGCGGCGGTCGCGGCGGCGGCACCGCCCGCGCTGGGCTTCTCACCCAGGTCGGAGGGGGTCGCCAGCGAGTTGACGTTGGACGTGGCTGGCTTGTGGCGTTCACTCGGCACGGCGACGCTCCTTGCTCAGTCGTTGATGTCGAAGTTTGAGATCACGTCGGCGAGCTTAGCGACCGCGGCGGCCGAGTCGACCCCCCGGGCCCGCAAGGTCAACTCGGTGCCCTGCTCAGCGCCCAGGGTGAGCATGCTGAAGATGCTCTTGGCGTCGACTTCGTTCTCGTCCTTGATCAGCGCGATCTCGCAGGCGAAGTCCTTGGCCGTTTGAGCGATCGTGGTGGCGGGGCGCACGTGCAGGCCATAGCGGTTGCGCAGCACAACCGCCTGAATGACCTCCTCGCTGCCGCCGCCTGGGCTCAACTCAAGCTCTCCAGCATTTCCTTGATGGTGTCCCAGGCGCCCGCCTCGTCCGGCGCGTCACGCAGGAAGCGGAGGAAGTGCTCGTGCTGGCGCAGGCTGGCCAGGGTCCGGAGGAACTGGGTGTGCTGGTCGCTCGTGTCCGGCCCGCCCAGGATCAAGAAGATCAGGTGCACCGGGTTGCCGTCGATGGCCTCGAAGGGCACGCCCTCGTCGGAGCGACCGAAGGCAGCGACCAGGCCGTCGACGTGCGAGCAGTCGCGCACGTGGGGGACGGCGATCCCTTCCCCCAGTCCGGTCGAGCCGCGCGCTTCACGGGCCATCACGGCGTCGAACACGGCGGACTCGTCCGCCGCCTTGACGGCGCCCCCGTCGACCAGCAGCTTGATCAGCCGCTTGATCGCGTCTTCTTTGGACCCGGCTTCCACGCCAAGCAGCACGTGCTCGGGCTTGAGAACGGTATCGATGTTTTCCATAGGTGTCGTTGGCTCCGATGGGCGCGGTCATTATTGCCCAATCGCCGCTGCGGCGAAAGCGCGGGGGCAGGCTCGCCAGGGTAACCCCTAAGCGGCCTGCGCATGACCGACACCTGGGTTTACTCGCTACTTCTCGTCGAACTTTTCGCCGAATTTATCGACGACTTCTTCGTAGCTCTCGAGCCGCTCCTCGGCTCCGAGGCTGGGAGCAGGCGGGGGCACGCGCTCGCTGCGCTTGCGCTTGTCCTGCGCCTTCTCCTTCTGCTTGTGCAGCTGCTGGTACATCTTGTCCACCAGCAGATCGACCGCTGCGAAGGCGTCTTCGTGCTCCGCCTTGCCCACGAGCTTGCCGCCCTTGGAGTGAGCGATCATCTCCGCGATCCGTCGATCGCCCTGCTCGGAGAGCACGACTTCGATGGACTGGAGCTGGTCGTTGTAGCGCTCGAGGCGCGCGGCCTTGCTCTCGACGTATTCCTTGAGGTCGTTGCGAACCGTCATCGAGCGACCGGTAATCGTAATTTGCAGCCCGGTGTTCACCGGTAGCCTCCTTCAGGCTGGGCCCCGGTACCCATCGAGACGGGCACCGGCGGCGGGGGAAGGGTCTCTGGGAGTGTCTCGTAAAACACCCGACAGAGGAATAGTCCATGTGCAGGAGCCGTGGCTCCTGCCTGGGTGCGGTCCCGGGAGGCGAGCAGCTCGCGGACCTGGGCCTCGGCACAGCCCTGGGCCCCCGGGGCCCCCAGCTCGCAGAGCGTCCCAGCGATGGTGCGCACCATTTTGTAGAGGAAGCCCTCGCCCAGCACGTCGATGGCGACCCAGCGGGCTGGGCCCCAGGGCTGGGCCTCGACCCGCACCAGGGTCAGGGTGCGGTGGCAGTCGCCGTCCCCGTCCGGCCGGCTGACCAGGGCGCGGAAGTCGTGCCGCCCGATCAGCGCACGGGCCCCGGCCCGCATGCGCTCGAGGTCGAGCTCCCCCGGCACGTGCCAGGCGCGATCGGAGACCAGCGGAGAGCGGCAGGGTCCGTTGAGCAGCAGGTAGCGGTAGTGCTTGCCCTTGGCGGAGAAGCGGGCGTGAAAGTCGCTGGGGGCCTCCTCGAGCTCCCACACGCTCACGTCCGGGGGCAGCACCGCGTTCAGCCCCCGGCGCAGCCGCACACAGTCGATCTCCGACGGGGTGTCGACGTGGGCCACCTGGCCCAGGGCGTGGACCCCCGCGTCGGTGCGGCTGGCCCCGAACACCCGCGAGTGCGTGCGGGTAATCTGGAACAGCGCGCGCTCGAGCTCGCCCTGGACCGTGCGCGCCGTGGGCTGGAGCTGCCAGCCGGCGAAGGCGCCGCCCGCGTAGTGGACGGTGAGCCGCAAGCGGCGGGTTGGGGTCTCCGCTGGCGGCTCCACGCGGGTGCCTCACTGGCGTCGTGTCGGGCAAGGGCCGGTCCTGGGGGGGCAGTTCATCCGCCACATGATACGCATTCGCCTGGGTGCGCGCCGCCGAGGCGGGCTACTCCCCCTCGGAGGCGTCTTCGCCGGGTGGGGCCGGGTCGTGCACCGACCTCAGATCCTCGGCCAACTCCCGCGCCCCAGGGAAGGGGTAGCCGCTGGGGTCGATCAGATTCACCCAGCGATTCGGCGCGTGAGAGGGTACCAGGAGGAACACGTAGTTGACGAAGGGCTCGAGGCCCCCGATCCGCAGGTCCTGGGCGCCGGCCACGAACAGCTGGTCGGCGACCTCGATCTGGGCGTCGAGCTCGTGGGGGTGGGCCTCCTGGTCGGCAGCGGTCTGACTGCGGGAGAGCAGGTCGATCACCCGCACCCGGTAGCGCGTCCCCTCGGGCTCGTCGAGCACCCGCTCCACCGAGCCCACCAGGACCACCTCGGCCTGGCGCGCGCGGCGCTTGATCTCCGCGGTCTCCAGCTCGCCCTCGTTGGCGGACGAGGGGCCCGGGTTGACCCGCGGCTTGGGCGCACTGCACCCGCAGCAGAGCCCGGTCACGGTCAGGAGCGTCAACAGCGTCGTCCTCACGCGGGCCTCCTTCAGGGGGGGGTGTCGAAGCGCCAGGGCAGCGAGACCCGCTCGCGGTAGTAGCGCAGGATCTGATTGATGTAGGTCGGCAGCGGCGGGCAGGCCACCCCCGTCCCGGCCAAAGCGGCGCGGGTGTTGGTCGTGTCGAGGATCATCGAGTGGTTGAAGTACTCGAAGTGCTCGAGCTGCATGCCGACCAGGTCCGTCAAGCGCTTGATCTTGAACAGCGGACGCAGCAGGCCCTCGGGGACGGTGAATCGCGGGCGCGGCGCACCCAGCCGGCGGGCGACCAGCTCTACCAGCTCACGCGCCGAGAGCGGGTTCGGGTCGGAGAGCTGGAAGGTCTTTCCGGCGGTGTCCGGCTGGCGCGGGATCGTGGTCAGGCAGTCCACGATGAAGTCCACGGGGACGAGCGCCATCGGCGCCTCGCCCTTGCCCGGGAGCGCGACGAGCATGCCCATCATGATCGCGCCGAAGGTGGGGTAGGGCCCGTCGAATTTCTGCGTCTCGCCGGTCTTGCTGTCGCCGATCACGATCGCGGGGCGGAACACGCGGGTCTCGATGTCCCGCAGGCTGCGCTGCACGAGGACCTCGGCGGCGAACTTCGTCGACTCGTAGTGGTTCTTGAAGCTCTGCCCACGGTCGAGCTCGTTCTCGAAGATCATGCCCGTCCGCCGCCCGGCGACGTAGCAGGTCGAGACGTAGTTGTGGATCACCTGCCCGTCGGGGCAGCTGCGGAGGAACTCGAGCACGCGATCGGTGCCGCGCACGTTGACCCGACGGGCGATGTCCTCGGGCACCGCGAGGTCGTAGATCGCGGCCAGGTGGTAGAGCTCGCTGAGTTCGCCCCGGATCCGCTCGGCGTCCGCCGCGGAGAGCCCAAGCGCTTCCTGGGTGATGTCCCCGACCACCGGCACGAGCTGATCGGCTTCGGCGACCTTGCTGCGGACCAGCTCGGCGACGACGGCCTCGGTGTCGCCGAGGAAGCGCTGCTCGCAGAGGAGGAAGATCGTCCGCCCCTGAGGGGCGAGCTTCCGCACCAATCGCGTCCCGATGAACCCAGGCACGCCCGTGACGAGAATCGCGCCGCTCATGGTCCCTCTCTTCGCCCTACGCCAAGGCAGGACGATAACGCCGCCCGGCACGATCGGACACCCCATGTCTCATGGGGGGGCTCGCACTCTCATGGGGGGCCTCTCCGAGGCCCCCTCGCCCTCGCAGCAGAGCTGCTCGGGCTCACCCCCAACGGGCTGAGGGCTCGCACTCTCATGGGGGGCCTCTCCGAGGCCCCCTCGCCCTCGCAGCAGAGCTGCTCGGGCTCACCCCCAACGGGCTGAGGGCTCGCACTCTCATGGGGGGCCTCTCCGAGGCCCCCTCGTCCTCGCAGCGAGCTGCTCCCCCAACGGGCTGCGGGCTCTGGCTCCTGAAGCTGCCTCGGTGGGCTCTTCCTCCCTCACTCCCGCGACCTCACACTCAGCGAGTGCTATAAACATGCCCGAGGATCGTTCATGCTCGGTTCGTTGCGCCGCCTGCTCCCTAAACCGCTGGACCCCAAGCTCCGCGAAGAGCTGCGCGCGTCGGCCAAGATCGGCAGCGCCGGCTTCGACACCTTCGGGCTGCACCCGGCCACCCTCGAGCGCACCCTGCGCTGGACCCAGTGGATCTACCGCAGCTACTTCCGCGTCGAGGTCGAAGGGATCGAGAAGGTCCCCGCGGGGCGCGTGATGCTCGTCCCCAACCACGGTGGCCAGCTGCCTCTCGACGGCATGCTCGTGGCGCTGGCCATGGTCCTCGACGCCAAGCCGCCGCGCTTCGTGCGGGCCATGGTCGAGCGCTGGTTCCCCTCGTTGCCCTTCGTGAGCACGCTCTTCGTGCGCTGCGGTCAGGTGGTCGGCGACCCCGAGAACTGCCGGAACCTGCTGGAGCGCGACGAGGCGATCATGGTCTTCCCCGAGGGGGTCCGCGGCAGCGGCAAGACCTGGTGGCATCGCTACGAGCTGCAGGAGTTCGGCACCGGCTTCGTCCGCCTGGCGATGTCGACCAACAGCCCAATCGTCCCCGTGGCGGTGGTCGGCGCCGAAGAGACCTACCCCAGCATCTACGACATTCGCTGGCTGGCGCGACTGCTGAAGATCCCCTACGTGCCGATCACGCCGTTCTGGCCCCTGCTGGGCCCGCTGGGTGCGATCCCGCTCCCGGTGCCGATCGCGATCAAGTTCGGCGACCCGATCCACTTCACCGGAGACGCCGACGCCTCCGACCACGAGATCCACGAGAAGGTCGATCTGGTCAAGCTGCGGATCGGCGAGCTGATCGAGCGCGGGCTCGACGAGCGCCCTTGGCTGCGGAACCTGGACCCCGTCGCGAGGTGGGGCAAGTGAGCGTGCTGATCACGGGGGTCTCCGGCGCGCTGGCCGGGATCGTGACCCAGCGCCTGCTCGAAGACGACCAGGAGGTCGTCGGGCTCGACGTGCGCCCCCTGCCCATGGGCCGCGCGTTCGGTGGCGAGTTCTACCGCGTGCGCCGCTACACCCAGCGCCGGGTGGCCGAGGTCTTCCGTCGGCACAAGCCCAGGATCCTGATCCACCTGGGGCGGATCCGGGGCACGGCGCTGCGCTCGTTGAACCAGCGCTACAACCAAAACGTGCTCGGCACGCGACACCTGCTGTCGCTGGCCGCCAAGCACGGAGTCAGCCGGGTGGTGGTGCTCAGCACCTACCACGTCTACGGCGCGCACCAGCACAACCACCTGATGATCCGCGAGGACGCGCCCCTGCGGGCGTCGCAGATCTACCCCGAGCTCACCGACGCGGTCGAGCTCGATCACGCGACGACGACCTTCCTCTGGCGCCACCGCAGCGTGGGCACGGTGCTCTTGCGCCCGTGCAACGTGATCGGCCCCAACCTCAACAACCTCATGAGCCGCCTGCTCCGCAGCCGCTCGTGCCCGAGCCTGCTGGGCTACGACCCGATCATGCAGTTCATTCACCAGGACGACATGGCGCGCGCGATCGTGCTCGCGGCGACGGCCAAGGCGCCGAACTTCGGCGTGTTCAACGTCGCCGGCGAAGGGGTCGCCTCGTACTCCCACGCGGTGCGGCTCGCGGGTGGGCGCACGGTGCCGGTGCCCCACGTCCTGGCCTACCCGATCGTAGGCGCGCTGGCGCGTTGGCGGCTGATCTTCCCTCAGCACCTGCTGGACTACTTCCGCTACCCGTGCGTGATCGACGACTCCGAGTTCCGCAAGGCCTATGGGTTCGAGCCCGAGCGGACCACCGTTCAGGCCCTCGAGAGCGTGGGCGGCAGCGCTGGGATTCCCCGGTGAGCGAGGTCGGCAAGCTCCTCGACTCGGTCGACTTCGAGCGGGTGATCTGGCTGCGAGACCGGGCCAGCGGCATGCGGGCGGTGGTCTCGATCCACGACCGCCGGCTGGGTCCGCCGCGGGGCGGCACCCGGCTCAAGACCTACGCCAAGAGCGGCGACGCGGCCGCCGACGCCGTGCGCCTGGCCGCGGCCATGACCTTCAAGTTTGCGCTGCACGAGCTGCCCTTCGGCGGCGGGAAGGCGGTGCTCCTCGGCGACGCCGGCTGGGCCGACCCCAGCCTCCGCCGCGCCCGGCTGATCGCCTACGGCCGCGCGCTGGGCCAGCTGAAGGTCGACTTCCAGACCGGGCCAGACCTGGGGATCGGCAAGGCCGAGCTGGCGATCTTGCGCGAGGCAACCGACCGCGTCTACGGCGACACCCCCCACGCGGAGGCCAGCGAGGGGACCGCCGCCGGGGTCTTCGCCTGCCTCGAGGAGGCCCTGGGGGGGCTCAGCGGCGCCTCGATCGCGATCCAGGGGGTCGGGGCCACCGGGGGCGCGCTGGCTCGCCAGCTCGCCGCCGCCGGAGCGCAGCTCTTGATCGCAGACGCCGACGCCGAACGCGCCCGGCAGATCGCCGAGGAGACCGGGGGCAAGGTGGTCGCCGTCGAGCGCATCCTGACCGCCGGTGTCGACGCCCTCGCGCCCTGCGCGGTCGGGCCGGTGCTCACCACCCAGCTGATCCCTGAGCTCCGCTGCCGGGTGATCGCCGGGTCGGCCAACACCCTGCTCGCCGAGCCGGAGAGCGAACAGGCCCAACGCGTCGCCGCGCGTGGGATCACCCTCGTCCCCGACGCGCTGGCCAACGGCGGCGGGGCGGTGGCGATCACCCAGCGTCAGGCGACGGCCGCGGCCACCGTCGAGCACGCCCGCGAGCGCGTGCGCGCGACCTTCCGCCAGGTGGCCGCGCGGGCCGAGGCGCGCGGTGACGACCTCTGGCACGCGGCGTGGGAACTCGCCCAGGAGCGCCTCGCCGCGGTTGCCCCCGACTCGGCGCCCTGATACACCCGAACCACACGAGGAGCCAACCGTGAGTCAAGCCCTGGCCGACGCCTTCGAGAACCTCAAGAACCGGTTCAAGCCGAACAAGATCAGCGAGACGATGACCTTCTACTTCTCCCTCGGCGACGCCGACGGACAGAAGTGGAACATGAAGGTCAGCCCGGAGTCGTGCGAGGTCCAGCAGGGCAAGCTCGACGGAGCCGACGTGTTCCTCAAGACGTCCGAGGACAAGTTCCTCGACCTCCTGGCTGGCAAGTGGAAGCCGGGCGTGATGGACTTCATGCGAGGGAAGATCAAGTCCAACGACCCCACCAAGCTCACCGTCCTCAAGGACTGCTTCCTCTAGGCGGCGGACGCCCGGCGAAACCTGCCCGCCCTCGCGCGTTAGAAGGGGGTGAGCGACGGGCGACCGGCACTGGGGGAAGGCGGAATCGCGGTCTTGAGCCCGACCGACGAAGACACGCAGCTGATGCTCCGCTTCCAGGCAGGGGACGAGGCGGCGTTTAGCCAACTCCTGCGCCGTAACCATCGGCGGGTGGTCAACTTGGCCTTCCGCTACCTCCGCGATCGAGCCGCCGCCGAGGACGTGGCCCAGGACGCCTTCCTCAAGCTCTACCAGACCAAGGAGCGCTACGAGCCGCGCGCCCCCTTCGGGGCGTATCTGCTGCGGATCGCGAGCAACCTCTGCCTCTCCAAGCTCCGCCGACGCAAGGTGCGAGGGGTGGTTGGCGAGCCCGAGGAGGGCGCCCCCGAGCCCAGCGACCCCAATCCGGTGGCCCAGGAGCGACTGGAGGCGAATGAGCTCCACCGGCGGGTCCGGGAAGCCGTGGACCAGCTGCCGGAGCGACAACGGCTGGCGATCCTCCTCAACAAGTTCGAAGGTCTTGATTACCAAGGAGTTGCGGACGCGCTCGAGTTGACCGTGCCCGCGACCAAGAGCCTCCTGCACCGGGCGCGGATGGCCCTCAAAGAGCAGCTGGAGAAATATGTATGAGAATTCACGTTGGCCCCGAAACCTGCCGCAGAGCGGCTCGTTAGCCTGCTGGAGACACAAGGATGACCCGCCACGATTGCGCCCAACTCGCTGCAGAACTCGTCGCTTACGCCGACGGGGAGTTGGACTCGACCCGCGCCGCCGAGGTGAAGCTCGAGCTCGAGGCCTGCGGCACCTGCCGGGCCGAGCTGGACGCGCTCCAGCGCAGCTGGGCTGCCCTCGACGCGCTCCCCGCGGGGGACCCCCAACCGGCCAGCGCCTCGCGCCTGGCTGAGATCGAGGCCCAGATCCGCGCCCAGGCCGGCGCCGCCCCGAGCAAGGCGGGGCTCCTCGTGCGCTTCCCCTGGCTGGGCCCCGTGATCGCCGCCGCCGGCGTGCTGTTGGTGGCGGGCCTCGGGTGGAGCATGCTCCGCGGCGAGACCCAGGGCGACCTGACCGCGATCCGGCCCGACGGCCAGGCGCCCACCGCGCCCCGCACGCCGTCGCCTCGCGTCGGGATCGACGACCGCCCGCAGCAGACCGAGCGCACCCCCAAGCCCGGGCAGCGCGACGCCGTCCCCGAGGCCTCCGACGAGCCCGAGGCTCCCGACGAGGCCGAGGTCCAGGAGCCCGACCCGACGCCCCCGCTCGAGGTCCAAGAGCCCGCGCCTCCTGCCGACGAGCCGACCGCTCCCCCGGCCGAGCCCGAGCCCGACACCGGGCCGGTGATCGCGGACGCCGACTTCGACGACCTGCCCTCCGACGAGCAGGAGCTGATCGAGAACCTCGAGCTCGCCATGCTGCTGAGCAAGGACGAGCTCCGTGAGCTGAGCGTAGAGGAGCTCGAAGCCGAGCTCTTGCTGCGCGACGCCGACGACGCCCTCGAAGGCTGGGATCCGGATGAGCTCGAAGCGGGTTAACGCGGTGCTGCGCGCGCTGGGCCTGGCCCTGGCGCTGCTGATCTGCTCCACGCCAGCGGCCTTCGCCGACGGCGACAAGGCGGACAAGCGCGATCGCCGGGCCAAGCTGCTCGAGCGCTGGAAGAAGCTCTCCCCCGCGAAGCGCGCCGAGCTCAAGCGCGTGTTCCAGGAGCGAGTCAAGACGCTCTCGGCCCAGGACCGCAAGCGACTGCGCAAGCTGGCCCAGGGCACCCAGCTGCGGGACGAGCGCCGCGCCAAGCACGCTGAAGCCAAGCGCCACTTCATGCGCCGCTTCGTCGGCAAGCTCTCCAAGGCCGAGCGCAGCCGGTTGGCCAACATGGAGCCGAGCGAGCGCCGCGAGGCGCTGCAGGCCCTCCTCGGCAAGCACCGTCAGCGTTCGGCGCAGCGGACCTTCGCCCTCCTGCCTCCCGACCGGCAACGCGAGCTGCGCGAGCAGCTCCAGGGCCTGGAGCCCGGCGAGCGCTACCGGCGCGTGCGCAAGGTGGTCCAGGAGCACATGCGCGAGCGGATCCGTGAGCTGGTCGAGAGCGACGCCCCCCTCGAGCAGAAGCGGGCTCAGCTGGAGGCCTTGCTCAGCAGCCTGCCCAAGCCCATGGCTCAGCGGCTGAAGCAGCAGCTCGAACGCAGGCTCCGCGGCGGCCAGGGCCCGGGCCGTGGTGGCGCGCGCCCCGAGGGCGAAGGCCCTCGGCGTGGCGGTGCGCGGCCCGACGGGGAGGGCCCTCAGGGTCCGCGCCGGGGGCAGCGCAAGCGTCAACGCTAGCCTTCGCCTCGCGGCGTCAGTCGCGCGAACGAACGAGCATCGCGTCCCCGTAGCTGTAGAAGCGGAACCCCTCGGCCACCGCGTGCCGGTAGGCGTGGAGCAAGGTCTCGCGCCCGCAGAGCGCGGCGACGAGCAGGATCAACGTGCTGTCGGGGAGGTGGAAGTTGGTGATCAGGCCATCGACCGCCCGGAACTCGAAGGGCGGGTAAATGAACAGCTCGGTGGCGCCCTCCCGCGCCCCGCTGTGGGCCCAGGCTTCGAGGGCGCGGACGACGGTGGTGCCGCAGGCGACCACCGGGCGCCCCTCACGCCGGGCCGCGGTCACCGCGTCGCAGGTCGCCTGGGGGATCGCGTAGCGCTCGGCCTCCATGCGGTGCTCGGTCACGTCGTCGACGCGGACGGGCATGAAGGTCCCGAGCCCCACGTGCAGCACCAGGCGCACGACCTCGACCCCGTTGGCCTCGAGGCGCTCGAGTAGATCGGGGGTGAAGTGCAGCCCCGCGGTGGGCGCGGCGACCGCGCCGGGCACCTCGGCAAACACGGTCTGGTAGTCCTCACGATCGGCGGGCACCGGCTCGCGGTGTAGGTAAGGCGGAAGCGGGATCTCACCCAGGCGCTCGGCGACCTCGAGCGCCTCCCCCTCGAAGCGCACCTGGAAGCGTCCGGGCGCGGTCTTCCGCACCAGCTCCAGCCGGGCCGCGCCCTCCGCCCCGCGGAGGGTCAGGACCTCCCCGGGCTGAGGCTTGCCCTTGGCCTTGACCAGCGCCTCCCAGCTCCCGTCGCCCAGCGGACGCACGAGGAACACCTCGCACTTGCCCCCGGTGGGGCGCGCGCCGTGGAAGCGCGCCGGCACCACCCGCGTCTCGTTGAGCACGAGCACCGTCCCCGGCGCGAGCAGCTGCTCCACGTCGCGGAACACGTGCTCCTCGAGGGCCGTGCTGCCGGGCTCGACCGCGAGCAGGCGGCAGGCGTCGCGGGTCTCCAGGGGGAAGCGCGCGATTCGCTCGGGGGGCACGTCGACGTGGAAGTCGGAGAGCTTCACGCCGGGATCTTACGGGACCGTTCTGCTTTGGCGCGTCCCCGATCCGCGACCTACGCTGAAGGCCATGAGCGGCGCGACCACGACCCTTCGGCGCACCCTGCTGCACGCCGGCCTCTTCGTCGACGACGAGCTGGCTGGGCGCGGCAGCGACGCCGACGTGCGCGACTGGCTCGTCGACGAGCGCGTGCTGCCCGAGGTGCTCGTGCGCCAGCTCGAAGCCAACGCGCTGCCGCTGCGCCTGGGGGGCTATCGAATCACCGGGCGAGTGGGCCGCGGCGGCATGGGGCTGGTGCTCTCCGCCGTGGACGAGCGGGCCCAGCGCGAGGTCGCGCTCAAGCTGCTGCCCGCGGGCGCCCCGCCGCTCCACGAGCAGCGCTTCGCCCAGGAGGCCAAGTTCCTCGCCAGCCTCTCGCACCCCAACGTGCTCCAGGTGTACGCCGAGCACCGCGCGCAGGGCGCGCACTTCCTCGCGCTGGAGCTGGTCAAGGGCGGCTCCCTCGACGATCGGCTCGAGCGAGGCCCGCTCAGCGAACTCGAGGCCTGGGAGCTGATCCGGCAGATCGCAGCGGCCCTCCACGAGACCGCCGAGGCCGGGATCGTGCACCGGGACATCAAGCCCGCGAACATTCTCTGCGCAGAGCAGCCCGACGGGCGCGTCGTCTACAAGCTCTGCGACTTTGGGATCGCGCGCCTGCGCGAACGGCCGGAGGACCTCTCGGTCTCGCGCTCGGGCGTGATCAGCGGCAGCCCGGCCTACATGAGCCCCGAGCAGGTGCGCCGGCGGCCCCTCGACCACCGCTCGGACATGTACAGCCTGGGGCTGACCGTCCACGAGGCCCTCAGCGGGCAGCTCCCGCTCTGCGACCCCCACCAGTCGATCGGCGTGCTGCTCGCGCGGCACGCCAAGGAGGAGGTCCCGGACCTGCGCGAGGCCGTGCCCCACGCCTCGTCGGCCCTCGCGCGCCTGCTGGCGCAGCTGACCGCCCTCGACCCCGCCCAGCGCCCGGGCTCCTGGCACGTGGTCCTCGGCTGGGCCTCGAGCCCGGCCGCGCGCGAGGCGGAGCGAGCCGCCCGCCCTGCGCCCCCACCTCCCGCGCCGCCTCCCGCTGCCGAGCCCACACCGAAGCGCGCGCCTCGCGGCCCCACGCGTTGGAGCGCCCCCCGCGGGCGAGAGCTCCAGCGGCTGGGAGCGTGGGCCCTCACCGGCGCCTCGCTCAGCGCCGCGCTCGGAGCCAGCCCGGGGCTCGCCGGCCCGCTGGGGCTGGGCCTCGTCGCCAGCCTGGCCCGCTGGCTGGAGGACCGACTGGGCTTCGTGGACGCGTCGGGCTTCTACGGCGCCCTCAGCGGGGCCTTGGTGTTCGGGGTCGCCTTCGCCGCGGCGTTGCCGTTCGCCACCGACCCCGGGGTCGCCGCCGCGGTCGGGGCGGTCCTCGCGGTGGGGGGCGGCCGTCGCTACTGCCCGCTCTTCGCCCGCTGCGGCCGCTTCGCCCTCGTCCTGCCCCTCGCCTGGTCGTGCCTCGGGCTGAGCGAGGTCGAGCACCCGGTCCGCGCCTTCTTCGCCGTCCCGCTGTTCGTGATCCTGCTCTCCCCCCTGGTGTTGCTCCTCGACGGATTGATCGACGCCTACCTGCCCGACGCGCTGCAGACCACCCCCACCGGGCGCCCCCGGCCCCTGGCGCCGGCCCCGCGGCCCCTGGTCGACGTCCGCCGCTGGCAAGCGATCGAGTGGGTCGCAGCTGCCGCCCCGGAGCCTGCCTCGCAGGGGGACCCGGAGCGACCAGGGGTGGGGGACCCGCTGGACCTGCTCGAGTCGAGCGAGGACTCGGGCGCGCCGATCGTGATTCCCGAAGGCCGCGTCGCCCGGGTGCGGCCCCGCCGACACGATCCGAGTTAGGACCTCCCCCTCCACAACCCCGCGCAGGCGGGCGATACTCCGTCACCCAGGAGGACACCATGATCCGTCGCTTCGCCGTCGTCGCCTGCCTCGCGCTCTGCGTGACCGGCGCCCAGGCCACCCCCGAGGAGAGCACCGTGCACGAGCAAACCGTGAAGTCCATCGAAGGCAAGGACGTGAAGCTCGGCGACTACGCGGGCAAGGTCCTGCTGGTGGTCAACGTCGCCTCGGAGTGCGGCTACACCCGGCAGTACAAGGGCCTCGAGGCCCTCTACAAGGAGCTCTCCGAGAAGGGGCTCGTCGTGCTGGGCTTCCCCTGCAACCAGTTCGGTGGCCAGGAGCCGGGGAGCGAAGCCGAGATCAAGAGCTTCTGCGAGTCGAAGTTCGGCGTGACCTTCCCCATGTTCTCCAAGATCGACGTCAAGGGCGCCAACCAGGCCCCGCTCTACAAGCAGCTGACCGAGGCCAAGGGCGAGGTGAAGTGGAACTTCACCAAGTTCCTCGTGGGCAAGGACGGCAAGGTCCTGGCGAAGTTCGACTCGGGGGTCGCCCCCGACGCCGAGGAGCTGCGCAAGGCGATCGACGACGCCCTCGCTGCCCCGGCCAAGTAGCCCGGGGTAAGCTGCGCGGGTGACTGCTCCCGCCCTGTATGGACTCGAGGTCGACCCCGCCGACGCGGCGGTGGTCTTGATCCCGGTCCCCTTCGAGGCCACGACCAGCTACGGCAGAGGCGCGGCCCAGGGACCGCGGGCGATCCTCGAGGCCAGCCCCCAGATCGACCTGTTCGACCTCGAGGTCGGCAGCCTCGAGGAGGCGAGGATCGCGCTCTTGCCCGAGGAGCCGCAGGTGCAGGCCTGGAACGCCCGCGCCTGCGAGCTCGCCGAGCCCGTGATCGAGGCGGAGGGCGCAGGCGACGACCCGGCGCTGCTCGAGGCCACGGCGGAGGTCAACCGGATCGGCGCCGAGCTCAACGCCTGGCTCGAAGCCGAGACCGAGCGCTGGCTCGCAGGCGGCGCCCTGGTGGGGGTCGTCGGCGGCGACCACTCGGTGCCCCTGGGCGCGATCCGTGCCCTCGCCAAGCGCCACCCCGGGCTGGGGGTGCTGCACGTCGACGCCCACGCCGACCAACGCGACGCCTACCTCGGCTTCCGCTACAGCCACGCCTCGATCCTACGCAACGTACTGGCCGAGGCGCCGGACGTCGCCAAGGTCGTGGGGATCGGCTACCGGGACCTCTGCCGCGAGGAATACGACGCCCTCGAGCAAGACCCGCGCTGCGCCGCCTACTACGACCCGCTGCTGCGCAAGCGCCTGCTGGCCGGAGCCTCCTGGCGCGAGCTGGTGGCCGAAGCCGTAGCCAACCTGCCTCCTCGGGTGTGGGTCAGCTTCGACATCGACGGCCTCGACCCCGCGCTCTGCCCGCACACGGGGACCCCGGTTCCGGGTGGGCTCTCCTTCCCCGAGGCCTGCTGCCTGCTCGACGAGGTGGTGCGCTCCGGGCGCGAGATCGTGGGCTTCGACCTCTGCGAGGTCGCGCCGCCAGCCGACGGGAGCAGCGAGTGGGACGGGAACGTCGGCATGCGTGTGCTCTACAAGCTCGCGGGGTTCGCCCTCCGCTCCCAGGGCAAGCTCTGATTACCGGTCCTATGGGGCTGGCATCCCCAGCTACAGCGGATACCTTATGTCGCTTCCCCCAAGGGCCCCCCGCGGAGATCGACGCTTGAAGATCGTGCTGCTCTACCGCCACACCGACGGACGCCTCGCCGAGATCAAAGGCGACGGCTCGAAAGTCGAGCTCTGGCAGCTCTATCCGCAGAGAGAGCTCCTGGGCAAACACAAGGACGTCGAGGAGGCGAAGGCCGAGCTCGACGAGGGCTACGAGCTGGACAAGTCGGTGTTCGCGCCGCCCTGCCCCTCGTGCGAGTACCCGCACGCGCCCATGTCCCTCGAGTCGGGCTACTACACCTGCCCGGAGTGCGACACCGAGTTCTAGGCCCGTCCACGACGGGTCTAATTGCTGAAAATCCGGCAGCTTGTACGGAACTCCGTCCTTGACTTCCCCTGCACACGCGAGCAAATTGGCACCAAAAGGGCGCGGTATATGCGGATCTGCTTCATCATTCCCCCCGAGACCCACAGCATCGAGAGCTCCGTCCCCAAGGGCCTCGAGAGCGGCAAGGGCGTCTACCCCAAGTTGGGCCTGCTCTACGTAGCGGCCTACCTCGAGGAGAAGCTCGGGATCGTGCCCTCGGTGATCGACGCCCCCGCGGAGCGCCTCGACTACGAGGGCCTCGAGCGGCGCGTGCGCGAGGTGAACCCCGACCTGGTGGGGATCACGACCCTCACCTTCAACCTGATCGACTGCTGGAAGACCGTGCGCCTGGTCAAGCGCGCCGTGCCCGCCGCCAAGACCTGCGTCGGCGGCCAGCACGTGACCCTCTACCCCAACGAGACCCTCGGCCTCGAGGGCGTCGACTTCGTCGTCCACGGCGAGGGGGAGCAGGTGTTCGTGTGGCTGGTCGAGGCGCTGCGCAAGGGCGGCAGCTTCGAGGACCTCTCGAAGATCCCGGGCCTCGGCTTCATTCACGACGGGACCCCCAGCGTCAACCCGCACCAGCACAAGCTCGAGAGCCTCGACGAGCTCCCGCTCCCCGCGCGGCACCTGGTCGACCTCGACAACTACGACCACATCGCGGCCGAGGGCGACAAGCTCGCCACCATGCAGACCTCGCGCGGCTGCCCGGCCAAGTGCCTGTTCTGCGACATCCGCATGACCAAGTTCCGCAAGCGCTCTGCCGAGCACGTGCTCGCCGAGTTGCGCTACCTGGTCGACCGCGGGGTCGACGACATCTTCTTCGTCGACGACACGATCACCATCGACAAGAACCGGCTCTACGAGATCTGCGACCTGATCAAGCGCAGCGGACTGGAGATTCACTTCAAGATCTCGGCGCGGGTCGACACGGTGAAGCCCAAGCTGCTCGAGGCGCTCAAGGAGGCCGGCTGCTACCGGATCCACTACGGGGTCGAGTCGGCGACGCCGCGGCACCTGAAGTTCCTCCAGAAGCAGACCACCCCGGAGAAGGTCGCCCGCGCGTTCAAGTGGACCCACGACGTGGGGATCGGGACCTTCGCCTACTGCATGATCGGGATCCCGACCGAGACCCGCGAAGAGATGATGAACACCGTCGACTTCGCCATCGAACTCGACCCCGACTACGCGCAGTTCTCGATCTGCACGCCCTACCCCAAGACCGCGCTCTACCAGAGCATGCTCGAGGCCGGCTACATTCCTGGCGACTACTGGCGGGAGTTCGCCCAGAACCCGAGCGAGGACTTCCGCGTGCAGTTCTGGAACAAGGACTTCAGCGAAGACGAGCTCCGTGAGCTGCAGAGCGAGGCGCACCGCCGCTTCTACTCACGCCTGGGCTACATCGCGCGCCAGGCGAAGAACGTGCGCTCCTGGCGCGACCTCCGCTCCAAGGCCGGCATGGGCGCCAAGATCTTGCTGCGGCAGCTCAACCGCTAGCCGCGAGGCGCGCGGCTAGCAGCCCGTTGAAGGACGGCTGGCAAGGCGCGAGGAGCGGGCTGCTAGCGATACCCGCCGAAGTCGCCGAACGGGTTCAGGTCGGGAGCGTCAGCGAACATCTCCTCCTCCTCCTTCTTCGCCTTGCGGGCGCGCTGCTGGGCGAGCCGCTCCATGCGCTCTGCCTCCTCCTCCTTCTCGTAGGCGATTCGGCCGCGGATCAGGCGGTTGTAGTAGTCGGTCCACTTGGCCGCGTCGGCGCCGAAGTCGTAGTTGGTGAGCAGCGCCAGGTGCTCGGCGGCGGCAGCGCGCACGGCCTCGTCGGAGTTGCCCAGCAGCGGGATCATGTCGGGGACGGCGGACTGGTCGCCGAGCTCGCTGAGCACCGAGAGCGCGAACTCCTTCGCGGCGCCCCCGCCGTGCCCCGCGAGGGCGTCGACCAGCGGGCCCTTGGCCTTGCACTCCAGGAGGTGCGAGCGAATCGTCTCCAGGATCTGCTCCTCGTTCTCGTCGAGCTCTTCGCTCTCGATCACCTGCCCTGCGGCGTCGATCAGCGACTCGAGCACACTCTCGTCGTCGGTCGTCGTCAGCGCCTCGAGCGCCTCGAGCGAGCGCTCGTGCACCAACTGGTAGAGCAATCCGTCCAGACTCACGGTCCCCTCCGCTTGCTGCTGTGATAGCACATGCAGCTCCCGCAGAATGGCCGCAGGAGCGGCCGCGCGCACGCGCGATTTCGCCCGCCCGGGCTGGGCTATACTCGGGGGCCTGGCGAGGGTGGCGGAATTGGCAGACGCGCTAGATTTAGGTTCTAGTGTCCTCCGGACGTGGGGGTTCGAGTCCCCCCTCTCGCATTCGGGTCGCGCGGCGTGAGCGACGCCCCGCGACCCTCGCGCCGCCGACGGTTCGTGCTCGTCGGTCTCGGCCTGCTCGCCCTGCTGGGGCTCTACCTCCTCGCCTGGCCGGTGCCCATCGAGCCCGTGGCCTGGACGCCGCCGCCCGCGCCCCCGACGGCGCTCAACGAGGCCCTCGCTCCCGCCGAGCGCTTCCCCTGCCCCGCGGGCCCCGAGGACGTGGCCGTCGACGACGCGGGGCGCGTCTACGTGGGGGTCCTCGACGGGCGAATCCTGCGCTACCCGGCCGCCGGCGGCGAGCCCGAGGAGCTGGCGAACACGGGGGGTCGCCCGCTGGGGCTGGCCTTCGACGCCGAGGGCCGGCTGCTGATCGCCGACGCCGACGCCGGGCTGCTGCGGTTGGACCTGGAGGCGGAGCAGCCGGCGCTGAGCGTGCTCAGCACCGAGTGCGACGGGCGCGCCTACGCCTTCACCGACGACGTCGACGTGGCCAAGGACGGGACCGTCTACTTCAGCGACGCCTCCGACCGGTTCGGGGTCGCCACCTACGAGCTCGACCTGCTCGAGCACGGCCTCAACGGGCGGCTGCTCGCCTGGGACCCCGAGACCGGCGCCACCCGGACCGTGCTCGACGGGCTGCAGTTCGCCAACGGAGTCGCGGTCTCGCCGGACCAGCGCTTCGTGCTCGTCAACGAGACCGGCAAATACCGGGTCACGCGCTACTGGCTCGAGGGGCCCCAGGCCGGGACCCACGACGTGTTCGTCGAGAACCTGCCGGGCTTCCCCGACGGGATCTCCGCCCGCCCCGACGGCGGGTTCTGGGTCGCCCTCGCTTCGCCCCGCGACGCGATCCTCGACGCGGCGCTGCCCTGGCCCGTGGCGCGCAAGCTGATCGCGCGCCTGCCCAAGGCGATCCAACCCGCGGCCCAGCGCCACGGCTGGGTGCTGGGGTTGAGCGCCGAGGGCGAGATCACCCACGACCTGCAGCACCGCGCCCCCGACTCCTTCTCGCCGGTGACCAGCGTCGAGGAGCACGGGGGCTGGCTCTACCTGGGCAGCCTCAGCTACCCGGGCTACGCGCGGGTCGCGGTTCCCAGGTGAGTCGCACAGGGAGCCAGCTCGGCCCCTATCGCCTGGGGGAGCTGCTGGGGACGGGGGGAATGGGCGACGTCTACGCCGCCCGCCACGACCAGGGGGGACCGCCGCTGGCGCTGAAGATCCTGCGGAGCGCCAAGCACACGCCCCGGGCCCAGCGCTTCGTCACCGAAGCCCAGATCGCGGCGCGGCTGCGACACCCGGGGATCGTGCCGGTCGTCGACGCGGGCGAGGTCGAGGGGACGCGCTACATAGCCTTTCACCGGGTGGACGGGGAGACCTTGGACGCCCTGATCCCCCGGCTCGGACGCGAGGCCCTGCTCGAGCTGCTGCGCCAGGTGGCCGGGGCTCTGGGCCACGCCCACGCGCAGGGCGTCCTGCACCGCGACGTGAAGCCCCAGAACGTGCTCGTCGCCGACGGGCGCGCCCAGCTCACCGACTTCGGCGTGGCGCGAGTGGAGGACGGCGAGCGCCTCACGGTCACCGGCGCGATCGTAGGAACCCTCAGCCATATCTCGCCCGAGGCAGCCCAGGGCCGACCGCTGACCCCGGCGACCGACGTGTGGGCGCTGGGCGTGATCCTCTACCAGATCCTCAGCGGTGGACGACTCCCCTTCGAAGGCGACTCGATCTACGCGGCGCTGCTCGCGACCGAACGCGCCAGCTACCCCCCGCTGCGCCCGGCCCCACCCCCCGCGCTCGCGCGCCTGCTCAGCGACAGCCTGGCCCTCGACCCCAAGCAGCGACCCCGGGACGGGGCCGAGTTCGCCATGCGACTCGCCCAGGGGCTGGAGGCTGGGGAGCAGCGCCGGCGGAGCTGGGTGCCGTTCGTCGCGGTCGCCGCGCTGCTGGCGACGGGCGTCGTCGCGCTCGTCCTCGTCACGCGCGACGAGCTGCCCGTCGATCCAAAGCCCGTCGAGCCGGTCGCCGAACGCCCCCCCGAACCGCCCCAGCCACCCTCCGCCGTCGCTCCCCAGATCGACTTGGCGCCCTATGCAGCGCTGCTCGAGTGGGCCCAGGAGGAGGCCCTGCAGCCCGCCCTCGAGCAGGAGGTCGCCGAGCTCGCGCTGCTTGCCCTCGAAGAGCTGGAAGGCGTCGACGCCCCTCGAGCGGACTTGACCGTGGGTGTCGCGGGCATGGTCCTCGTGGCCCTCGAGCGCTCCGGCAAAGTGCGCCTGGCCGAGCCCGAGCGGATCGAGGACTGCCTGCAGCGCCTCGAGCGCGCCGCGCGTGCCCTCGAGGACCGCCGCGAGCGGGCCCTCGCGTGGGCGACCCTCGGCCGGATCCACACACAGCGCGGTCGATTCGACGAAGGCGTCCGGGCCTTCGAGCAGCTGGAGGACCTCGACCCGCACTGGGACGCGAGCCGCGGCTGGCACTACCGCCTGGAGTGGGCCTGGTGCCTGGAGAGCCTCCACCGCTTCGACGAAGCGCTGCGGGTGCACCGCCAGCTGCGCGAGCGGGGGGCCGACGGCTACGAGACCTACGTGCGGCTGTGCGAGGTGCACTTCCGCCGCAACGACTTCAGCGAGGCGCTGAAGGTCGCCTTCGCCACCCGTGAACGCGCCCTGGAGCTGGACACCGCCGCCCAGGCCCGGGCCATGGAGTGGATCGCGAGCAAGTCCATTGGCTGCCGCCTGCAGCTGGGGGAGTACGCCTACGCCCAGCGCGACTGGGACGAGTTCGCCGGCGAGCTGCGCGCGGCCGGCGCCCAGGTGCCGCCGCTGTGGGACCTCTACCAGGCGGAGATCCTCCTCGCCCAGGGCCAACTTCGCCGCGCCGAAGCCGCGATCCGCGCCGCTCGCCCCGCCCAGCTGAGGTCTTGGCAGGCGGCCAAGGCCGCGACGCTCCTGGTCCGCCTGGGGCTGGCCCTCGACCCCCCGGCCCGAGAGCGAGCCTGGAAGCATGCCCTGCCGCTGCTCCACGAGCCCAGCAGCGCGCTCCCTGGGCTGATCGCGCGCCTCGCCGACCCGGAGTATCTCGCCGACCACGAGCCGATCGCGCTCCGGGATCGTCCCCCGGGGCGCTTCCTCGACCGCAAATACACCACCTCCCTGCTGCGAGCGGCGCTGAGCGCGCCCGATCGCAGCCACGCCCTCGAGTACGCCCACGAGGCGCGCAAGCAGCTCGAGGCCACCCGGCCCCCGACGGTGCCGCAGTATTGGGAGCTGACCGCGCTGACCCTCCACGCCCTCGGCGACGACGCCGCCGAGCTGGCGCTGCTGCGCGGGGCGGTGGCGGCGTTCCCGGAGGACGCGCTGCTGGCGCGCTACCTCGAGCGGCGCGAGGCGGGCGAACGGATTCGCCGCGAGCGCTAGCGGGGCTCGGCAGGAGCGACCGGAACCGGGGTCGGCGCCTCCTCGATCGCGATCTCCACCGGCTGCATCTGGGGGGAATCGCGGCTAACCAGGGAGAACATCAGCGCCGGCACGATACAGAGCACGAGCAGCCCGTTGATCCCGGCGACGATCAAGCCGCCGATCGCGGCGCCCTTGCCGGTCAGCAGCGGATCCTTGCCGATCGCCATCAACGCCAGGATCCCGAGCACGGCCGCCCCGATCTCGCAGCCCAGCGCGACCCCTAGCCCCAGCAGCGGGAGCAGCTGTAGCCCGGCTCGAGGCTCGGCGGCGTCCTCCTCTGCCCTCAGGCGGGCCACCTCCGCCTGGGCCTCCTCCAGCTTCAGGGCCAGCGACCGCGCGCGCTCCTCGTCCTCGTTCCTCTGCGCCGCGTCGAGCTGCGACTCGAGCTGCCACACACGATCCTCGGCGCTGCCGCGCTTGCTCATCAGCTCGAAGTCGCTCGTGGCCGCCGAGCGCCAGAGCACCGCGCTCACACCAAACGTGCCCAGCATGCTGGGGATCACGAGCAAGGCTAGGATCAGGCTCCAGACGGCCTTCTTGCTCGTGCGTGGCTCGCCTGCGGTCGCGAAGTAGTCGTCGGTGGTGGCCGTGGGGGAAGTCGTGTAGGGCATGGAACTCGTCCTCTCTGAAGTCCTGTCTGACTCCAGATCGGGCAAGTCCGATTTCGTGCGGGCGGTTTCTGGAAGTTTTTCCGGCGGCCACTCCGAGGCCCCCTGCTCCTCCCCTGCATGCTGCTCCTCACGAACCAGGCGCGCGCTCTCGCTGCAGGCCAGCTCGAGCCCACCCAGCAAGCCGCTTACGTTCGCCAGCCGAGCCGCCGGGTCGGCGGTGGTCGCCTGCAGGAGCACCCGCTGCACCGGCCGCGGGACCCCGGCCTGCTCGAGCACGAACACGTCGGCCCGCCCGGGGAGGATCGTGCTCCCGGTCAGCGCGTAGATCAGGGTCGCCCCCAGCGAGTAGACGTCGGCCTTGGGCCCGTCCGAGGGCCGCCCCGCGATCACCTCCGGCGCGGCGAAGGCCGGGCTGCCCGCAGCCGAGAGCGTCCCGCTCAACCCGCGGGCGAGGCCGAAGTCGGCCAGCTTGGCCTTGCCGTCCGTGCCGAGGAGCACGTTCTGGGGCTTGACGTCCCGGTGCCAGATCCCGGCTGCGTGCAGCGCGCCGAGGGCCTGGCTGAGCTGGGTCGCGACCTCCAGCGTGCGCTCCAGCGGCAGCGGGCCGTCGGCCGCGACGCTGTCGGCCAGCGACCCCGCGCCGAGGTATTCGAACACCAGGAACCCCTGGCCCTCGTGCTCGCCGGTGGCCAGGGACTGCACCAGGCCCTCGGCCCCCTCCTGACGCAAGGCCTCGACCTTGCGCAGCGCGTCCAACTCTCGCTGGAAGTCGGCGTTGCCCTCCCGGGTGTAGAGCTTGATCGCCACCTGCCGCCCCAGGCCCTCGGTCTCGCGCGCCAGGTAGACGCGCCCGTAGGCCCCCTCGCCGAGCAGGCGCTCGGTAGCGTATCCGGGGATCGTGGGCAACTCGCTCATGCCCACAGGCTACAGTGCGCCCATGGGCGCGACCTACTGGTTTTCGACTCGCTCCGCGCTGCTAAGCCAGGACCCCGCCTGGGAGCAGGTGGCGCCCTACCTCGAGCCGCTGCACCGCCTGATCGCGCGCCGCTACCCCTGGGTCGGAACCCACGACCGCGACGACCTCGTCCAGGAGCTGCTGGTCGAGATCAAGGCGACCCTCGCCGCGCGCCACGACCCCAGCCGGGGCAAGTTCCGCAGCCTGCTCGCGAGCGTGGTCCACCGCCGGGTGGTCGACCTCCTGCGCGCCAAGCGCCCGGGCGGGCTGCCCCCGGACCTCGAGGCGACGCCGCCCCCCGAGCTGGTGACCCTCGACCTCGAGGCCTCGCTGCAGCACGCCTTCGCGGCCTGCCGCGACCGCTTCACCCAGGGCCCGGATCAAGACCACGACGTGCTCTACGCGCTGGTCGATCGCGTGGTCCACGGCAAGACCAACGCCGAGATCGCGCGCGCCAACGGGGTCAGCCCGCACCGGGTGGCGCGCCTCCTGCGTCGTGCGCGGCGGACGGTGTTCGAAGCGCTGGTGACCCGCGAGGTCGGGCTGGGCCCCGGCGACCCTCGGCTCGAACCCGCGGCCGTGTGGTTGTCGCTGGCGCTGCGCGATCCCCACGAGGCCCAGCGCGGAGCGCCCCAGCTCGAACCGACCCTCGCCGAAGCCCTCGAGGAGCTCGGCGCGCAGCTCCGCGACCACGGCGGCTGGGTCGGCGACGCCGACGCCCTCCGCCGCGGGCTTGCCGTGGTGCTCGAAGAGGGGATCTAGCAGCCCATTGAAGCAGCCCTGGACTGCGTCGCTCGTCGGTCACGACCCCAGACGGCGCAGGTGCTCGAGGAGGGGCTGCTAGCCCTACTCGGCGCTCTTGCCCGCGGCCTGCTTGCGGGCCTCGGCCTTGGCCTTGGCGCGCTCGAGGTCTTGCGGGCGCAGCGCGCTCCAGGCCACGTGGTGGAACGCCGGCTCGAGGTTCGAGAGCAGCTTCCGCCGACGCCGCCCGCCGAAGCCGCGGGTCCACGCCGTCTGGCCCCAGGCGGCGTCCACCGAACGCAGCGCAGCGGCGTAGTCGTCTCCCTCGAGCTGGCTCCCGCCCCGGGCCAGACAAGCCGCGCGCGCAAAGAGCAGGACGAGCGGGAACTGCCGAGCCAGGAGACCCAACGCCGGGAGGGTCTCCGCGACCGGGAACCCGGGCTGGAGGAAGCTGCGCCCGCTGACGTGGGCCACGAAGTAGCGGGTCAACGCGCCGTCGGCGACCGGCGCGTAGACGTCGGCAGGAGGCGCCTCGAGTCGCACCTGGTGGATCGCCAGCCGCTGCGCGCTACCCAGCGGCTGGATCCAGCCCGTGCCGGCGAGGTAGCTCAGCCCGGCGAGGCCGTCACCGACCCCGCGCACCGCGCGGCGCACCGGCCCGGCCGACCACATGCGCGGCGGCGTAGGGCGACAAGCGCGCGCGATCAGCCGCCGATAGAGCATGCGCTCGAAGAACCCCGGCGGACGGAAGGGCATCTTGTGCACGCCGCGCTTGACCTGCTCGCGGACGCCCTTGGCGAAGCCTTCGAGCATGGTGCGCGGCGCCGTAGCGTGGAGGTCGCTCATGTTCGAGCGACGGAACAGCTCGACGAAGCGGACCACCGCGAGCAGCCGGTCGACGAAGGGGCGCCCCGCGTCCTCGAGCTCGGCGGCCACCAGGTCCAGCACCCGCTCGAGCTCCGCGCGCGGGTAGCTCAAGCCGCGGGAGAACGGGATCGGCCCCGGGTGGGCGGCGAGGGGCGGTCCGGCCTCGAGCAGCGCCTGCGCGCGCTTCCGGTGGCTGGCCAGCGGTTGGCCCTCGTTGGCGGCCACGGCGCTGCAGGTGAACTCGGCCCCGACGAAGGCCAGCTTCTGCTCCCCCCCCGGCGCGTAGGTGAAGGGGTAGCGTCGACAGGCCAGCGGCTTGGCGTCGTGGCCGAGGGTCCGCTCGACCTCGCACACGTTGCCCTCCACGAGGAACACGCAGGCCCCGTCGGGGGCGCGGGCAGTGTGCGGCCCCCACACGCCGCGGGGTGCCTGCTGGGTGTGGACGACGAGCCCCGCGCTCCCCAGGGCGGTGGTCGTCCAGTCGTGCCCGTCGAGCCTCGCGATGTCGTCGGGGGTCAGCGGCGCGGGGAGGGTTCGGCAGCAATCGCCGCAGCGGCGACAGGCGTAGCGCACGCCCTTGGCCAGGGCCAGCTTTCGTGCGCCGCCCACTAGGCGAGCACCAGCGCGTCGAGGGCTGCGCGCAGCTCGACCCCGTCGGCGTAGCGCGCGGCCGGGTCCTTCTCCAGGCAACGCGCGATCAGCTCCCACAGCTCCTCGGGCGCGTCCTCCAACGGCGGGGGCGCGTCGTTGAGGATCGCGGCCGCGACCTCGGCCTCGCTCTCGCCGACGAAGGGCGGAGCCCCGCTGAGGGAGGCGTAGAGCGTGGCCCCCAGCCCGTAGACGTCGGTGCGGGGGTCGGCCAGGGTGTCGGCCTTGAGCTGCTCTGGCGCCAGGTAGCCCATCGCCTCGACGGGCGTCGCCGCGAGGAACTCGGTCTCGCCGCTCTGCTCCTGAGGGGGCGTGGCGAAGCCGAAGTCGCCGAGCTTGAAGGTAGGGACGTGGGGCGCGTAGAGCACGTTGCTCGGCTTGACCGAGCGGTGGATCACCTCGTGCTCGTGGGCGTAGGCGAGGGCGGCGCTGACCGCGCGGCCCAGCTCCAGGGCCTGCTCCGGCTCGAGACCGTCCTCGAGCCGGTCGGCCAGGCTGCCCCCCGCGAGCAGCTCCATCACCAGCACGTTCAGCGAGCGACGCTGGATCACGTCGTGGATCGTGACGATGTTCGGGTGGGGGAGGCGGGCGATCGACTTGGCCTCGCGCATGAAGCGCTCGACCTGCTTGGCCCGCGAATCTCCCTTCGCGAGGAAGACCTTGAGCGCGACCGGGCGCTCGAGGGAGAGCTGCACCGCTCGGTAGACGGCGACCCCCAGGTGGCTGTGCCCGCCCAGGCGAGCTTCGAGGCGGAACCCGGGGAGGACCTCGCGCAGCTTCCCGCCCTTGGTCGGTCCCTCTCCGCTCTCGGAGGGGCGCTCTCGGCCCGGATCGCGGGGGCCGGTGGGGATCGTGCGCACCAGCCCGGCCCCGCTGCCGACCTCGCGCGCCTCCCGCTCCTCCTCGGTCTCGATGAGGACCTTGAGCCGCGTCGCGCCGATCCGGATCTCGTCGAGGTCGTCGAGGCGGCGGGTGTTGCGCACGCGCTCACCGTTGACGTAGGTCCCGTTCCCGGAGTTGTTGTCGAAGAGCACCAGCCCGTCGGCCTTGACGTCGATCCGGCAATGGACCCGCGACGCCTGGGGATCGCGGATCCGCATTTGATTGGTGGCGGCGCGGCCCACGAAGATGGGCGGGCCAGGGGTCGCGGACAGGCCTTTGCCTGCGTCGCGTCCGCTGAGAACGTAAACCTCGGCCAACATACGCCTGAGTCTACCTGCTCGAGGGGAGGTGCGCCCCGCACGAGGTGAGCTCGATCGCTCTAGAGGATTACACCCGGGCAGTTTGCGTGCTGAGGGTGCTCGATCTAGAATCCGGGGACGTCGGGGAGGTGCATCTTGCCCCCAAGTGAAAACGAAGACACCCTCGAGTTCGCCGAGGAGCTGGAAGACTCGGACGAGTCCTCCTCACCCGAGATCTCGGAGAGCGAGGGCGATGTCGACTACGCGAGCGAGATCGTCGAGGTCAACGAGACCGACGACGAATACGAGCCCGAACCCACCGGCCAACGCGACCTGAGTGGGTTCGCCGACGACGCGGGGGAAGAGGCGAGCTATGGCTACAACGCCGCCACCCCCGCCTTCGAGGGGGAGGTCGCAGTAGACCTCGCGGAAGACGCGAACCTCACGGACTCCGGTGAGTTCCCCAACCCGGAGGATCTCCCGCCGGACGACGACCCCACGGGCTACACCGACGTGGCCGAGCAGACCCTCGACTCCGGTGAGTTCGCCGCGGTGACCCCGCTCGACGAGACCCCGGCCGAGGGGATCCCGGCCGCGGACGCCTACGCCGAGGACGACGCCTACGCCGAGGGTGACGCCTACGCCGAGGGTGACGCCTACGCCGAGGGCGACGCCTACGCCGAGGACGACGCCTACGCCGAGGGCGACGCCTACGCCGAGGGCGACGCCTACGCCGAGGGTGAGGGCGAGTACGCCGAGGGTGAGGGCGAGTACGCCGAAGGCGCCGAGGCCGACGCCTACGCCCAGGGCGATTACGAGGGCGCGGAAGACGAATACGCCGAGGACGACGAAGACCGGCCCAACCGACCCGGTCAAATCGCGCGCTCAGCCTTGGACGATATCTTCAATCGGGCCAAGAAGATCAAGGGCAACGACGGCTAGGCCGTTCGTCACCGCTTAGTCATCATAAGCCCAGTTGTGCCATGACTTCCTGGGCATTAGAATCCAGCACCTGAACCGACTGGTGGCAGCGCGACACCAGCCCCACGCGGGAGTTGTTGAATGAGTCTCCTGGCGAAAATCTTCGTCGTTATCCAGGCCATCCTCGTGATGGTGTATCTGGGCATGTCAGCCACGCTCTACCAACACCGGCGCGAGTGGCGCACCAGCTACGCACAGCTGAAGCACCGCCACGAGACGGCGATGGGTCGAGCCCAACGAGAGATCCGCGGACGCGACACGCTGCTGCAGGCCCGCAACGACTTGATCGCGAACAAGGAAAAAGAAGTTCGCTCGTTCAAGGACGAGGCGACCAAGGCTTACCAGGCCATGCAGGACGCCCGCAGCGAGCGCGACAAGGCGCGGCAAGCGGTCGACTCCAAGGAGCGGCAGATCGACACCCACGTCAAGGAGATCGAGAGCCTGCGGGCCCAGCTCTCCCAGAAGACGGACGACTTCGAGCGGCTCTCCAACGAGTTCACCCTCGCGACGCGTCGTCGTGAGGTGGCCGAGGGCCAGGTGGCGCGCCTCACCGCGTTGGTCACCAACCTCGAGCAAGACAACGGCGACCTGCGCGGCGAGTTCGCCAGCACCCGCCGCAAGCTCAAGGAAGCCGAGACCATGATCTCCATGGCGCAAGAAGCCGGCTTCGACTGGGAAGCCACCCTGCCTTCGGCGCCCGTCCCGGCGATCCGCGGCAAGGTCGTCGCGGTCAAGCGTGACGTCGACCCGCCGCTCGTCGTGCTCGACGTCGGCTCCGACGACAAGGTTCGCCCCGGCTATGCGTTCTCGATCCACCAGAACGGCCGCTACAAGGGCCGCGTGATCGTCGAGCGCACCCTGCGTGACATGGCCAGCTGCCGCGTCGAGTTCGTCGCTGAGGGCGGCTCGATCTCGGCCGGCGACGAGGCCGCCACGAGGCTCCAGTAATGGCCGACGAAGTCCTCTCCAGGCCGCCGTCCCACCCGATCGCGAGCACCCTGCTGATCCTCTCGTGCATCGGGACGATCGGCTGCATCGCCTTCGTGTGGGGTGAGCTGTTCAATGAGTACATGCCCGCCAAGGGGCAGAACCAGGAGATCGAGCAGATCCTCGGCCAAAAGCACGCCGCGGTCGCGGTCGCCAACGGTCGGCGCGACGACGACGTCGACCACTACAAGCTCGACTACGGCGCCGGCGACATGATCGAGGCCATCGACAAGAAGCTGCTCGGCAAGGACGAGAGCATGGACGCTCCCGTCGACGAGCCAGTCGAAGCCCCCGACAGTGGCGGCAGTGACGAGGGCGGTGACGAGGGCGGCGACGGCGAATAGCCGGCGAGCGCCCCAACCCACTCGACCCGACAGGCGCCTCAGGGCGCCTGTTCTCCTTGGTTCACAGGTCTGTCCGTGTCCCTGTTGATTTACGGGGGGCAGCGGGCACCATGAAGGTATGGCGGACGAGGGCAAGGCACCGGGCGGGTCGCGGATTGGGCGCACGTTCAAGCTAGCCAAGCTAGCGACGAGCACGTCGGCCCACCTCGCCAAGGGCATGGCCCGCCGCGCGGTGGGAGCCGAGCCCGGGGACGACCGCCTCGACCGGCACCGGGGAATCGCCCACAACGTGGTCGACGCCCTGGGGAGCATGAAGGGCCTGGCCATGAAGGCAGGCCAGATCCTCTCCTACGTCGACGAGTGGATGCCCGACGACGTCCGCCCTGCCTACCGCGACGTGCTGCGCAAGCTCCAGGCCGAGGCGCCCAAGGTGCCGCTGGCCGACATGCTGAACGTGTTCATCGACGAGGTCGGCGAGCCGCCCGACGAGGTGTTCGCGGAGTTCCACGACGAGCCGATCGCGGCGGCCTCGATTGGCCAGGTCTACCGCGCGGTGCTCAAGAGCGGCGAGGAGGTGGCGGTCAAGATCCAGTATCCCGGGATCGAGAAGGCGATCCGCGCCGACCTCAAGAACCTGAGCCTGCTGGAGAACGTGCTCCGCGCGAGCACCCTCGGCCGGCTGGACGTGAAGCAGTCCCTGCAGGACATCGCGTCCAAGATCGAGGAGGAGCTGGACTACACCCTCGAGGCGACGAACCAGAGCCGCTTCGCAGCGCTCTACGCCGACCACCCCCAGATCGTGATCCCCAAGATCTACGAGGGCTACTCCCACCGCCGGGTGCTGACCAGCGAGCTGCTGCATGGACGCACCTACAAGCAGGTGCAGGAGGAGGCCAGCCAGGACGAGCGCAACCTCTATGGCCGCGCGCTCTACACCTTCGTGTTCAAGAGCTTCCACAGCCACGGGCTGTTCAACGCCGACCCTCACCCGGGGAACTACGTGTTCCTCGACGCGGGGCGCGTGGGCTTCCTCGACTTCGGCTGCGTGCAAGCGTTCCCGCTCAACGTGCCCCACGCGTTCCAGCGGATCATTGGCCTGCACTGGGCAGGAGACGAGGCCGCGGTCCGCGAGGCGCTCCCCGACTCCCTGGGTTACCCCGGCAAGCCCAGCGAGGAGGTCAAGGACTTCATCTACGACTACGTGACCCACCTCTGGGAGCCGATCCGCGAGGACCGGCCCTTCCGCTACTCGCCGGAGTTCACCAAGGGGATCATGCAGCGCACCCGCGGCGGGGTGACCCTCGGCGCCAAGGTCGCCCTCGCCGAGGGCTACCCGGACACCACCACCCGCGGCCTGGCGCTGCTCAACCGGCTGCAGCTCGGCTTCATGTCGATCCTGGCCGGGATCGAGGCGGAGTGGAACTGGCACCGCCTGATCCAGGAGTTCTTCATCGAGCTCGAAGAGGGCTCGGAGAGCCCCCCGCAGGACTAATCGCCCGAGCCGATCACGCCCAGGTGGCGCGCCAGCCAGTAGGGGTAGAGGTAGCTCAGCGGCGCGACCTTCATGTTGGGGTGGGCGTTGGTCCCGCTCTTGATCCGCCGCGGGTGCCCGCGCCACACGAAGATATCCGGCGCGCGCGCGTCGACGGGGAAGTAGACGGGCTCGAGGGCGTGGTCACCGACCCGGCCGAAGCGGTCGGGCCAGGGGCTGACCACGAGGCCCGGCCAGTTGCTGTTGTCGATCTCGCGCATGGTCAGGTCGTCGTGGAAGTTGCGCAGCGCCTGGATCGAGTGGCCCACGTCGTCGGCGCCGGGCTGGCTGTAGCCGTGGTGCAGCAGATTGACCACCGGGTTGTGGTCGGTGCGCAGGTACTCCCACTGGCGGTGCAGCGCGGTCTTGTAGCTCGTGACCAGCTGCGGATCCTGCTCGAACTGGACCATCAGGCTCAGGGGCATCAGCGAGAGGTTCACCCCCAGGTGCGAGCGGATCGTGCGCGCGAGGTCGATCAGACCCTGCTTGCTCAAGTTCGCTGCGTAGGTGTTGAGGAAGGCGTCGATCTTCTGGGCCAGGCTCTGCTGACCGGCGAAGTGCAGCACCTGCGAGAGCAGGCGCACGTCGTTGACGATCGCCTGAAGCTTCGTTTGGTTGTTGGGGTCGTGCAGCCAGTTCAGCAGCTTGACCACCGAGCTGGCGACCCATTGGCTGATCGCCGGGGTCGCGAGGGGCAACAGCCCGCCGACGACGGTGCCGAGGGTCCCCTGACCCTGGAGCCACACCTGGATCACGACCGCGATCACGTCGGAGAGGTCGCGCACGGCCTCCTCGACGGCGGCCATGTTGTTCCCGTAGAGCAGGTCGTCGCCGATGGTGCCGAACTTGTCGATCGCCTCGACGTAGCCGCGCTGCACCAGGGTCTGCTTCCACTGGGCGTAGCGCGGGTCGCCGGTCATGTGCTCGGCGACGGTGAAGAAGAACAACCCTCGCAGCCCCTCCCCCGCGCGGATCTTGGGGTAGGGCGCGCTGCGCAGCGCCTGCGCCACCTGGGGCGAGTAGGGCACGCTACGCGCGATCAGGTTGAAGGGGAAGTCGTCGACGGTCGACCAGGTGTGGGGGTTGATCCGGTCCTGGTAGAAGTAGTCGGGGGCGAGGGTGAAGAAGCGCTCCACCGTGCCCTGCGGACCCCAGGGGGACTCGAGCACCATGTCGTGCTGGATCAGGAGGTCGCACACCGCGCGCACGTCGGCCTCGAGGGCCGCGCGCAGGGCCGGGTCCTGGATCTGGTCCCACGCCGCGCCGACGCCGTAGAACCAGCCCGCGTACTGGTCGCGCGAGGGCGTCCCGTGGTTGTAGTTCAGCCCGGCGTAGGCGCCGCTGGCCGGGTGGCCCTGGTGCTCGATCGCGGCGTCGTCGTAGCCGCGCACGATCGCGCCGGGGTAGCCCGAGATCGTCGCCAGGTCGTGGAGCGTCCAGCAAGCCGCCTCCATGCTCGCCAGGGCCTGGGCGTCGCCGGTGGCCTGGTAGCGCATGGACTGGGTCGCGGCGTAGACGCCGGTCCACAGGCAACGGCTCGGCGCGTGGCCGGTGCGGTAGACGTTGCCGTTGGGGTCGAAGAACACGTCCTGGACCTGGCCGTGGGGCAGGTGCTGGGCCTGCATCACAAGCTCGAAGCCGAACGCCTTCTGGTGCAAGGGGCCCGGTTGGCTCGGCTGGTTGGAGGCGGTCGAGGTCGAGCCGGTCTGGGAGCTCGTCACCGCGGCTGCGGTGGAGGCTCCCCCCCGGCGACTGGAATCGCTGCACCCCAGGGCGCCGATCAGGCACACCCCGAGGACCACGTACTGGCGCATGGTTCTCTCTCTCTCTCTCTCCTGACCCGCGAAGATAGAGAGATCCCGGCCTGGAGCCAGAGAAATTTCGTCCGGCTGGCGGCAGTGTCGGCGGGCGGACACGAAACCGGGGACGATTCGGCGTCACGCGTCCCAGGCCGGGACGCTTCGCGCTACCCGTCCAGGCCGTAGCGCTGCAGCAGACCGTAGAGGGTCGAGCGGGGGATCCCCAGCTGCCGGGCCGCCTTGGCCTTGTTGCCCCCCGCCTCGGCCAAGGCGGCCTCGATCATGGCCTGCTCGACCTCGCCCAGGGTCTTGCCGGCCAACGCGCCCGGCGCCCGCGAGACGCCGCGCCCTTCGCGGACGGCGTCGGAGAGCTGGCGCGCGCTGATCGACTCCACGTTCAGCTCGACCAACCGCCGGACCTCGTTGGCCAGCTCGCGCACGTTCCCCGGCCAGGAGTAGCCGCAGAGCAACCCCAAGGCGTTCTCGGTCAGCTCCAGCGGGTGGCCGGCGAAGTGCTCGATCAGCGCGGGGACGTCCCCCGGGCGCTCCCGCAGCGAAGGCACCCGAATCCGCTGCACGTCGAGGCGGTAGTAGAGGTCCTCGCGAAACGCCCCCTCCGCGGCCCGCGCGCGCAGGTCGTGGCTGCTGATCGCGATCACGCGGCAGGCCACACGCGCGCGCTGGCCCCCGGGCAGCGAGAGCTGACCGTCGCGCAGGACCCCCACCAGCTTGCCCTGCAGGACGCCGCTCAGGTCGGCCACGTCGTCGAGCACGAGGGTCCCCCGCTCGGCCCGCAACAGCGCGCCGCGCTGAGTGCCGGCGCGCGCGCGCCCGAAGAGCTCGGCGTCGAGCTGCGCGTCGTCGACCGTGGCGCAGCTCTGGAACACGAGGGGCTGCTTGGGCCACTCGCTGCGCGCGTGCAGCTCGCGGGCGACGTGCTCTTTCCCGACCCCGGTCTCGCCCAGGATCAGCACGGGCTCGGCGCTGCGCGCGGCGCGCTCGATCTGCTCGTAGAGCCCGCACATGATCGGGCTGTCCCCCACCAGGCGCCCGAAGCGGGCGCCGGCGCGCTGCTCGCGCGGGGCCCGGGTCAAGCGCTCGAGCTCGCGCAGGCTCTCGCTCATGCGGGCCGCGTCGGCGCGCAGCTCGGCGGTCTCCAGCGCCAGGGCGGCCTGGTCGGCGAAGGCGCGCAGCACCGGCAGGTCGGCCTCGCTGAACGCAGAGCCCCGCAGGCGGTGGTCGAGGTAGAGCACGCCGCGGACCTGGCCGCGCAGCCGCAGCGGCACGCAGAGGATCGAGACCACCCGGTTGGCCTGCACGCTCGAGGCCTCGAGCACGTCGGCGTCCTCCTCGCGGGTCGTCACGAGCCCCTCGCCGCTGGAGAGCACGCGGTCGACCACGGTGCGTGAGACCTCCCCCGCGACCCCCCGCAGCCGCTCGCGGCTGAACCCGCGCGCCGACTCCACGCGACACGACGGCGAGCCGTTGGGGTCGGCGCCGGTGACCCGCACCAGGTAGCCCCGCTCGGCCTCGGTGATCTCGATCGCCGAGTCGAGGATCAACGGCAGCAGCTCCGCCGTGCGGGTCTCGTCGGCCAGGGCCTGCGAGAGGTCCCGGACCCGACGCAGCCAGCGAAGTTCGCGCTCAGTGCTCACGGGTCGATTATGCCAGGGGTACCCGTGGTCTGTCTCAGGCGAGGCCAGCGGTGATCGCGCGGCAATCGTCGCTCCTGGCAGGGCGTGAGGAGCGAGCAACGCGGGCCGTTGTGACCGACGAACAACGCCGCCAGAGGCGACGAGGGCAAGCGAGGACCGCTGGCCTCGCCTGAGACAGACCACCCGCCCCCCTGTGCTAGGCTCGCGCGCGTTATGCCCCTCTCGTGGTCGTTCGGGGCCGACGTGCCCTCCAGCTCGCGCTCCGACTCGCGCCACGGCGCGCTGGCCCCCGGCCAGGCCTTCGGCCCCTACACCGTCGCCGAGCAGATCGGCGAGGGGGCCACGAGTCGGGTCTACCGCGCCAGCGATCCCCAGGGACGCGCGCTCGCGCTGAAGGTGCTCAAGCGCAGCCTCGACCCCGGCTACCGCGAGCGCTTCCGCCGTGAGGGCGCAGTCACCGCGAACCTCGAACACCCCGGAATCGTGCGCGTGCTCGCCGGAGGCGAGGTCGACGGCGAGACCTTCGTGGCCTACGAGCTGGTGCCGGGGGCGACGGACCTGCGCACTCAGCTGCGGCGGGCGACGCTCCGCGAGCGCGTGCGCTTGCTGCTCGGGGCGGCCGCGGCGGTCGGGCACGCCCACGCGGCCGGGATCGTGCACCGCGACCTCAAGCCCGCGAACCTCCTCGTCGACGAGAGCGGCCAGGTCCGCGTCGCCGACTTCGGCCTCGCCCTCGTCGAGGGCCTCGACCGCCTGACCGCAGACGGCGAGGTCGTCGGCACCCCGAGCTACATGGCCCCCGAGCAGACCCAGCCTGGCGGCGCCGACGCCGGCCCCCCGACCGACGTGTGGGCGCTGGGGGTGATCCTCTACGAGGCCTTGACCGGGTCGCGCCCGTTCCCGGCGACCCGCTGGCTCGAGCTGCGCGACCAGATCCAGCGCGCCCAGCCCCGCCCCCCGCGCGAACTCCACCCCGAGCTCCCCCCGGCCCTGGAG